>JAEEGL010781311.1_pt1 | contig 13704 bp, 11 predicted proteins | sample 9134231 | NCBI WGS metagenome assembly JAEEGL01 (sample SAMN16246548, study PRJNA631951) | gut metagenome | biome: gut microbiome; feature: rumen; material: fiber-attached | host: Bos | place: Iran: Karaj | collected 2018-10
GCGCAGGAGTTCAAAGATCGTAAGGTCTATAACATCGGTCGTTCCCGCCTGTCCCACACCGGTCCGATCCCGGCTCCGGTCGATACCGTTCCGGAAGTCCAGACAACTGCTGCCGAACCTGAGGTCCGTGTCGAAGCAGCGGACGAGACCGTCATCCTGTTCAAGACGCCCACCTGCCCGAACTGCCGCACCGCAGAAGCTTTGCTTGGCAAAGCCGGCGTGTCCTACGCGGCGAAGAACGCCAATGAGGAGCGCGAGCTTGTCGAGAAGTTCGACATCCGCCAGGCGCCGACGCTGGTCCTGGTACATGGGGATACGTTCGAGAAATATCGCGGCGTTTCCGATATCAAAGGCTGGCTGAAGAACAAATAATCGTTTGACCAATAAAGGCAGCGCCTGCGCGATCACAGGACGCTGCCTTTCCCTTAAAGCAAAGAAAGCAGTACGAACATGCAGTATACTACGATCCGCATGGGAGATGGGACCGAAAGAAAGATCTCCCGATTGGTATTAGGCTCGGTACATTTCGGCACGATGATCTCACAGGACGATGCTTTCCGGATGATGGATATGTTTTGGGAAGCAGGGGGCAACGCCATCGATACGGCGCGCGTCTACGGGTCCTGGATCCCGGGGGAAGAAGCGCCGAGCGAAAGGACGATCGGGGCTTGGGTCAGGGCTCGCGGTCTTGAAAAAGAAGTTTTCATCATGACCAAAGGCGCACATCCGCCGATGGAAGATATGCATCACAGCCGCTTGTCCCGTGAGGACATCCTTTTTGATGCAGAACGCAGCGTGGAGATCTTAGGGCTCCCGAAGATCGACCTGTACTATCTGCATCGTGATGATGTGTCCCGTCCTGTATCCGATATCATGGGCAGTCTGGACGAGGCCATGCGCAAACTGCCGATCCTGGCCATCGGCGCCTCCAATTGGCGTGCGGACCGCATCAGAGAGGCCAATGCGTTTGCGGCATCGGCGGACATCGCTCCTTTCACTGCCAGTGAACTGCGCTGGAGCTATGTGCAGTTCCCGGAAGGATTTGGTGATGACACGCTGGTCACGATGGATGCGCAGGAGTATACGGCTTACATCCGGATGGATCTGGCCGTCATGGCATATTCTTCCCAAGGGAACGGTCTGTTCCTGAAAGGATACGCACCGGACCTTTCGGATCTTCCGGAGCGGATCCGGTTCATGGCCACGGAAGAGAACATTGCCCGGTATAGAAGGCTGCTCGCGGCCACAAAGGAACAGGGGATCAGCCCCTCACGTTATGTGATCCGACATATCACGGACGATCCGAATCTGAACGCACTGGCCTTGGTCGGATGCTCAAAGATCGAACAATTGAAACAATCATTGGATGCCATGGAGGAGATCGAACATGTATGATATCATCGTCGTCGGCGGAGGCCCTGCCGGCATGACCGCGGCCCTGTACGCCCGCCGCAATGGAAAAAGTGTGCTCGTCATCGAGAAAAACGGTTTCGGAGGGCAGATCACCCATTCTCCGAAGGTTGAAAATTATCCTGGATTCTACAGTGTCAGCGGCAATGAACTGGCGGAAAAGATGCTGGAACAGATCCTGGAGCAGGAAGCGGAGATCGAAGTCGAGACCGTGACCGACGTCCGCAGAGGAGATGGACTGTGGGAAGTCGAGACGGAAGAAGGCAGCACCTATGAAAGCCGCGCTGTCATTCTGGCGACCGGCGTCAAGCACCGCATGCTCGGTCTCGAAAAGGAAGAAGAACTGGTGGGAGAAGGTATCTCTTTCTGCGCTGTCTGTGATGGTGATTTTTACACCGGCAAGAAGGTCTGCATGATCGGTGGCGGCAACTCCGCGCTGCAGGAAGCGATCCTGCTTTCCGAAAAATGCAGTGAAGTCATCGTGCTGCAGGATCTGCCGTATTTTACCGGTGAGCAGCGCCTGCAGGACATCCTGTTTGCGAAAGATAACGTCACGTCGTTCACAAATCAGAAGATCGTCCGTCTGCTGACGGATGATAACGGTTTCTGTGGCCTGGAGACAGAGGATAAGGTGACAGGCGAGCTCCGTACCATTCCTTGTGACGGTACTTTCGTCGCCATCGGCTTGATCCCGGAGAACGAACCCTTCGTACAGGTGGCGGATCTGAACGCCTATGGGTATTTCGATTCGGATGAATCCTGCACGACGCGTACGGAAGGCATCTTCGTAGCCGGGGACTGCCGCAGCAAGCAGATCCGTCAGGTCGCCACGGCGATCGCGGATGGCGCCACAGCCGCATTGGCCGCCTGCCGGTACATCAACGAGAATTAAGATGGAAACAGAGCGTATAGAACGGCAGGAAAAGATCGAACAGAGCATCCGCAAGAAGTTCCATAAAGAATTGTTCAGCCGCTTTGCGCGCGCGGTGCGTGACTACCAACTGGTCCAGGAGGGGGACCGTATCGCGGTCTGTATCTCCGGCGGTAAGGATTCCATGCTGATGGCAAAACTGTTTCAGGAACTTCAAAAGCATCGCAAGGTCCATTTTGAACTGATCTTCCTTTGCATGGATCCGGGGTATAACGAGGAGAACCGGCGTGCGATCGAAGAGAACGCGAGCATCCTGGGCATCCCTTTGACCATTTTCGAGTCACCCATCTTCGATACGGTGGATGTGATCACGGAATCCCCTTGCTACCTTTGCGCGCGCATGCGGCGCGGCTATTTGTACAGCAATGCACAGAAACTCGGATGCAACAAGATCGCGCTGGGTCATCATTTCGATGATGTGATCGAAACCACGTTGATGGGCATGCTGTATGGAGGGCAGCTCCAAGGCATGATGCCCAAACTGCACAGCACCAATTTTGAAGGCATGGAACTGATCCGGCCCATGTACTGCATCCGCGAGGAGGACATCAAACGGTGGAGAGACTACAACGGCCTGACGTTCCTCCAATGCGCCTGCCACTTCACATCCAATATCGAATTTTTCGATAACGGTGCAAGCAATTCCAAGCGGCAAGAGATCAAACGGCTGATCGCGGACCTTAAACAGGTCAATGACAATGTCGACATGAACATCTTCCGCAGCATCGAAAACGTCCATTTAGATACACTCCGTGGCTATAAACAGAATGGGATGTACCATTCGTTCCTCGATACATATGATTCCAAATAAAGGTGTGCCGATAGTTGCAAACACACGCTTACTGCGCTGACGCGCAAAGATGCGTGTGTTTGTATCTATCGGCACATTTTTTGTTTGGATCGTATGGAAAGGATCAGATGATAAAATCGTCTGATACGGAAGGCTTTAATTCCCAAATATGAAGTGCAGCATCACCTTGCAGACATAGGTCATGTTCGTTGGACAAGGGGAAAGCGCGGGTGGTGAATACGGCTTCTCCATCATTGACGAAGATCTCGACGGAACTGTGGTCGATGAAGATACGCATGTGATGCAGGCCTTTCGGCAGCGGACGGGTACGGACTTCACCTTGATCGATGTGGAAACGGCGTGTCATGCCGGAGCGATCGACGGAAAGGGTACGTACTGTATCATCATAGGTGATACGGATACCGCCTGTGCCATCCTCTTTTGCGAGGACCGACAACGTCATGTCACCGCCACGGGCGATGAATTCGACTTCACAGGCTTTCGGCAAAGCGATCGTGTGGGGTTCTCCCACCAGTTCCAGTTCTTTCCCGCGCAGGGATTTTAAGCCTGTCAGCGGCTGCTGGATCAGTCGGCGTCCGCGCACGGTCAAGGAGCGGGGCAGTGTCAGGCAGCCCTGCCAATCCTCTTCATCCGTGGGATACGCTGCATCTGGCAGACCCATCCACGCAATGATCGCTTCGCTGTCATTGTTTTCAGAATCCAGGGCGACACATTCCGCCGCATAAGAATCAAAACCAAAATCCAGTACATGGAACTGACCATGAGGATTGAAAGTAAGGGTGTCCCAATCCATGTCCCCCAGGATATATCCATTGTGATGGACGGTATCGCCTCGACCTTCCAGTTTCAGATGCTGGGGGCAGAAGAGCAGGACGTCCTGTCCGCTGATACTTTCGATGGAGGGACATTCCCACATGTCGCCGAAATCCTCATATCCAGGCACCTTGAGCTCGCCGGCGAAGACCCAGTCGCGATCCGGCGCAGGGGCTTTGTAGACCAGAACGCGTCCGTGTTTCGCTTCATTCTGTGCGCCGAGCACGATGTAGAACTGACCATTTTTCGCGATGATCTTGGGATCACGCTGGTGTTCCGTATAACCTGGCGCAGGGCCAAACAAAGGTTTCGTCGCTTTGACGGGGTTTCCTTTATCTTTCAGGTCGACCAAGCAGGTGTAAGGAATGCGCGTCCAGTCCTCATCCCGGTGATTGCCGGTATAGTAGAGGTACAGTTCGTCCTGCATGGGCAGGGAAGAACCAGAGTAGGCCCCCTTATTATCAAACTCCGTGTCCGGCCGGATGCAGACACCCAGATTCTTCCAGGTGACAAGATCCTCCGAGACGACGTGATACCAGTATTTCAGACCATGCACGGCGCCCCAGGGACACCATTGATAGAATAAGTGCCACCTGCCATCATGGAAAACGAAACCGTTGGGATCATTCAAAAGACCGGTGACCGGTTGGATGTGATAGGTCTGGCGATAGGGAGAAGTTACGATAGCTTCATGCAGCGGGCGGATCTGTTCCGGATCCTCAAGGACCCGATAGCGTTCTTCTTTTGTCCAGGTTTTCATAATAACTCCTTTGGTGTGATGCTGCTTCCATGGGTCTGATACTCGCGCGGAGACAGACCGATGACCTTCTTGAAGATGCGTGAAAAGTAATAAGGATCTTGATAGCCCAGCGATTCCGCGACTTCATAAACGCGTGCGTTTGATAGGCGCAGCTGTTTGCAGGCTTCCGTCATCCGCAGACGGATATAGAAGTCGATGGGGGAGTGGGACGTATATTTCTGAAAGATCTGGCTGATGTAGCTTTTGGATAAAGAAAAACGATCAGCCAGGTCATCCAGTGTAAGATTGTCCTTCAAATGGGAGGACATGTAGCGGACGATCTGTGTGACCTGACGATTGGGCTCCGCAGTGGAGGAGTGTTTTTCCCGGAAATAGACCTCTCCCAGGATCAACGCCAGGACTTGAGAAATGTAGATGAAGTTCCCCAGCGTATAGTTGGAATCCAAAACGCGGAACAACAGCTCGAAGAGGAACATCAGCCGTTCGGTGGCCAAAGTGGAATTGAGTCGGACCACCCGGGGAGGTTCCAGCGGGAACATGCCTGTATCGGTACCTTTGAAATGGACCCAGAGGATGCTCCAGGGATCAGCGGGATCCGCGAAGTAGCGGTGCCCGGTCGCCGATGGGATGCAGAATGCATCACCTTCCTTCAGCACTGCGTCCGGCATGCCGGGGATCTGGATCGTGCCACTCCCTTCCATGCAGTATATGAAGATATATTCTTCGATACCCTCACGGCGTTCCCGATAATGATGCAGTGCCTTTGGAAAGGATCCGACGTCGGTCAGATAGAGCCTGGCTACCTGCGGATGCTCTACAAAAGGCTGAAAGGCTTCGGTCGGCAGGACGATCATGCGCTCGCCCTTGAAGCCATCCGGTTTCTGTATGGTATTCATGGCTGCAGTATAGCACATGGGTGTAAGATTGTCCATCATATTATGGTTTAGGGTATTCTTTTTTCTTTCAGGAATGTTAAAATGGAACAAGATCAATCAAGGAGGACGTAAAAATGTCAAATGCCAGGATCTGGGAAGAAATGATCATCATTCCGACGTATAAAGTCGCAGAGCCGGAGAAAAATCCATTATTCATAGAAAAGCGTGCCTATCAGGGGAGTACGGGAAAAGTATATCCTCTGCCTGTGACCGAGCGGATCTCCAACGAGAAGGAAGACGTGGAGTATAGAGCGGTCTTTCTGGAAAACGAGTATCTGCTCGTCATGGTCCTGCCGGAACTGGGCGGCCGCATCCAGCGGGCCTATGACAAGACCAATGGATACGATTTTGTCTATTATAATCATGTGATCAAACCCGCGCTGGTGGGCCTGGTCGGCCCTTGGATCAGCGGCGGTATCGAGTTCAACTGGCCGCAGCACCATCGTCCGTCGACCTTCCAGCCTGTGGATCATACGATCGTCAACAATCCGGATGGATCCGTTACCGTGCATTTGAGCGAGATCGATAAGATGTATGGGACCAAGGGCATGGCGTCCATTTCCTTGTACCCGGGCAAGGCCTACATCGAGATCAAGGGCCAGGTCTACAATCCGACCGATCTGCCTCAGACCTTCCTGTGGTGGTCCAACCCTGCTGTACCGGTGAATGACTATACCTACAGTGTTTTCCCGCCGGATGTCAACGCGGTGTATGACCACGGCAAGCGCGCCGTATCCACCTTCCCCATTGCGACCGGTGAGTACTACAAATACGATTATTCTGCAGGGATCGACATTTCCCGGTATAAGAACATCAAGGTGCCGACCTCTTATATGGCTGCCGGATCCAATTATGATTTCGTTGGCAATTACGATGAAGAAAAGCAGGCAGGCCTTCTGCACGTTGCGGATCATCATGTGTCGCCGGGCAAAAAGCAGTGGACCTGGGGCGGCGGCGACTTCGGCATCGCCTGGGATCGCAACCTGACAGAGACGGATGGCCCTTACATCGAGCTAATGACCGGTCAGTTCGCGGACAATCAGCCGGATTTCACATGGCTCAAGCCGGGAGAGGAGAAGGTCTTCACCCAGTATTTCATGCCCTACAAGAGTGTAGGCCGTGTAGGCAACGCCACGAAGGATGCCTGTGTCTCTCTGGTGCCGTCAGAAGATGGAGCGGTACTGACAGCTTATGCTTCCGGTGTTTATGATGGCGCATCCATCTATGTGCACGAGGGCGATCGGCTGCTGTTCCGGACCATGGCGAACTTAAGTCCCGTGCAGGCATTTCAGACGAAGATCCCGGCGCCTTCCGATTGGGAGACCGTGAAGATCGACGTGTCGTGCGATGGGCGCAGTCTGGTCTCCTATAAATACTATAAGCCTGAACTCAAAGCGATCCCGGAGCCGGCGGAACCCATGAAAAAGCCGGTCGAGATGAAGACCAACGAGGAACTGTATCTGGCCGGGCAGCATCTGGAACAGTACCGACACGCGACGTACGAGCCGGCCGATTATTACCTGGAAGGACTGCGTCGGGATCCTGAGGACCTGCGCATCAACAATGCTTACGGTTTGCTTTTGTTCCGCCGCGGTCATGTGGAAGAAAGCATCGCTTATTTCAAACGTGCCATCGATAAGCAGACCTGGAAGAACCCGAATCCGTATCATGGGGAGTGCTATTTCAATTATGGTCTGGCCCTGGCTTACTGCGGCCGCACGGAAGAGGCTTATGATTCGTTCTTTAAGGCGACATGGTCCGCAGAGACGCAGAATGGCGCCTTCTATTGGCTGGCCAATCTGGCAGCCCGCAAGGGAGAATTCGAAACGGCTTTGGAGATGGCAGATCGTTCTCTGATCCGCAATTGGCATGATATGAGAACGCGTACTTTGAAGGCGGCGCTGCTGCGCAAGACCGGCCGTGACAGTGCAGCATTTATCGAAGAAAGCCTGAAGATCGACCCCATGTATATGGGACTTCTGTACGAAAAAGGTTTCCTGGAGGATGATCTGGACGCGTGGGTCCATAAGATGCGTGCTGATGCGCACAATTATCTGGAACTGACGATCGATTACGTACAGGCAGGCTTGTATGAAGATGCGTTGACGATCCTGGCCTTGTGTCCTTCGGCCAGTCCGATGCCGGATTATTATCAGGGATGGATCCTGTCTCTGGTGGGTCTGGAAGAGGATGCCAAAGAGTCCTTTGCTTACGCGGAGTCGGCGAACAGCGACTACGTCTTCCCGAACCGTATCGAGGAGATCGAGATCCTGAAATGCGCGGTCCGTACGCTGGGCAAGGCGCCGAAAGCTCATTATTATCTGGGCAACCTTCTGTACGATAAGAAACAGTATGCGGCTGCGGTGCTGCATTGGGAGCAGGCCGTTAAGGAGGATGATTCTTTAGCAGCAGCGTACCGCAATCTTTCGATTGCATATTACAACAAGCAGAACGATGCGGAGAAGGCGATGAAGGCGATGGAAAAGGCCTGTGCCCTGGATCCTGAATATCCGCGTCTGTGGCTGGAATATGATCAACTGGCTGCGAAACTGAATCGCCCGGTGGCAGCGCGTCTCGCGGTCATGGAAGCACATCCCGAAGTCACAGCGGCGCGGGATGACCTGTATCTGCGCTATATCAGCCTGTTGAACTGCGTTGGAAAGTATGACGAAGCCTATACGCGGATCATGGAGCGGACCTTCCACCCGTGGGAGGGCGGCGAAGGTAAAGTTAGTTCTCAGTATAAGTTCGCGTTGATCCATATGGCGAAAGCCAAAATGGAGCAGGCAGCCTATGTGGAGGAAGAACTGGCGGATGCGCTTCTGGAGGAAGCGGTCGATCTGCTGACTCGGACACTGACGTATCCGGAGAACCTGGGTGAGGGCAAGCTTTTCAACGTGCCGGACAATGAAGCCTATTACTATATGGGCCTTGCGAAACGGCAGATGGGGCAGGAGGAAGAAGCCATCAAGGCATTCCGTCTTGCGTCCACGGGTTCTCAGGTACCGGAACGGGTCTTGTATTACAACGATCAACCGTCTGATTATATCTATTATCAAGGCCTGGCCCTGCGTGAACTGGGAGAAGAAGTAAAAGCCCTGCGCTCCTTCCATCAGTTGGTCATCTACGGTGAGCAGCACTTGTTTGACAAGATGGAGTATGATTTCTTCGCCGTCTCCTTGCCGGAGATCGAGGTCTACCAGGATGATATCGTGCTGCGCAATACACAGTACTGTAACTATCTCCGTGCTTTAGGCGCGCTCGGCCTGGGCGAAGAGGAGAAGGCAAAGGGACTGCTGACCGGCATCCTGGAGAAACAGTGTGATGACGCGGCGGCGCTCAGTCTGCTTTGAAAACGATTGTATCCACATATGTAAGCTCTCTTTCGAAAAGAGAGCTTCTTTTTTGCTTGACAAGAGAACGGATGTTCGCTATAATCAAGAAAAAAGGAGGCGAACATACGTTTGAACAATAGGATCATCTTTCATATCGACGTCAATTCGGCCTTCCTTTCATGGGAGGCTGTCTACCGGCTCCATCACCTCGGCGCGCAGGAGGATCTGCGCCAGCAGGTCAGCGCCGTCGGCGGGGATCAGTCCAAACGTCACGGCATCATTCTGGCCAAATCCATCCCTGCCAAACAATATCACATCCAAACCGGGGAATCTATCAAGGCCGCGTTGGAAAAGTGTCCGGAGCTGATCCTGGTCCGTCCCAATTATGAGCTGTACAAGCGCTGTTCCAGGGCTTTCATGGACATTCTGCGGGAATACAGTCCGGTCGTCGAACCCTATAGTATCGATGAGGCATTTGTGGATATGACAGGCACCCGTTTCTTGTGGGGGGATCCCGTCACGGCGGCGCACACCATCCGCAAACGCATCTCCGGTGAACTGGGCTTTACGGTCAACATAGGTATTTCCTCCAACAAGCTGCTGGCCAAGATCGCTTCAGATTTTACCAAGCCGGATCGGGTGCATACGCTGTTCCCTGAGGAGATCCCCGATAAACTGTGGCCGCTGCCGGTGGGGGACATGCTGTTCTGCGGTCAGTCTACGGTCAAACGCCTGCATAGGATCGGTATTTATACTATCGGGGAGCTGGCGGCGGCGGATCCGCACATGCTCCAGGTGCATCTCGGCAAACAGGGTTTTTACCTTTGGGGTTCAGCGCATGGGACGGATCTTTCACAGGTCACTGTGGAGGCGGCACCCAATAAAGGGTATGGCAACAGTACCACCATGTCCATGGATATCACGGACGCGGGCGAGGCCCGTCTGGTACTGCTGACGCTGGCGGAAAAAGTGGGGCAGCGTCTGCGGGCGGATGAGGCGAAGGCACAGGTCGTGGACGTCACCATCCGGGATACGGATCTGGTCTTCACCAACCATCAGATGCGGCTTCCGCATCCAACCAATATCACACAGGAACTGTATACGAGTGCCTGCACTTTGTTCGAGGAGCTTTGGGATGGGCGTCCCATCCGGCATCTGGGCATCCATACAAGTCAGGTCATCTATGGGGACGCGGACCGGCAGATCGGTCTGGAGGATGATCTGTTCCATGAAGAACGGCAGGAGCAGATGGACCGGACGGTGGACAGGATCCGGCATAAATACGGGCAGAACGCGGTCCAACGGGCTGCTGTCACGGAGGGCTAAAGCACGATGTTTGGAATGGATCTTTACGAACTCGGTCCGGATCATGGGGAGCTGCACAGCTGGAATCAGATCGAAGTGGCGGTGGACTGCTGGTTCACTTCTGCCGGCCGGATGATGCCTTTGCGCATGAAGTGCAAGGAGGGGGATACGATCCTTACGATCGAACCTATCGCTGTCCTCAAGGAGGAGGAAAACCGGTACGCGGGCGTATTGGTGCATATGTTTCATTGCAGGGCCAGGCTGGGCTCAGGGGTCGATCAAGAATTTTCTCTCTTATTTTACGTGGAGCAATGCCGTTGGAAAGCCTATCTCGCGGGATGATTCCTTGTTGAATTCTGCCAGGGCATTTGATACAATAAAACGCGTAGATCTTTATAGGATCCGTTAAAAGAAAGGATAAGAGTATCATGATCCGGGAAGCAGATCTTACAGGGAAAAACGCGGTCGTGACCGGTGGCGGCACCGGTTTAGGGTTAGGCATTGCAGGAGCATTGATCGATGCAGGTGCCCGTGTCCTGATCGCCGGCCGACGGGAGGAAGTATTACGTAAGGCATGTCAGGAATTGGGGGATCAAGCGTGTTATCAGGTGCTGGATCTGCGAGACGCGGAGGCATTGGAGGACTTTGTCGAAGCCTGCCACATGCAGCTGGGGCAGGTCGATATCCTGGTCAATAATGCAGGCATGCAGAACAACCGCCGTGCGATGGATTTCACATATCAGGATTTTACAAGTATGTTCGATACGAACCTCATCGGTCCGTTTCTGTTGACGCAGCTTTTCGCTGAAGAAATGTTGGTACGGGGCAAGGGTTCCATTATTTTCATTTCATCAGCGGCCAGTCATATCGGGATCACGAACACGGCGGCTTATGCGGCGTCCAAAGGCGGGATCAGCGCCATGGTACGTACGCTGGCCAGTGAATGGTCTCCCAAAGGGGTCCGGGTCAACGCGATCGCACCTGGCTGGATCGAAACGGATCTGGTAAAGGAATCGCTGCGCCGTGTGCCCGAGCGAAGGGCCATGGTGGAGCATCGTTGTATGATCCCCAGACTCGGAACGCCGCGGGATATCGGACTGGCAGCTGCCTTTCTGGCATCTGATGCAGCGGCATACATCACAGCGGCAGAGATCAAGGTCGACGGCGGTATTGGAGCATCGCTGTAGATCTGCAGTGCAAAAACGCGGGAGGATCCATCATGAGTCAGTGCTATTTGTTTGTACATTTTAAAGAACGTTCCACACCCGACGGAGAACAGGTGTATTTCAGTATCAGTAAAGATGGTCTGCATTGGGAGCCGGTCAAAGGGGGAGATCCGGTCCTTTGGACATATTATGGAACACGCGGGGCAAGGGACATGACGATCGTTCGTCATCCGCAGACTGGCCGCGTGTACGTTGTGGCGACCGACTTGAGCATTGCCTATGGGGTGCGCAGGCATCGGTCGGATTTCTGGGAGTATGTCAGCACGCATGGCAGTTCATCCTTAAGCGTCTGGGAGTCGGAGGATCTGGTACACTGGACGGAGCAGCGGCTGGAAGAAATGGCTTTATTCAATGGCGTATTTGGATGTGTCTGGGCACCCGACGCAATCTGGGACCCGGAGAAAGAACAGTTCCTGCTGCACTGGTCTTCTTCTGTTTCAGATGATGATTTCAAGCGTAAGCGCATCTTTGCCAGCTATACTGCGGATTTTCATTCTTTCTCTGAACCTTTTGTATTGTATGAGGAGGATCAGGACGTCATCGACTCCGCTATGTATCGTTTTGAGGACAAGTATTATTTGTTCTATAAAGGCGGTGTGCCGACGCGGGTACGACTTGCTGTCAGTGATCATATCACAGGTCCATTTGAGCCTATGGAAGCTTTCGATCAGTCTATGGAGGCTATAGAACTTGGCAAATATGAAGCACCTACGGCTGTCCAACTTGAGGATGGACGCTGGGCTTTGTTCATCGATTATTATGGAGCTTACGGTGCAGAGCAGGGTTACGTGCCGTTCTTGAGCGATGATCTTTCCAGCGGAGTATTTACCCAGGCTTCCGACGACTTCTCGTTCCCGTATCATTTCAAGCACGGTACCATCCTGAAGATCACGGAAGAAGAGTTTGAGAGACTTCAGTCGTTTGATTGGACGGATCCTGGCTTTGTGGAGTTCTTCTGATGAAGATCTGTCCTTATGCGAAAAAATGCGGAGGATGCACATATCAAGGCGTTCCTTACGAAGAGCAGTTGATCCGTAAACAAGCTTATACGGAAAAACTGTTAGGGGAATTCTGTCAGGTACATCCGATCATCGGCATGGAACAGCCATATCACTATCGGAACAAGGTCCATGCCGTATTTTCCAGAAATCGTGACGGTTCGATTGTTTCGGGTATATATGAAGAAAACTCGCATCGTGTTGTTCCGGTCGATGCTTGTCAGATCGAAAATGAAGAAGCAGATGCGATCATACGCACCATTCGAGGGCTTCTGCGCTCTTTTAAAATCACAGTCTATGATGAAAAGAGCGGCACAGGCCTGCTTCGTCATGTCTTGATCCGGACAGCTTCAAAAACGGATCAGATCCTGGTCGCGTTGGTCGTGACATCGCCGATCTTTCCTTCCAAGAAGAACTTTGCACAGGCGTTATTGAAAGCGCATCCCCGCATCAAGACGATCGTTTTGAACATCAATACACAGCGCACGAGCATGGTTCTGGGCAAGAGGGATATCATCATCTATGGTCCCGGATATATTGAGGATCAGATCTGTGGCTGCACCTTCCGCATCTCAGCGCAGTCCTTCTATCAGATCAATCCGCCGCAGGCAGAGAAACTGTACAATAAAGCGATAGAGCTGGCCGGACTTACTGGAAAAGAGCGCCTGATCGATGCGTATTGCGGTACCGGGACGATCGGTCTTTCAGCTGCGAAGGCTGCCGGTGAAGTCATCGGGATCGAACTCAATAAAGAGGCTGTCAAGGATGCGATACAAAATGCGCGCGTCAACCAGATCCGAAATGCGCGTTTTTTCTGTGCTGACGCGAGTGACTTTATGGAGCAGATGGCATCTGAAGGCGAAAGAGCAGACGTAGTCATCATGGATCCGCCGCGTTCTGGCAGTACCGAAGTTTTCCTACAAGCTGCTGCTCATTTGTCACCTCAGAAAATCGTCTATATTTCCTGCAATCCGGAGACGCAGAGGAGGGATCTTATTATCCTCAAAGATCTGGGTTATATAGCACAGGAAGCTTGGGCTTATGACTTTTTCCCTTGGACAGGACATGTGGAGACGGTGGTATTGATGACAAAAACAGAAAGGAAAGAAGCATGAACCGTATACGCCTGGAAAAGCTTACGTGGGACACGGTTGACGACGTGTTGAAGCTTCGGGTCTCA
>JAEEGL013307364.1_pt1 | contig 13704 bp, 8 predicted proteins | sample 9134231 | NCBI WGS metagenome assembly JAEEGL01 (sample SAMN16246548, study PRJNA631951) | gut metagenome | biome: gut microbiome; feature: rumen; material: fiber-attached | host: Bos | place: Iran: Karaj | collected 2018-10
ATCAATGGGGAAATGCTTGATTCATCCCAGCCCACCAGAGTAATGGAGGTTCTCGAGGAGGGCCTTGGAGAGACCAAGGAGTTCAAGCCCGGTGATATTCCTGCAGCCCTTACACCTTCAGAGCCTGAGCCGGCAAAAGAGGCAGAGGAGCCTGCCAAGGAGAGGGATCCTTACGAGATCGTATACCCTCATATCAGCGAGATAAAAGAGCCGTCGGTGGATGTCAGCACCTATAACACCATGAACCTTCAGGAGTCTCTGGCCAAGAGCCTTAGGGAAGTTATAGATAATGACACTATTTCTTTTGCTCCCGCAGATCCCACCACTGTCCTTGATACACAGACTCAGGCGGGACCTGTCCAGCCCGTTACTGAGGAGATCTTTGACGAGGAAGAGGCTGTCACAGACGACAGTTCAGAATATCCTGCAAAAGAGCCGGAAGAGGAATATACAGATTACACTCAGCCTTTACCTGCTGAATATGATGAGGATACAGAGGCGGCAGATTATGCAGAGCCGGAGGAGTCCGACGGCGAGTGGGTGTCACAGGAGTACATGGAGGACGAAGAGCCCCAGGACGAGGAAGACGATGCCTATTACGAGCAGGACTACGATCGAGACTATGATCGGGATTATGATAGAGGCTATGAGCAGGAAGGCGATGAGCCTTATGAGCCTGAGGAAGTCGATGACTCCATCACTTCAGAGATCCCTACAACTGGGATGCAGGAGGTGTTCTTCGATACCAAGCCCCAGATGGGCATTGAGATAAAGTACGGCGGAAACGGGCCTATCCTGGGTGAGGAGAAGGTGATAACGCCCCAGGCAGAGCTTCCCATCATGGCCGTGGACCAGAGCGATGTGATACCGGAGGCACCGGAGCCGGGACCCAATCCCGTCATCCAGCCCTTCAAACGCTTTGATTACGAAGAGAAACCACTGGAGGACGAAGTCCCCGGTGCAGTTATACATCCAAATGCAAGCTACCAGATGCACAATCACTTCGAGAACATGCTGACCCAGGACTATGACGGCCAGATCAGTATGGCTGTTGAGCCGGAGCCCCAGGTTGAGAAGCAGATCACGGGCCAGATCAGTATTGCAGAGTATCTGGAGAACTGGGAGCAGTTCAAAAAGGATCAGCAGCAGAAGCAGCTTGAGAGAGTAAAACAGAGGGTTGCCGATGAGACCGGCGACATGTTCAGCGAGTTTGACGAGAAGACCAAGGCTGGTCTTCAGGAGAAGATAGAGAAGGCCATCTCCGACGCCATCAGGAAGGAGAGCTATGCGAAGGCTTCCGGAAGGGGTGACTGGAGCGTCAAGCGCGAGGACGTCATAAACGAGGCGGTGGACGAGGTAATCAGACAGGACACTGCTGAGATGAATGCCAGAGAGCTGCCCCAGGAATATCAGGATGAAGCTCTTTTGGAAGATGAGCTCTACAGGGAGGACGAGAATCAGTACGACGATGCAGAGGTGGAAGAAAAGCGCGAATATGTGAGCTTCAAGGTGAAGGACACAGCAGCCGCAGATGTTGCTTATGATAATTCTGAAGATCAGCCGGAATCCACTGATGCCGGTGAGACAGATGAGGCTGAGGACGCCGCTTCCTATGGAGATAATGATGAAGAACAGTCTGCAGACCAGTCCGGTGAGCTGGCTGAAGAATACAGCCCGTCAGAGGAATCTGAAGGGTACGTGGCTGATGAAGCTGCAACTGATGAGCCTGTAACTGATGATTCAGAAACTGAGCAGGCATTTGCAGAAACAGAGACTGAGTCAGATGCTGAAGCTGACGCTGAGGCTCAGGCAGTTGTGACTCAGGAAGATGAAGCTGTCGAGAAGCCTGAGGAGCCTATGGAATCTGCTGAAACGGATGCGGAAAGTACCGGAACATCTGTGTCGGAAGCCCAGTCAGAAGAGACAGCATCCCCGGTTACCGAAGCCGAGGTTTCCGCAGCAGAGGAACAGAAGAAGCGCCACATAGGAAACCGTGAACTTGAGGAGCGTGTGCGCAGCATGACTCCCGAGGAGAAGGAGCTCTTTGGACCATACATCCATCACAAGAAGTCCAGAAGGCAGATAATCAATGCCATCGACAATCTCAGCATGGATGCCTTCTCCGGCAATGCCATAGTTACCGGTGAAGAGGGCGCAGGCACAGTGAACCTGGCGAAGGGTCTCATCAAGGCAATGCAGGCCACTGACCACAACTTCAGCGGCAAGGTTGCCAAGATAACAGCCAACACCCTGAACAAGAAGAGCACTGCCAGCATTTTCGAGAAGCTTGCAGACGGTGCACTTATCATTCAGAGGGCAGCAGACCTTGATCAGGACACAGTCAGCGAACTGATCAAGATACTCCAGTCATACACCAAGGGGCTTGTGCTGGTAATGGAGGACACCAGGGAGGACATGGACAAGTTCCTTGACAGGAATCCTTCCCTTAAGCCAAGCTTTAACGTCAGGGTTGATATAGAGGCCCTGGATGACGATTCCCTTGTAGCATACGCAAGACAGTATGCCCTGGAAAAAGAATATGCGATTGATAATCTGGGAATACTGGCACTTCATACAAGAATTTCCGAGAGACAGACACTAGATCATGATGTCACAGTCTCGGAAGTCAAAGATATTGTGGATGACGCTATCTATTATGCAGAAAAACGATCTTTTGGACATTTTGTTGATGTTTTAGTTAACAAAAGGTATGATGAAAATGATATGATAATACTTAGGGAAAAAGATTTCATGCACTAAAAAATTTTAAGGAGCACGATAGCACATGACTCAAAAGGTATTTATATCAGAGGACGACGAATACTTATTTGGACAGGGAACACATTACGATATCTATGACAAGCTTGGGGCACATCCTTCTGAGGAGAAGGGCAAGAAGGGATTCTTCTTTGCTGTGTGGGCACCAAATGCCAAGCAGGTAAATGTCGTAGGTGATTTTAACGGATGGGATGAGAACGCCAATCCTATGGCCAGGACCAAGGCAGGACAGATCTGGACCTGCTTTATTCCGGGTGTGGCAATAGGTGCACTCTACAAGTTCCTCATCACAGCCCAGGACGGCAGGAAGATATACAAGGCCGATCCCTATGCCAATTACGCAGAGCTTCGTCCCGGCAACGCATCAAGAACTGCGGATATTTCTTCATTCAAGTGGTCTGACAAAAAGTGGTATGACAACATCAAGGGCAAGGATGTACATAAGCTCCCCATAGCCATCTATGAGTGCCACATAGGATCATGGATGAAGCACCCGGACGGAACAGAGGACGGATTCTACACCTACAGGCAGTTTGCCGACAGGATTGTTGAATATTTAAAAGAGATGAAGTACACCCATATTGAGCTCATCGGTATCGCTGAGCATCCGTTTGACGGGTCCTGGGGCTATCAGGTTACGGGATACTATGCTCCCACAGCCAGATATGGAGAGCCCACAGACTTCATGTATCTGGTTAATACCCTTCACAAGAACGGCATCGGCGTCATCCTTGACTGGGTTCCTGCCCACTTCTGCCCGGATGAGTTTGGTCTCGCCTGCTTTGACGGAACCTGCATCTATGAGCATCCGGACCCAAGGAAGGGAGAGCATCCCGACTGGGGAACCAGGATATTCAATCTGGAGAAGCCGGAGGTCAAGAACTTCCTTATTGCCAACGCTCTTTACTGGATCCGCAAGTTCCATATTGACGGCCTGAGAGTTGATGCTGTTGCTTCAATGCTCTACCTGGACTACGGCAAGAAAGACGGACAGTGGGTTGCCAACAAGTACGGCGGCAACGAGAACCTGGAGGCCATCGAGTTTTTCAAGCACTTTAACAGCGTTGTAAGGGGAACATACCCCGAGGTACTCACCATTGCTGAGGAGTCCACAGCATGGCCCAAGGTTACAGCAAGACCCGAGGACGACGGACTTGGATTTACATTCAAGTGGAACATGGGCTGGATGCACGATTTCTGCGAGTACATGAAGCTGGATCCTTACTTCAGGCAGGGAGCCCACTACATGATGACCTTTGCCATGAGCTACAACAGCGCAGAGAACTATATCCTTCCTCTCTCCCACGATGAGGTGGTTCACTTGAAGTGCTCCATGGTTGAGAAGATGCCCGGATATAAGGTAGATAAGTATGCCAACCTTCGCGTGGGCTACACATATATGTTTGGACACTCCGGCAAGAAGCTTCTGTTCATGGGACAGGACTTCGGCCAGGAGAGAGAGTGGAGCGAGAAGAGGGAGCTGGACTGGTTCCTTCTGGATAATGACCTGAACAAGGGTATGAAGGCTTATGTTGCCAGCCTGCTTGAGATCTACAACAAGTACCCGGCCCTCTATGAGGTGGACAACGACTGGGGCGGCTTTGAGTGGATCAATGCAGATGACAAGGAGCGCAGCACCTACAGCTTCTACAGAAGGGCTGCCAATGGCAAGGACAATATTCTCTTTGTGCTCAACATGACACCTATGGAGCGCAAGGGCTTTATGGTGGGAGTTCCTTTCGAGGGAACCTACACACATATCCTCGACAGCGCACAGGAGCGCTTCGGCGGCCCTGGTAGCAATATCCCGGGCAAGATAAAGGCAGCAAAGGGGCTTTGCGACTATCAGGATTACAGCCTGACCTTTGATCTTCCTCCTTACGGAGCTGAGGTATTCGTTTTCCAGACTCCAAGGAGTGCAAAGCGCGGCAAGAAGACTGATAAGTAAGCCTAAAGTAATAAAATACTCTGACCGAAATAGAAGGTGATGGATGAAAAGTCCATCACCTTTTTCAATATGTTTTTTTCTCAATAAGGGGCGGACGATGAACATAAACTTTCAGACTATTACAGGACAGAAGACCAGCCAGGACCAGAGTGCTATAGGCTTTGATGCCATGACAGCAAGGCACCCCAAGATCCAGGGCCCATCGGTGAACAAAACCATGGGGTACGCAGTGGATCTGGACAGGAGCGGTTTTACTGACAACGCCTATAACAATCCCACAAGAAGTATGGATGATATCGCTGAAATGGCGCAGAACACTGATGTGTCCCTGCAGCACAACTACATGGCTCTTTTGTCCAACACCGTGTCCGAGGAGGACTACGGCAGGGCCATGGAGGAGGGCTTTGACATAAAGGACATGGACAGCCGAGAGGCCGTAACAATCGTCGACAAGATAAAGAGCGTGCTCCTTGAATCAGGTGTTGAGGTGGCTGGGTACAATGACGACCTCTCCAGCGAGAAGCTTGCCAGGATAACCGGAAGTGTCACCTTTGCAAACGAGCTGAAGGACATCTTTCATGAAAATGACATCCCCCTTACACCTGAGAATGTAAAGGCATCAAAGACTGCCTTTGAGCAGATAGAGGACATAAAGAGCCTTGATGACAGCGCCGTCAAGTTCATGGTGCTGAACAATATGGCTCCCACAATGGAAAACGTGTATTTTGCAGCCCACTCTACAAACGGTCTGAACACCACCGGAAGAGGCTTCTATGCCCAGGAGACGGCAGGCTACTACGCCCAGACCGCAGACATGGCTGATTTTGAAAAGCTTGCTCCCCAGATAGACAGGGTAATAGAGGAGGCAGGCTTTGACCCTGAGGACGCTGACATCAGGGACAATTCCAAGTGGATGGTAACCCAGGGGATACCTCTAACACCGGAAAACCTTCAGAAGGTGAACACCATAAGGAAAATCTCTTTTCCTGTGAGCGAAAAGCTGGCAGCAAAGGCAGCAGCTTCCGCCATAGCCGATGGCAAGAAGCCCATTGAGGGAAATCTTGTGGAGCCAAAGTCAAACCTTCAGAAGGCAGCGGAGATTGTCAGGCAGGTAAAAGAGATAAGTGACGACGACCTTAAGAGCACAGTTGATTCCGGAAAAGATTTGAACATAAGAAATCTTGTTCAGGCAAAAGACAGTGCTGCGCAGGACGGTTCCAAACAGAATGTAAAAGCAGAAACCATTTCCCTGGCGGAAGCAAGAGTAGCAAACACTCCATTGCCGAGGGTTAATGCAGCACATACTCCCGAATCAGAAGTTAGAGATGCCAATGCTACTATGCAGGAGTCCATACCTGAGGGCAGCAAAAAACTGATACAGGCCAGGCTCCAGCTTGAAGAGGTGAGACTCCGGATGACAACAGAGGCCAACAAGCAGCTGCTGGACAGCGGTTTCTCCATTGACACGGCACCCATGGAGGAGCTCATTGAGAGGCTGAAGGGCGCAATAGGAATGATTGGCGATGAGACCGCGGGCAGGATAGTTGATGAGGCTACGGATGTGACCCCACAGAATTCAGCTGTGGTCTTCAGTATGACAATGTCAAGAGTCAGCGTCATCAGACAGGCTCCGGCAGACCTTGTGGGAGAGATGGCAGATGAGCTTGAAAGCGCCACACTGTCAGAGATCAGCACTAGGGCTGAGACCATGACCACCAGATTCCGTCAGGCCGGTGAGGGCTACGAAAAGCTGATGACCACACCGAGAGCAGACCTTGGAGACAGCATTAAGAAGGCCTTCAGGAATGTGGATGAGATCTTAAAGGACATGGGAAGGGAGCTGTCTGAGGAAAATCGCAGGGCTGTCAGGATCCTTGGCTATAACCAGATGGAGGTAACAGGCGAAAACTTTGAAAAGGTCAGGAGCCTGGATGCAAGACTGCAGGTCACTGTATCAAGACTGAAGCCCGGCGCAGTCATGGACCTGATAAGGGATGGAAAGAATCCTCTGTCCATGACCATTGAGGAGCTCTCACAGAATCTTGACCATAACTCGTCCTCTGACCGGGAAAAGAAGGGAAAGGATGAGGAGAGATACGCGAAGTTTCTCTACAAGCTTGAGCACAAGGGAGAGATTTCGCAGGAGGAAAAGAAATCCTTCATAGGAATATACAGACTGTTCCACACCCTGAAGGCAGGTGATTACCAGGCAATAGGATCTCTTTTGAAGACAGACCAGAAGATGACATTAGGGAATCTCCTGAATGCCACAAGGAACCAGAAGGCGGCAATGAGGGGAATGGATTACAGCGTGGATGACAGCTTTGGCGGCTTTGCGGAAAAGACTACGGAGGGAAGCCTTCGGATAGACGAGCAGATCGAGGCGGCCTTCAGATACTACAGATCAAAGGCACAGATCGTCTATGACAACCTTGAGCCGGAGAAGCTCCATGCGGCAAGGCCCACAAATGAGACCCTCCTTCAGGATCTGGCAGATGATCTTCAGTGGGAGGATATAGACCAGCAGCTGGAGAAGGCCTATGTGAAGGAGCAGGTGAGGCAGATTAGACAGACCGCCTCCCTTCGGGCTACGGAGACAGCCTTTGATGAACTGAAGGCAGTGGATATCGGAGTCACATACAATAACCTGGAGGCCATGATTTCAGTCCGCAGGGACCGCAGACAGGGCAACATCTGGGACAGGCTCCGGGACTATAAAGAGGTAAAAGAACTGTCAGATGAACTTGACAGTGAAGGATATGAGGACAACTATGTTAAGATTCTTGGCAACATATCCGATAAATTATCTGAAGAGCTAATGAATGAAAGTGATTCATACATCGACGTCAGGTCGATAGCTCTTTTGCAAAAGCAGCTTTCGGTCATGGGAAAGAGTGCCGAAAGCGACAGCTTTGAGGTTCCCGTGGAAGTCGAGGGCGAGACGCTTTCGATGCACGTGACCTTGAAGACGGAAAAGAATTCCGTATCAAGGATGGATGCCAGTGTTCAGACCATAGAGTACGGACAGATTGCCGTATCCCTCTACGTGGAGGGCGACGCAGTGAGGGGAATGCTCACTACCACAGGCGGCAGGAGTCAGGAACAGGCTGAATATCTGGAGAAAGTAAGAACCAGATTGTGTGTTGGACTGAAAGAGAAGATGGAGGACCTGGGTGTAGACCAAGAGAACATAGCGGTCCTCTACAACACACAAGGCATTCCTGCCGGCAGGGGCCAGGTTTCTTCAAGAGCCATGGAAGGCGCAGCAGTAGAAAAGACAAAGACGCATACACTTCTGAAAATGGCAAAGGCTTTTGTTGAAGCCCTCCAGTAGAAACGAGGTAGGAATGAAGGTAAATTATAACGTATCTGCAGGTATCGCAAACAACGCACTTCAGCGAAACGACAAAAAGCTGAGTGAGTCTCTCGGGAGACTCTCCAGCGGTCTCAAGATCACCCACGCCAAGGACAATCCTTCCGGACTTGCGATGTCCAGAAGAATGAACGCCCAGATAGAGGGTCTTAACGTTGCCGGTGACACATCCCAGGACGCAATTTCAATAGTTCAGGTGGCTGACGGAAGCCTTTCTGAGATCCAGGACGTACTTCAGAGAATGAACCAGCTGTGTATTCAGGCTGCAAACGGAACTCTGACAGAGGACGACAGAGAGGTCATTCAGGCTGAGATAAAACAGCTGAAGGACGAGGTGGAGAGAATGGCCAACACCACCCAGTTCAACGGGCAGAATCTGCTGGACGGATCCTTTGATTACAGGGGTTATGCGACAGTGGACGGCGTGACGAATCCCAACATTGACATGGTCAGCTATTCTGATGCCGTGGATGCAGGAAAGTACAAAATAACAATTGATCAGACTCTTACATACTCTGAGACAACCAGTCCGACAAACGAGACAATAAAAGAGCTCTATATTGATAACAGTGGAACAAAGGAATACGTTCTGGATTCCGGACAAATAACTATTACAAAAGTACGGGACGACGGAACAGAACTTCAGTACATGGCGCAGGGTATTATGGGAACCCTTGATGAGGATGTTCTGACACTTACGGATATCACAGGCAAGAAAATGCAGATTGAAATAGGGGAGACCTTTAGCGGAACCATCGAGCTTGAGCTCACAGGGACCGGAGCCATGACAATGCAGGTTGGCGCCAATGAAGGCCAGAACCTGGATATCAGGATCCCGGAAGTGTCTCTGAGGGCCCTTGGAATCTCCAACCTGGATGTTATGACCAGGGTAAAACTGGATGACGACGGCAATACAGTATTTGACGAGGAGCAGGGAGCAAGCGCGATCAGAGCCATTGAGTCCGTCAAGAATGCACTTGCCCAGATCAGCAGCATCCGTTCCCGTCTCGGTGCGTACCAGAACAGACTTGAGCACACTTCCAACAGCATTGACGTAACTGTGGAGAACATGACATCAGCATATTCAAGGATCATGGATGTTGACATGGCTGAGGAGATGACGGTTTACTCAACCCAGCAGGTTCTCTCCCAGGCGGGTATCTCCATGATGGCCCAGGCCAACGAGAGACCTTCACAGGTGTTACAGCTGCTGCAGTAATAGCAAAGAGGAAATAGTATGACATTAGAGAAAAAACAGGAGTTTACACTAAGGATATCACAGGCCAACAGAACTCAGATGATTACCATAATTTACGAGATGGTGATTGATTATCTCGATGAGGCCACAGGCCTGATGCAGGGCGGAAAAAAGAGCGAGGCTGACAGAAGCCTTGACAGGGCCCAGAGCTGCATAGATGAACTTATACATTCCCTGAATCTGGAATATGAGCTGGCAAAGAATCTGTATCAGATCTACATCTTCTCCAAAAAAGAGCTGATGGCAGCAGGAGTGACAGGAAATGCGACCAGGATCCAGAGGGTTAAAAAGAACTTCATGTCGCTGCATGAGGCCTATCTTGAACTTGAAAAGATGGACAGCTCCGAGAAGCTCATGGGCAATACCCAGAAGGTATATGCAGGACTTACCTACGGAAGATACAGCCTTAACGAGGATTTTTCTGCATCCTACATGAACAGAGGCCTGAGGGCTTAAGAAAATCTTAAGAAATTAATTTTTCATGGAGATGGCAGGCAATAATTATTCACAAATGGACGAAATATTGAATGGCAGAGAACATAAATCTCTGCCATTTTTCGCTTTCTAAAGAGGGTTGTGTTGATATAAAAATTTTGGGATGGGTTCATGACCAATTATGAATTTTATCGCAAATTCGTTTGAAATTGGGGCTTTACAAGTATCGGATGTTGTGGTAAATTCTTCATCACGAGCTCGAAAACAGAGACGAAAGGAGTAGATTCACATTTTTGCAATACTGACTGTTCTTTTGACAGGCGCAGCTTTCACTGACCTGGTCAAGGACAAAATATACAACGCCTGGGTAATACCGGGTCTGGTCACCGGAATGCTGACGTCCCTGACAAGGGGCCCCGGGGGATTTGCAGAATCCCTGAAAGCAGTAGGTGTCACACTTATGATTTTGCTTCCTGTATATTTCATCAGGGGCATAGCCGCAGGAGACGTCAAGCTCTTCATGTCAGCGGCATCATTTCTTTCCATGCAGGATGCAGTTTCCTGTATCGTCATTTCTTTCCTGATCGCAGGTGCCATATCAGTCGCGATCCTTATCCTTAAGAGAAACAAGAAAAGAGAAATCCACTTCGCCGTTCCGGTGCTTGCCAGTGTGCTGCTTGTGGTGGGAGGTGTACTGTGAAGAGAGCACAGCTTGCAATTTGTGACAGCAACAGGACCTACTGCGAAAGGCTTTCGGAGTACCTCAGGAACAGCCTTAACTTCTCCTTTGAGATCATCTCTTTTACGGAAGGAGAAAAGCTCCTTGCTCATCTGGAAAATGCAGAAGTTTCGCTTCTCATTATCTCCCACAGACACTATGAGAATCTGGGAAAAGAAATCCCGCAGGAGCGGACGAAAAACATCATCGTCCTTGTGGATGACGAGGATACCACGGTTCCACCAGGGGATGAAAGAGTAAGATATGTCTCGAGACTGCTTCCGGCCTCTGAGATAGTCCGGCAGGTGATAGATATCTGCACCGGACGGCCCGAGGACTTCAGGGGAATAGTTACCAGAAAGACTGACAGAAAATGTCTGGTGACAGGCCTGTACACTCCCATACCGGGATGCGGGCAGCAGGCCCTGGCACTGAGCCTTGGGGAGGCACTGTCCGGGAGGGGAAAGAGCTTACTCCTCAGCTTTGAGGGATTCTCCCCGCTGACAATGCTCTTCGATGCGGAAGCAAAGGAGGACCTGATGGATCTCTTTTACCACGCTGACTGCAATCCGGAGAGCTTTCCGCTACACCTTGAGAGGATGAGGCTTAACAGAAAGGGCCTGGACATCATCAAACCCGCGGCCACACCGATGCAGCTTCGAGAGGTGACGGCAGACAGGGTAAAAGAGCTGATATCTCTCCTGTCAGAGGCTGCAGGATACGAAAATGTGATCCTGGACCTCAGGGAGTATCCCGACAGCTTCTTCGAAATTCTTGATCTGTGCGATGTCATCTACATGATAGAAGGGACTGGCAGCGGCGACCAGCGGCGCATTAGCCTCTACAATCAGAGTCTTGTTGAAAGCGGCTTTGAGGATATCCCGGAAAAGACTGTCAAGTGCAGACCCGGGGATTCGACAGGTCCTAATGGACAGTGGAATGCCGGGGCGCTGATCAGGCAGGGACTGGAGGTGACCGGTCCTGGAGCATGATTTTGAAGCAATGAGGAGCGCCATAAGGGAGGAGGTGCTGTCGTCCCTGGACTTTTCCAGGGAAATCACTGACAGTGAGATGTACGAGCTGATCGACAGGGTGATTGGGGAGCGGGCCAGGTACCGCAGCATGGGGCTGGAGGAGCGAAAGCGCCTACGGATGCAGGTCTTTCACTCCATAAGAAAGCTTGATGTGCTCCAGCACCTGGTGGATGACCCCACTGTCACCGAGATTATGGTCAACGGCACAGACAATATCTTCATCGAGAAGAACGGCTCCATAATGCAGTCGGACGTAAGGTTCGACTCGCGACAGAAGCTGGAGGATGTGGTGCAGCAGATCGTGGCCTCCTGCAACAGGGTGGTAAACGAGTCCTCACCTATCGTGGACGCCAGGCTGGAAAACGGCTCCCGTGTCAACGTGGTGCTGGCACCTGTGGCACTTAACGGACCCATTGTCACCATACGAAGGTTTCCGGACAAACCCATAACCATGGACAGGCTCATCGAGCTTGGTTCAATATCTGAATATCTCAAATGTTACATCCAGGTCCTGATAAAGGCCGGTTATAACATCTTTATCTCCGGGGGCACCGGGTCAGGCAAGACCACGTTCCTTAATGCCCTTTCGGATTTTATTCCAAAAGATCAGAGACTAATAAGCATAGAAGACAACGCAGAGCTCCAGATACGGGGCGTTCCCAACCTTGTCAGAATGGAGGCAAGGAACGCCAACGTGGAGGGGTGCCGCCCCATCACCATCAGGGATCTCATCAAGTCATCCCTTCGAATGCGTCCGGACTGGATTGTTGTTGGCGAGGTCAGGGGCGATGAGTGTGTCGATATGCTCCAGGCAATGAACACGGGGCACATGGCCATGAGTACAGGCCATGCCAACAGTGCCGAGGACATGCTCTCCAGGATTGAGACCATGGTACTGATGGGGATGGAGATCCCCCTTGCCGCGGTCCGGGGTCAGATCGCATCCGGCATTGACATCGTGGTGCACCTGGGGCGCCTTCGGGATAAGTCCAGGAAGGTCCTGGAGATCTGTGAGATAGAAAAAGAGATCGACCCGGTCACCGGAAAGATCGGCGTGAACACCCTCTTCAAATTTGAGGAGACAGGGCTTGATGCCGACGGAAAGATTGTTGGGAAATGGAGGAAGGAAAATGATCTTAAAGCAGTTGAAAAACTTGTGGCAGCAGGTCAGAAGCTCCCGGCCTTCCCTGCGTGACGCACCGCTCTTTGGTCAGGGGGCCTTGATCGCCCTGATGTTCGGGAGACTCTTTTACGACTCCTGGATAGCGGTGGCAGCTCTTTTGCCAATTGCCCTTCCCTGGTTCCTCTTCCAGAAAAAGAGGCAGAGGGAAAGGAACAGAAGGCTCATCGGCATACAGTTCAGGGACGCACTGATCTCAGTCATGACGAACCTGAAGGCCGGTTATTCCCCTGAGAACGCCTTTATCGAGGCCCAGAGGGATATGGCCCTTCTGTTTGGGAAAAAGAGTCTCATCTGCAACGCGCTCTCTGGAGTAGACAAGGGGATCAGGAACAACATCCCCCTGGAAAAGCTCATCTACCGTATGGGAAAGGAGTCAGAGAACAGCGACATACAGGACTTTGCAGAGGTCTTTGCCGTGGCCAAGAGGAGCGGGGGCAACATGACCGGGATCATCGAAAAGACGGTTCAGGTAATCTCCCAGAAGGTGGAGGTGGAGAAGGAGATCGACGTGCTGATAAGCGCCAAGAGGATGGAGGCCAGGATTATGAACATGGTTCCGTTTTTCATCATCTTCTATGTGGGCCTAACCAGCCCCGGGTTTTTTGCCCCCCTCTACCACAATATCTTCGGGATAGTACTTATGAGCATCTGCATGGGAATATACGCGTTCGCGTATCTGCTCTCGGAAAGGATAGTGAATATCGATGTCTAAAGTTTTTTTATCCTATCTCATAATTCCTGCAGCAATGCTGGTGCTGTGGATCCTGTCAAAAGACCTGACCCTTCCTCCGGGGATAAAGGACGAGGGCATAAGCAGGGCTTTTCTCAAAATGTCTCTCTTCATATATGAGAGGGTGAAAAGAAAAGTCCGTTCGTTAACCGGGGAAAAGATAAGGATGTACATAGCCACCCTTGAACAGAGGAAGGACCTGGACAATGCGGAGACTGAATACTATATCAGAAAGATCAGTGTTGTG
>JAEEGL014446620.1_pt1 | contig 13704 bp, 11 predicted proteins | sample 9134231 | NCBI WGS metagenome assembly JAEEGL01 (sample SAMN16246548, study PRJNA631951) | gut metagenome | biome: gut microbiome; feature: rumen; material: fiber-attached | host: Bos | place: Iran: Karaj | collected 2018-10
ACAAACAGGAATAGATAATAAATATATAAAAAACATTCAATGTATAGATGCAAAAAACGGAAAACTAATCTGGGGTGATTTACCAGAAGATTCCAGTTCATTAGGCGGCAGACCTATTGTGTTAAACGGAAAAGTTTTTGTTCCAATGTATTTACAAGGCTTAAGGGTTTATGACGAAAAAACAGGTAAACTTATTGGAGTTGATAAAAACATTATCACTACAGGTGCTGCCAGAAATGAATCATACAAAGATTTATTAATACTTATGCAGTGGGACATTAATAAAAACACAGGGATTTTAACAGCCATAAGGGTTAAATAATAAGTAAAGATAGTTTTTATTAATCATCCGCTACAATATAGAAATAATTAAAAAACTGTGATGAATCATTATAGCAATTACTCTTTCTATCGAACAATTAGCATAATTTACAATCCCAGCCTGTAATAACCTTGAATTTTAGTTTAATTTTTACTATAATATATAAAAATACAACTCTAAAAAGAGGCTTATATATGAAAACTATTTCATCTTTACAGACTGCTCGATACGGATACACACCGAAGCTGCCAAAAGTTTTAACATTAAAACCAGAAACAATTGCAATTGAATATGGTAAACCAACAAAATCTGTTGCTGACCAGAAAGAACTGGCAGAACTTTTTAAGAACACTTATGGAAAACCAGAAGCAACATTTGTAAAAGGAAAAAATCCTTCTGTTAAAAACGAAATCCGCGTTGGGGTTATTCTTTCTGGAGGTCAGGCTCCTGGCGGACACAATGTTATCGCTGGTCTTTACGACGGAATCAAAAAAGGTAATGCTAAATCTAAGCTTTACGGATTTTTAGGCGGTCCAAGCGGTCTTACAGATGGCAAATATATCGAAATTAAAGATAAATTTATGGATGAATACCGCAACACAGGTGGATTTGATATCATTGGTTCTGGAAGAACAAAAATTGAAACTCCGGAACAGTATGCTCAGGCTGCAGAAACGGCAAAAAAACTAAAACTTGATGCAATTGTTATCATTGGTGGTGACGATTCAAACACCAATGCTGCACTTTTGGCAGAGCATTTCCTCGCAATCGGCTCTTCTACTAGAGTTATCGGTGTTCCAAAAACAATCGACGGTGACTTAAAAAATGCCCAGATTGAAACCTCATTCGGTTTTGATACAGCCACAAAAACATATTCTGAACTTATTGGCAACATTGAACGCGATGCTAATTCTGCAAAAAAATACTGGCACTTTATTAAACTGATGGGTCGTTCCGCAAGTCACATTGCTTTGGAATGTGCACTTCAGACACAACCTAATGTCTGCCTTATTTCTGAAGAAGTTGAAGCAAAAAAAATGACACTTCGTCAGGTTACAGATAATCTTTGCACAATTATTTCTAAACGTGCAGAAAATGGTGAAAACTTTGGTGTAATTCTTATTCCAGAAGGTCTTGTAGAATTTATCCCGGAAATGAAAACTCTTATTTCTACACTCAACGACTTAATGGCAGCAAACGAAGAAGATTTCAATAAATGCAAAACTTTCCAGGACAAAAAGCGCTGGCTTCAGCTTAAACTTAAGGGCGATATGTTCCGCACATTTGATTCACTTCCTGAAGGAATTGCAGATCAGTTCCTTGCAGATCGTGACCCGCACGGAAATGTTCAGGTTTCACGCATCGATACAGAAAAGCTTCTGGCTCAGATGGTGGAATCACGTCTTGCAGAATTAAAGAAAGCCGGAAAATATAACGGCAAATTCAGTTCATACTGCCACTTCTTTGGTTATGAAGGACGCTGTGCTTTCCCAAGCAACTTTGATGCAGATTATTGTTATGCCCTCGGTTATACAGCATTTATGCTTATTGCTTCAGGTGCTACCGGATATCTTGCTTCTGTAAGAAACTTAACAGCTCCTGCTGAATATTGGACAGCCGGTGGTATTCCTCTTACAATGATGATGAATATGGAACAGCGCCATGGTTCTAAAAAACCTGTAATCAAAAAAGCTCTTGTTGAACTTGACGGAAAACCATTCAAAGAATATGCAAAAAACCGCGACAAATGGGCTATCGAAACAAGTTTTGTTTTCCCGGGTGCTATTCAGTACTATGGACCAGAGGAAGTTTGCAACCAGTGTTCAAAAACACTTAAACTTGAACGCGGTACCGGTAAAAAAACAGAAATAGGAACAGCAAAACCAGCAGCTAAAGTTGCCTCAGAAAAAGCAAAAGCTCCTGCAAAAACAGCTAAAGCACCAGCAAAAAAAACTGCTGCAAAAACTGCAAAAGCTCCTGCAAAAAAGCCTGCTGCAAAAAAAGCTACAGCAAAAAAAACAGCTAAAAAATAAGTTATACAGTGGTATAAAGGCTATTCATTAAAAAATGAACCAAAAAAGCACAAGAGATATGACTTCAGGAAGTATCTGGGGTCATATCTTTTTTTATACAATTCCTCTTATTCTCGGAAACGTTTTTCAGCAGTTATATTCTTTTGTTGATACAATTATTGTAGGCAAGACAATTGGAAATAATGCTCTGGCATCAGTCGGTTCAACAGGTCCCATGCATTTTTTGATACTGGGCTTTGTAAACGGTCTTACTTCTGGTTTCGCTGTAATTACGGCACAAAAATTTGGCGCACATGACGAAAAAGGTGTAAAAAAATCGTGTGCCATGAACATCAAACTGAATTTTTATTCAAGCATCATTTTTACAATTCTTTCACTTAGCCTGACAAAACCAATTTTGAGTCTGATACACACTCCGCAAGAGATATATCAGGATGCATATACATATATCAGTATTCTATACATGGGCATTTTCAGCATTGTCCTTTATAACACATCGTCCTGCCTATTAAGGGCTATCGGTGACTCCACTTCTCCACTGTTTTTTTTAATCATTTCAAGTTTTTTAAACATTTTTTTGGATCTGCTTTTTATTCTTGTTTTTCACATGGGAGTCGCCGGAGCTGCCTGGGCTACTGTGCTGTCTCAGTTTTTATCAGGATTTGCCTGTGTTATTTACATAATAAAAAAATATCCGATTTTATGTGTTACCCGTAAGGATTTTTCGCGGGATGTTTGGTTTGCAAAAAAACACCTGGAAATCGGTTTTCCTATGGCATGTCAGTTTTCCATCACAGCAATTGGCTGCATTGTTTTGCAGGGAGCCATAAATGTCTTTGGTGCAGCAAAAATTGCTGGATACACCGCTGCACAAAAAGCCGAAATGCTTTTTACAACTGCTGCCGTTTCCTTTGGAGTTACAATGGCAAATTATACAGGACAAAATCTGGGAGCAAAAGAATATTCGAGAATAAAACAAGGAACAAATGCAGGTGCTATAATATGCGGATTAACTGCAGCTGGAGCAATGATTATTGTTTTACTTTTCTGGCAGCCAATATCAAATTTATTCATCGACTTAAAAGGAAGCAACGCCTCTGAATGCCTTGAAGCAGCAAGAATCTATATTTTTTCAACCGCTCCATTTTACATTGCTCTCTTTGAAATATTCATTTACCGAAATGTTCTTCAGGCAATGGGATTTGGTTTAATGCCCCTGCTAGCCGGAGTTTTTGAACTGATTGCACGGGTTGTTGTTTCGTACACACTTCCAGAGTACATAGGTTATATCTCGGTTTGTCTTGCAGGTCCAATTGCCTGGCTTGCGGCAGTAATTCCACTCGCCATAACTTATTACAGAAAAAAAATCCCGGCCAATTAACGTTTTTATTATGAAAAAAAATCTGTTTTCTTTTACACATTTTTCTGCTATATTTTAAACATGAAACTTTACACAAAAGGTCAGGTTTTTGCATTTACCGCACTAACCGCAGTTATTATTGTTTTAATAACAGTTCCACTTACATTTAAAATTTCTGGATTAAACCATTCAGATAAAACATCGAATTTAGAAAATCGCTCTGATGAAGCCATTCCAGAAATTTCTGAAATAACAGAAAATGCAGGCTTAGATTTTGTTACAGCATCCGCAGACTATCCGGCTGTTTCTGAAAATGTTGCAGTCGATAATTCCTACACATATACTCAGGATGAACTTCAGAACATTAACGTTTACGAAAAATGCAACGAAGCAGTTGTTAACATTACCACTCAGGTTATGGCGTTCAACTGGTTTCTTGAAGCAATTCCACAGGAAGGTGGCTCTGGTTCCGGTTCCATTATTGATGCACGCGGTTACGTTGTAACAAATGTGCATGTTATAGAAAACGCCAATAAAATATTTATTTCTCTTGCAGACGGAAGCCAGTTTGAAGGAACAGTTGTTGGAGTTGACTCAATGAGCGACATCGCTGTTCTTAAATTTAATCCGCCAAAAGGCGTTGTGCTAAAAACCATTCCTTTTGCAGATTCTTCTACTCTAAAAGTTGGCCAGAAAGTTATTGCCATTGGAAATCCTTTTGCTTTGGAACGCACAATGACAACCGGAATTATCTCTGGTCTCGGTCGCCCGATACAGTCCTCAAGAAACACAATAATCCGTGATATGATTCAGACCGATACGGCAATAAATCCGGGAAACTCCGGCGGTCCGCTTCTCGATACAAAATGCAGAATGATTGGCATTAATACAATGATTTACTCGACATCCGGAAGTTCTGCCGGAGTCGGTTTTGCCGTTCCGGTAAACACAGCTAAACGAGTTGTTTCAGATTTAATTCAGTATGGAAAAGTAAGGCGCGGTGCAATACAGGCAACAATAATTCAGCTTACTCCATCAATTGCCCGATATGCCGGCATGGATATTTCACAGGGAATTTTGGTTTCTGAAGTTGCTTCCGGAAGTAATGCTGCAAAAGCAGGAATTCGTGGAGGAACAGAAGCTGTTCGATATGGTTCATCAAGAAACCCACAGACAATCTATTTAGGCGGCGACGTAATTATTGCAATTGGAAACATCAGTGTTTCTAATTATGCAGATTATTATTCGGCGCTGGAAAGCAAAAAACCCGGCGACAACGTGAAAGTAACACTTTACAGAAGCGGTCACAAAATCGAAGTAAATGTTACTTTAAGTGAACAGGAATAATTGTGCGTCCATTCAAAGTTGTTTCGCCTTTTGAACCTGCAGGAGATCAGGTTGATGCAATTGAATCTCTTGCTAAAGGTTTTCTTTCGGGCGATAAGTATCAGACACTAAAAGGTGTTACAGGCTCCGGTAAAACTTTCACGATGGCAAAAATAATCGAGAAAGTGCAGAAGCCTACTCTTATAATCAGTCATAATAAAACTCTTTCTGCACAATTGTACCGCGAGTTTAAATCATTTTTTCCGAATAATGCTGTCGAATACTTTGTTTCATATTACGACTATTATCAGCCTGAAGCCTATGTTCCAGCCCGCGATTTATACATCGAAAAAGATGCCTCAATCAATGATGAAATAGACCGGCTTCGTCTGGCCGCAACCTACAGCCTTATGGAAAGACGTGATGTAATTGTTGTGGCTACAGTTTCGTGCATCTATGGTCTGGGTATGCCGGAATTATACAGGGACATGCGGCTTCACATAGAAAAAGGACAAAAGCTGGACACACTAAAATTTTCAAAAGATTTAATCAGCCTTCAGTACGAAAGAAATGACATGGTTCTGGAAAGAAGTAATTTTAGAATTCATGGTGATGTTATAGAAATATATCCGGCATATATGGAAACTGATGAAGCCTACAGAATTGAACTTGACTGGGACGAAGTTGTAAACATATGCAGATTCAATGTTCTAAACCGGGACATAATCGAAGAACTCGATGAAACGACAATATATCCTGCAAAACACTTTGTTGTTCCAAAAAGTCAGCTGGATAATGCTGTTGAAAGAATCCGCGAAGAGCTGCAGGAACGCTACGAATTTTTAAAAAGCACAGGAAAATTACTCGAAGCCGAACGAATTAAAACCCGCACTAACTACGATCTGGAAATGATGCAGGAAATGGGCTATTGTTCCGGCATCGAAAATTATTCAGGACCTATTTCCGGACGACAGCGTGGTCAACCACCTGCAACTTTGCTGCATTATTTTCCTGATGACTTTTTGTGTTTTATTGATGAATCACATGTAACTCTTTCGCAAATCGGGGCAATGTATGAAGGAGATCGAAGCCGTAAACAAAATCTTATCGACTTTGGTTTCAGACTGCCGAGTGCCTTGGACAACCGGCCTTTAAAAGCAGATGAGTTTGAAGCAATGATGAATCAGGTGATTTATGTTTCTGCAACGCCGCGAGAAGAAGAAATAAAACGGAGCACACAAATTGTAGAGCAATTAATCAGACCGACAGGACTTCTTGACCCGATTGTAGAAGTTCGCCCAACAGAAGGTCAAATGTCCGACATCTATGAAGAAGTAAAAGCTCGTATCGAAAAAAACGAACGCTGTCTGGTTTTAACGCTGACAAAAAAAATGGCAGAAGATTTAACAGATTATCTTTCTAACCTGAATCTTAAAGTTCAATACATTCATAGCGAAATTGAAACTATAGAACGTGTTGAAATCTTAAAAAAACTCCGTCTTGGCGAAATAGATGTTTTAGTCGGGATTAATCTGTTACGCGAAGGAATTGACTTACCGGAAGTTTCGTTTATTGCAATTCTTGATGCAGACAAAATAGGCTTTTTGAGATCTGACACAAGTCTTATTCAGATAATTGGTCGTGCTGCCCGAAATGCAGAAGGCAAAGTTGTAATGTATGCTGACCGCATGAGTCCCGCTATGGAAAAAGCACTTGCAGAAACAAAACACCGGCGCGAAGTCCAAAGTAAGTACAACGAAGAACATGGTATAACACCAAAAACTGTACGCAAAGCAATCGATGATATTCTGGTTCGCGAAAATGCACAGCTGAAAGACGAAGTAGATATTGAACTTTCGGTTTTAAAAGCCGGAACAAATATGTTTAATCCTAAAGACAGAAAAAAACTGATTAAAGCTTTAGAAAAAGAAATGGAAAAACATGCAGAAAGGCTGGAATTTGAACAGGCTGCAGCAATCCGTGATGAGATAGAAGAAATCAAAAAAAAGTATAAATAATCGTTTTGTGCTATTCTGTTTCGGGAATTAAAATATCAATCGCCTGGATAAATACTTCATCAGAAAGCCCATCTTTCAGATACTTACGGATTAAATCCTGAATAACTTCTGGAAAATTTTTCCAGTATACAGTCTGCCATTCACCAAGTGCATTTTGTAAAGCCCGGTCTTCTTCCGGTCGCAATGTTCCGTTTGAATAATTTATAAATGCAGAAATCATTTCGCGCATTGCATTTGCAGGACAACCATTTACTTTGCCATCTTTATCAACAAGACTTTTTCCACTTGCAAGATATTCTGCAGAAGATGAATGCTTTTTTGCAAAAACATCTGGTATCATCATTTGAACAATGTTTTCACATTCTTCCGGACTAAGTTCCGGGCTTTCTTTATGCACCATCTGAAAAGCCATGTTCTTAATGCTTTCCTGCATACCAGCAATTCCCTGACTTATCGATTCATTTACAGCCTTAGAAATATTTTTGGCAAAGCCTGATGGATCCACAGAAAAACGGCTTTGATCTTTTTTGCGCTTTTCGAGTGCAGCACTGATTGCATCAAGTTCTTTTGCTGAACTTTTATTAAGAATGTAATCTAAAACTTTTATCAGTTCAATATCTTTGCTTTCCATTGATTTAATCTTATCATTGTTTATAATATTTGTCATGTTAATTACTTTTTTAGGCACCGGAACAAGTCACGGAATTCCTGTTATAAACTGCAACTGCAATGTCTGTACATCAAATGATAAAAAAGACAAACGGCTTCGCTCAAGTGTTTTAATTACTGATTCTCAGCAAAACAATATACTTATAGACTGCGGTCCGGATTTTCGGGAACAGGCTTTAACCTATAAAATTACACACATAGATGCTGTTCTTCTAACACACAGTCATTTTGATCATGTTCAGGGCATTGATGATTTAAGAATATTTGCAAGCACAAAACATTTTTTAGATAAGCCGCCTTTAAATATTTACGGAAACAAAGCTACACTAAAAGACATGAAAAAACGTTTTGATTACATTTTCAAAAAAACACAATTAGGTGGCGGCAAATTAAGGTGTATTCTAAACAGAATGGAAAAATACAGCACAGAAACTCCTTTACGTTCCGGCACCTTAAGCATAGTTCCTGTTCCAATGAAGCATGGAATTTTAGATACAACAGGTTACGCAATCACGGATTTAACATCAGGAAAAAAATTTACTTATCTTACAGATTTAAATTACATAAGTCCGGAGTCTGTTAAGCTTGCACAAAATACCGATATCCTTGTAATCGATGGATTAAAAAAAGAAGAACACGAAACACATTTTTCGTTTGACCAGGCTTTAGAATGCTCTAAAAAAATCAAGGCAAAAAAAACATATCTGATTCATTTTTGTCATGCTTTTACTCATTCGGAAATTGATGCTTATTTAAAAGAAACATCTGATACTGCCTTTGCAAGCTATGATGGATTAAAGCTGGAATTAATTTGAAAAATGTGCCTTTATTAATTCCAGGATTTTTAAAGTTTCAATTCCATCATCTACTGTAGAAAAAAGTTTTTCTTTGCCGTCTAAAAAGTCTACGGCATTTTGTATCATGTTTGAAAAATACTTTGTTTTGCCTTTAATTTTTCCATTTTTTATTTGAGGAATTTTTATCTGTTCTAACGATTTAAATCCTGTATAAAGCTTTGAAGGAACCGATTTCCAATACCTCATATAACCATTTCCAATTTCTATTCTGCCTTCTGTTCCTCTAATATCAATTTCAAAACCAAAGTATTTACTTCGACCGGACATAACAAAATTGACCGACGGACATTTATCTGTTTTAAAATGTACACTGCAGTTTCTAACCATATTTTTTTCATCCCGATAAATGCCATCGATATTTTCAAAGCGAAGTTCAATATTGTCGTTCTGGTCAGAAAGCAAAAAACGTACAGCATCAACCAGATGTGTTCCGTCATGTAAAAGGCTGTATAATCCTGTATTTTCTTCACTCTCGCAATAAACTCTTAATCCGCTTGATAAAACAGCATTTACATTCTGTATGTCACCGATAGTTTCAATAAGATTTTTTGCAAGTCTGTAGTCATATGCAAAACGTCTTTCGTGATTTATTAAAACAGGAACCTTAAGTTTTTGAGCCTCTGTTTTTATTTTTTGAGCCTGTTCAACATTTAACGCAACCGGCTTTTCAAGTATCAAAAGCTTAGGCTTGTGTCTGATTGTTTCTAGTGCTGCTTCCATATGACTTTCTTCATTTACAGCAACAGTAACAATATCACACATATTAGTTTTGAATGCATCAAAAAAACTTGCTATATCTGAAAAACATTGTGCACCTTTAACATATTCGCGCCAATTTTTGAGATTATCTTTATCTGTATCAACACCAGCAGCAATTTGTATTCTTTTATTGTTTAATAAAGCCATTGTATGAGATGCCGGCTGTTCACGTTTTTTATCAAAACCTAAAGAAAAACCAATTCTTCCTGTTCCAATAATTGCCGCAGTGTAAATTTTCTGTTTCATTTTTTTATTGTAACATGATATAAAAATCGATTTCAACACTTGAATAATAAATGAATTCAAACTAATATTATTAAGAGGAGTTTAAAAAGTATGACTAAAGAAGAACAAAATTTATTAACTAAAGTTTATGAATTAATCGGTACAAACAAAATCAACACTTTCGAAGCTGTTCCACCTTCATCAATCAGTTTTTCAGCCCTTCTGGAAAATTACGTTCACTTTGATTTTACAGAAAAAGAAGCAATTCAGCATTGGAAAAATATTCTGGTACGCTTTGAAGAATTAAAAACGAAAATTGCTGATGAAGCGAATGTCCACATGGCAATAGTCGATTATTTTACAAATGCAAAACATATTCTTGATCAACCAATGCTCGTGGAAGTACATGTTTTCAGACAGACTGAACAGGCAGCTATGATTGACGGCCTTACAAATCTGTTTAACCGCCGCTACATGGACATAATCCTGAAAAAAGAATTTTACCGATGTAAACGCTACAACAAAAAATTGACCATATGCATTATGGATATTGATAACTTTAAAAAAGTCAACGACACCTATGGACATCAGTTTGGTGACCTGGTTCTAAAAACACTGGCAGACTGCATCAAAAAATGTCTCCGCGAAGAAGATGTTGCCTGCCGTTACGGTGGTGAAGAATTTCTTTTGATTCTTCCAGAAACTGATGCACAAGGCGCCTACACTCTTTCTGAACGGATAAGAAGTGTCCTAAAAAATGTTTCTCCTTTTAAGGAAAAATCGATAACCTTTAGTGCAGGAACTGCTTCTTTCCCAGATACAGGTGATGATTTTCAGACTCTTGTAAGACTGGCAGATAAAGCCTTATATGAAGCAAAATTTACAGGAAAAAACAAAACCGTAAAAGCCAAACTCGAAGAAATGTAATAGTTTCGCCATATAAATTCCAAAACAAGTTAGGAACGACTTCATCCACTGGAATGAACGCATCCGCGATAATGACTTCATCCTACGGAAGGAGATTATCATGCTGAATTAATTTCAGCATCTGCACCTTGTTTCCCTAAAAAAAAAAAAGACTGTCCTTTTATAGAAGTTAATTTAACTTCAAGGACAGTCCCTTTGAGTATTTAAGCGACTGAAAAATTAAATCTTTTTTGTTAAATAATCACTGCGTAAACAGCGTGTGCACATTTTTACAGTCTGTACTGTCGGGCCATTGTATACTTTTACAGATACAATATTTGGCTTCCATGTGCGTCGCTGATGATTATATGATTTACTAACAGTATTTCCGCTCATAACACCTTTACCGCAGATTTCACATCTTCTAGACATATTTATCACCTTCCTGTGTTTACTTAGTTCCGATTTATAAACGTTTTATCATTTTACAAAATCCGAAGTTTTTAGTCAATATATGTAACCAAATGCAAATCTAAACATATATATCATTGAAATTATTTTATTTTAATGTTATAAATATAGCACACAGTTATTTCTAAAAACTCTGTTTTTTAGAAGTTCCCTATTATCAAAAACTAGCGGGGTTTTCCAAAATGCCTTATTCAGATCCAACCAATCTTGCAATTGTCGCATGTCCTGGTGGAGAAGCTTTTGCTCAAAAAGTCATTGAGCACCTTAAACACATGTACAAACACAGATTCAACCTGAAGCGCGATGCTTTAGCCAATCGTTATAAAATCAGCAAAGATGAAGTTGTACAAAAACTGAATTTTATGAACGATCTTTCTACTTCTGATTTGTGTCTGCGCGGTGCTGTTGACAAATATAGAACTCCGGATTTTTATATCAATACACAGTTTACATATTTTATGAACGGGGAATTCAAAGCCGAAATAAAAGACTGCGTACGCGGTAAAGATGTTTATATTTTTCAGGATGTAGAAAATCATCAGCCTGTTTCTATGAACGGCGGAAAGAACAAAGTTGTTATGTCTGTAAATGATCACCTTATTTCGCTGCTCGTAACAATTGATGCAATCCGTCAGGCAGGTGCAGCACAAATTACTCTTGTACTTCCGGTTTATCCGTACAGCCGGCAGCACAAAAAAAAGGGGCGCGAGGGTTTAACAGCAAGTCTTTTAGGACATATCTACGAAAATATGGGAGTTTCTCATATTATCACATTGGACATTCATTCACGTGAAATTGAAAATTCTTTCAGCCACGCAAACATCGAAAATCTTCACGCCAGTTACCAGATAATCAGAGAATTGTCTCAGCTTGTTGACTTGTCAGAAAATGGTGATGATCTGGTTGTTGTTGCTCCTGATACAGGTGCCGTTGACAGAAATAAGTTTTATGCAACCGGCTTAAAAAAACCACTTGCAATGATTTACAAAGAGCGTGACTACTCTGTAGTAACACAAAATGCAAAAGATACAAATATTAAATCCATCAAGCTTTTAGGAGATGTTCACGGAAAAGTTGCATTCCTTGCAGATGATATGCTTGGCACAGGAGGCACACTTCTTAAAGCTATGGAATTCCTTAAAGAACAGGGAGCAACAAAAGTTATTGCAGCAATCTCACTGCCATTTTTTACAGGAAGCGCTGTTGAACAGTTTCAGGCTGCCTACGAAAAAGGTTTATTCTATAAAATAATCGGAACAAATGCAGTTTATCACGAAGACCTTCTTAAAAAAGAATGGTATATCAACACTGATGTTTCCGGTCTTTTTGCAAATGTTATTGGACGTGTTCATCACAACCAGTCTTTAAGTGATTTATTAGACAACCGAAGCATAATAGAAAAACTTGTAAAACACGATTAATGACTCATGTAATTCTTTGTGCAGATATTGGAACAACATCATTAAAAGCTGCATTATTCAATCTTGATGCAAAGATTCTTTCGTATGTAAAACATTACTACGCAAATCCTGCCGAGCCAGACTGGAAAAAAAGTTTTTCTGAAATTACAAAAAAAATATTTTCAAATTTAAACACTAATTATTCACTTGAGGCAATCTGTATTTGTGGCAATGGTCCAACCCTCGCTTCTGGAAATTTTCAGCTTTTGTGGAACCGGTACTTTCCTCATTCAAGTGAAGAATATAAAGGTAAATCGATTTTTCTGCCACAAATATTGAATTTCAAAGAAATCTACCCTGCTTCTTTTAATTCTGCTTCATATATTTATCCTTGTCCTGAATATCTGTGCCACGAATTAACAGGAAACTCCTTTGTTGTATTAAATGAAAAACGCTTTACCTGCGCCTACTGGACACAAGAAGAATTAAAAAAATACAATATTCCAGAATATAAGCTGCCGCCTTACATACTTTCGACCGAAGAATATGGAATGCTAACAAAAGAAAAAGCACTTAAGTTCAATATACCGGAAGCAGTTCTTTCAGAACAAGGCACACGGGTTTTTTGTAACGGAAGCGATTTTGCATCTTTTTTAACAGGTTCAAATATTCTTGTTCCTGGGCGCAGTGCAAACAGAACCGGCACAAGCGAAGGCATTAATCTATGCACAGACAAACCGCTTTCGGCATCTGGTATCAGAACTCTTCCATCAATTTGTGAAAACTATTACAACGCAAGTGTTTTAATTCCTGACGGCGGTTCTCTTTTTGCAAAATACAAAGAAGCCAATTTTCCGGACATATCGTTTGAACAGGTAATAAATATTTCCTTAAATAATAAATCTTCTGAAGGCTACAAACTCATTGTCAAAACATTAAATAAAGAAAAAGAAGCCGTAAAAAAACTGAACACTGTAGCAAAGCAAGCAGGCTGTAAAGCAATTTCTTCAATTGTAATTTCCGGACCTCATACAAGATTTCCTGACGCTCTTCAGCTTAAAGCAAACATACTTGAACTTCCGCTTGAAATTCCTGAATGCACAGTAACTGAACTGTCGGGTTGCTTTTGCAATGCAATGACAGGCTTAAAAAAAACAAAATCAATACAGGAAGCCGCACAAAGATTTATCCGAACGGCAAAAATAATAAATCCAGTTTAAAAATAAAAGAGCCCAAATTATTGTCCTGTAATTTTACTGTTCACTTTATGATTTTTTTATGCTATTATTATAATAGTGCTTTTAAAAGCAAAACTTATTCCTACGAGAACCATAATGATATTTGATCGAAAACTTTAC
>JAEEGL015031143.1_pt1 | contig 13704 bp, 11 predicted proteins | sample 9134231 | NCBI WGS metagenome assembly JAEEGL01 (sample SAMN16246548, study PRJNA631951) | gut metagenome | biome: gut microbiome; feature: rumen; material: fiber-attached | host: Bos | place: Iran: Karaj | collected 2018-10
GCAGCCGTGAATTCCTGCAGGGCTTCCATGGTCTCCGGACTGATCTGCTTCTGTGAAGTCAGAAGCGTCCCGTCCAGGTCGAAAAAGAATATCTTATGGTTGTTCAAGTAATTCTCCTTATATCATTTCATCGTTTCTTTCCGTCTCTTCACAGTATATCCCCACGGACCAAATGTGTCGAGTTGCAGGTCTGCCGGAAAACAGTTAAAATAGATTTGAAACGATATTAAGACAAGGTTTTTCCATCACAGGAGGATATCTTATGGAATTCACACCTGTCAGTTCATCGTCTGTTCTCGCATTGGGACTGACCGCCGCCCTTGCTGTCATCGTCCCCATTGTCATCGCACTGGTATGGAAGTTCCGGAAAAAGGAACGTTTTACCACAGTTCTTGTGGGTGCCGGAGTATTCATCTTATTTGTTTTTATTCTGGAGAAACCGATTCAGAATGTTCTGCTCTTTCCAACTTCGTTGGGACTGTCGGAGACGGGACTCAGTGCCTTTATGACTGCCCATCCGATCCTGCTCTCCCTTCTGGCAGGCCTCTTCCCGGGAGTCTTTGAGGAGACCGGCAGACTGGTAGCCTTCAAGACGATCCTGAAAAAACGGACGAACCGCGAGACTTCCATTTCCTATGGAATTGGTCATGGCGGGATCGAGGTGATCATCCTGGTGGGCATGACCTACGCTATGTATTTCATGTATGCCCTCATGATCAATACCGGTACCTATGCCAAAATCTATGAGCAGACCGCAGCTCTGGTGCCGGATCAGGCGGATCAATTGATCGTTCTGGCGGATCAGCTGGCAGCCTTCGGCTTTGTGGATCTTGGACTTGTTTCTGTAGAGCGCATCTTCGCTGTTCTGTTCCATATTGCAGCATCTATCCTGGTGTTCTACGCCTGCCGTGACCGGGAGAAATTCCTGCTCTACCCTGTGGCGATCCTGCTCCACACCGCAATGGATTTCATCGCCGCCCTATACCTTTTCGAAGTGATCCACATCTCGAATATCGCTTTGGAGGTCATCATCGGGATCTTCAGCGTGGCAGTCTTCTGCGGAGCATATCTCCTGGTGTATCGAAAAGACAAAATTGCATGATCGAGCAAACATCATAAACCATAATAAAACGGAGCGAAAGGAAATCCTTCCGCTCCGTCTTTTTTATCTCATACTCTTTCACTGTTTCTTCCGGCGACCGCTTGAGAACCTCATGCAACAATATCGTTCAGGCCCCGGGTCTTCAACTTCCGCGAAGCCGTGATGATTACCTGGTCTCCCTCTTCGATGGTGGTATTTCCGGAAGGGATGATCATGTCCCCGCCCCGGAAGATTGCAGTGATCAGAATTCCTTTTTTCAACCGGAACTTTTCATCCCGGAATGGAATACCCCGAAGGGCGAAATCCGAACCGGCCACCAGCTCCTTCACTTCCGCCAGTCCCTCTGCGATGAGATAAAACTTTCCCATTGCCTTCTGGGATTGTTTTCCCTCATGATACCGCAGGAACCGCATGGCTCTCAGGGAAGTGGATTCCACGGAGGATACGGTAATATCGATATTAACGGAATGCAACAGCCGCAGATGCTCCGGTACGTCCACATAAGTCAGCACACTGGGGATCCGGCAGGACCAGGAATACATGCTGATCACCAGATTGCTCTCATCACTGTCCGTCAGGGACACCACCATATCCATATCGGAAATATTCTCTTCCTTCAGGATCTCCAGAAGTTCTCCCTCACCGGTGCAGAGGATCTTGCTGTGCCGGAATTTCTCCATCAGCTTCCGGCAACGGTTCGGATCCTTCTCCAGCACTGTGATCTGATATCCGTCCTTTTCCAGGCGTTCCAGCAGATATTCACTGATGGTATTTCCACCGATGATCATGACCTTGCGGACTTTTTTCCGGCAGATGCCAAGACATTTCAGGGTATCCGTCATCTCTTTATCCGAGATGGCCACCGTCAGATTATCCCCTGCCCGCAGCTCAAACGTGCCATCCGGGATGGTCAGTTTGCCATCCCGATATACGGCCACCACCAGGATATTCAGGTTATTGGATTTCTTGATATCCAGAAGAGTCCGGCCGCAAAGGGGTGAATCCTCCAGCACGTTCAGATCCATCAGGTATAACCCGTTGTTCCAATGGCCGATCAGCTTTGTAAAACCGGGCATTCCTATATTCTGATAAATCTCTTCCGCCACATCCTCCTTGGGCGTAAAGAGCATATCCAGACGATATTCCTCTTTCAGGAATTCCCGTTCCTTCACGAAATCAGGCATCAATACTCTTGCGGCAGCATAGCGGGTTCCCAGATTCTTTGCCTGCATGCAGCTCATGAGGTTGATCTCATCAATGGGAGTCAGCGCCACGATGGCATCCGCCGTTTCCGCACCGGCCGCGATCAGAGTATCCCGGGACGCACCACTGCCCACAATACCGTTGACGCTATAGCGGTCCGTGATCTCATCCACGCGCTTCCGATCTTTATCGATGACAAAGATGTCATAATTTTCACCCGAAAGAGACGAGATCAGGAGCTGTCCCGTCCGTCCCAGTCCAACGATGATGATCTTCATTCCATATCCCCCTCTGCCATACGGCTAAGCCGTCTGGCCTTCAGTTTCTCCAGTCCCAGATAAACCTTACGGACCGTCATTCCCTGAACCAGAACCGTAAAGAAAATGGTTGCAAATGTCACATTCAAAATGATCTCGTAAACCGGTCTCGAGAGGTACTCTTCCACCTCCAACGCAAGAGCCAGCGAGAGTCCTCCCTTTAATGCAGACCAGGTCATTAATGTCACAAATTCCGGAAGATTGTAATTGCCGGGAATGTTATGTCCGGTCAGCACGGTACTGATGGTAACACCACCCGCTCTGGACAGGATCAGGCAGATCAAAGCCACCGGCACTACCATAAGAGCATAGGAACTGACAGGTGTGCTCAGCACCACCAGACCGATCATAACGAAGAGTACGGAATTCAGAATGCCCTCCAGGATCTCCCAGAAATTCTCGTAGAAATCATGGGGATCGATAACGGTCTGCACTCTCTTGAGCTTGTCCATTTTATAGGAGAAATAAAAACCACAGATGACGGATGCCAGCACACCGGAGAATCCAAAGTGCTCACAGATCATGTAGACAAAGAACACATTGAGCAGGGCGATGATGATATTCCGGATAGGATCTTTCGAGATCCGGATCAGCTGGAACATACCAAAAGACACCAGCAAAGCGACTGCCGCCGCTCCCAGGATCTCCTTCCCCAGGAGGACCACCACATTGCTATCCCCGCTATGGGTGATGATGGAGCGGACAAATACAAAGAGCGTAACGCCGGTTCCGTCATTGAACAGGGATTCATTCTCAATGACGGAGCAGACATTCTTGGACAGGCCGATCTTGTTGAGAATACCCGTTGCCGCAATGGGGTCCGTGGGAGACACCACACAGCCCAGCAGCACACAGGTCCAGAAATCCAGCGGCAAGTGAAGCAGTGTTGCCGCCAGGAACATCAAAGAACCATAGAGAAACGAAGAGATCACAGTGGAAAGAAATGCCAACAGGCAAATGGGACGCAGGTTCACACGGAATTTACCCATGTTCACCTTACTGGCGCCGGAAAACAGCATAAAGCAAAGCATGCCCTCCATCAGGTACTCCCGGAAGGCGAAATTGCCCAATGAATCGATCACAGTCTGAAGCGGTCCCAATGGAAACAGAAAATGAACCACCAGCAGGATCACAGAGATCAGCGAAGAAAAAAAGATGAGGGCAATATCACTCTGAATATGGAAAAATTTATCATTCACCGTGCCAATGATCACGATATATGCGAGTATGACGAGCAGAAAGATTTGCATGCTCATAGACGGTGTGCCTCCCCCTCCTCATTCATCTTTATGAATCGAAGAACTGACGACCGTCATCGGTCATGGCCTGATCGGACTTAGGATACTCGAAGATTGCCGGATTATCGGCATTCTCCTCCAGATAATCCGCAAACTTTTTCGCATGGAGCTTTGCCAGCCAGAGATTGTGCATCAGATAGTTGCCGCAATTCTCCTCGTTGGTCCCGGGGACACTGTCAGCATCTGCCACAGAACGGAATGCTCTTAAGAGCAGATCGTGGATCTCCTGAGGCTTGCGACCGCCCTTCAGGATCAGATAAGAGCCTGTAAGGCACCCCATAGGTCCCCAATAGATGACTTCATCCTTCCACTCGGGATCATTGCGCAGGAACGTTGCGATGAGGTGCTCCAGCGTATGCATGGCTGCAATATCCACAAAGGGCTCCCGGTTGGGCTTGGTCATCCGGACGTCATAAGTCGTGATGACACTCTCTCCCACCACATCCTGTCTGCTGATGAAAATACCGGGAACGATCTTATTATGATCAACGGAAAAGCTGGGAATTAATTCCATGTTATATCCTCCTTTGTAAGCCTCATGAACAAGAGACTCCTTTTACATTATAACACATCAGATAGAGTCAAGGGGACGGTTCTTTTGACTCATTAGAACCCTTCCTTTCTCCGGAGCTTTCGATTCTCAATCCGCTTCAGAGCGCCTTCCCATTCTGCTTTCTGAGATTCGGTCTCGATGGTAAGTCCGTAGGGTACCGGTACAGGATTGCCCTTTTCATCGATGCTGACTTCCGTGAAGTAAGCACGATTGATGGGATAGCGGAGGCCAGTGGCACGTTCCTCGCGGTACACATCCACACGTACTTCCATGGAGGTACGGCCTACATGGGTAAGGTATGCCTCGATCGCAATGAGGTCTCCGATATGAGCGCCCTTCAGAAAGAGCAGGTTGTCGATGGCAGCCGTGGTGATCACGCCGCCGGAATGACGGGTAGCCACAATGCCGGCAATCTCATCCATCCACGCCAGAAGTCGGCCACCGAATAAGCGCTGGTAGGGGTTGATGTCTTCATATTGCACTGTTTTCAGCCAGTCCACACGGGTCTCGGCTACACTTTTACAGGGTCTGTTGTCTTCCATTGATGTCCTCTTTTCCGGGTAAATCCATAGATTCCGGGGCAGTGCGCCCGGTTCAATGAACCTATTATAGCAGATTTTAAATTGTAATGAAATTTGTTGAAATATACGAAAAAGAAATACAATTATCCTGTTGACTTTTGGTTGGGTTCCGAGTATATTATTACATGTCGCCGATGAAAAGAAGCGCAAATGCGATAGTAGCTTAGTTGGTAAAGCGCCACCTTGCCAAGGTGGAGACCGCGGGTTCGAGCCCCGTCTATCGCTCGTGTAAAACGAAGACCACACCAAACGGTGTGGTCTTTGTTTTATGTGAGCGGCAGAGGAGCCGCTCACACCGCGGTGACCGCGGGGTCTCCGCTTCGCTTCGGTCGGCGCAGGGCTGAGGTTCCCCGGACCTCATGCGCCGAGCCCCGTCTATCGCTCGAACCCGCGAAATATAGGATGATATCTGTCACTGTTTTGTGGTATAATTGTTGGGTTTGGAGGGCACCGTGAAGAAGCATATTGTTTATCGCATCGTGAGAAAATTAGCATCCATGTCGGTGCCGGTATTTGAGGCGGAAGGGCTGGAGAACCTGCCGGACGGACCTGCCATCGTGGTGGGGAACCATTCCCAGGCCAACGGCCCGGTTGCGGCGGAGATCTACTTCCCCAGAGAGCATTACACCTGGTGTATCTCCGAGATGATGGAACGAGACCGGGTGGCGGATTATGCTTACAAGGACTTCTGGTCTCAAAAGCCCGTATTGGTCAGACCGATCTTCCGGTTGATCTCTCATATGATCCCCAGGATCTCCGAGATCACCTTTACCAATGCAGCTACCATCCCCGTCTATCGGGACAAGCGCCTCATGAAGACCTTCCAGATCACCTGCGACAGGCTGAAGGAGGGGGCATCCGTTGTGATCTTCCCCGAAGAGTACACAGAGTACAACAACATCGTCCATCAGTTCCAGCGGGGCTTTGTCCATGCGGCAAAGTACTACTACCGGGAGACGAAGGAGCCCATTCCCTTTGTGCCCATGTATGTCTGCCCGGCCTTTGGAAAACTGGTCTTCGGTAAGCCCATTTATTATTCCCCTGAGAATCCGTCAAATGAAGAGGCGGAGCGGATCTGCACCTACCTGCAGGATGCCATCTCGGAGATCGCTTACAGCATGCCCGGACACCGTGTGGTCCCTTACCCCAACGTATCAAAAAAGAACTATCCTACGAATGAAAGACTGAAATGAAAAAGCCACTAGTTGATTACAGAAATCTTCGATTTTCCAATATAACGAGTAAAGAGTACTGGCATCTGCTTTTGATGATCGGATGGGCTGTGTACTTTATCATGTATTTTGTCACGGAACGGCTGATCCCGGTGAGCAGATGTCATGTGGTTCATAGCCCCGTGGATGATCTGATCCCCTTCAACGAATACTTCGTCATCTCTTATGTGTCCTGGTATGTGTTCATGGCCGGGTCCATCCTCTACTTCCTGTTCTATGACCTTCACAGCTTTGTGCACGGGCAGAAAGTGATCATCGGAATGCAGACCATTGCGGTGCTCACCTACATCTTCTGGCCTTCCGTACAGAACCTGAGACCGGATCATTTTGAACGGGAAAACTTCTGTACCTGGATCCTGGGACTCATTTACAGGGCGGATACTTCCACGGGTGTGTGCCCTTCCCTGCATGTAGGCTTTACCCTGGCAGTCCTGTCCGCATGGTATGTGGCCAGGGACGTAAAAGTATGGAAGAAAGCCCTGATGACCCTTTGGGGATTCCTGATCTGTATTTCCGTCTGCTTCGTAAAACAGCATTCCTTTACGGATGTTTGGGCAGCCCTGGTCATGTTCCTCTTTTTGGAAGTTGTGTTATTTGGAAGGAGTATTTCTTTGAACGGTCGTAAATGGGGAGATCGGCGGGACGGTGCGCTGATCCGCAATATCGATGCCATGCATTACATCATGCCTCTCATGTATCCCAACCGTTGCGATAATGAGGCATATATGAGACTTTCCGTGGATATCACCGGAACGGAAGAGTATATCCGGGAGTATAACAAAGAGCACCCGGACAAAAAGATCGCCATCTTCGACGTGATCATCACGGCGGTGCTGAAGATCATTCGTTTAAGACCTCAGATGAACCGCTTTATCGCAAACCAGAATCTCTATCAGCGCAATAATCTCACGGCAGCCTTCACGGTGAAAAAAGACTTCCGGGATGACGGAGATGAGACCCTTGCCAGGATCGTGGCTACGGACAGCGATAATCTGGAGAGCCTGAGCGCGCAGATCAGACAGCAGATCGCTGCCTGCAAGACCGAGGATGACCAGTCCACCGATGCCATGAATGTGATCCAGAAGATCCCAGGCAAGCATCTCATCAGTAAGATTGCCATCTTCCTGGATAAGCACGGCTGGATGCCTCAGTCGGTCATTGCAACGGATCCCTATCAGTGCTCTGTGGTCCTGACCAACCTGGGCTCCATCGGTATGGATATCGGGTACCATCATCTGATGAACTGGGGAACCAATTCCATCTTTGTGGTGGTGGGCACCAAGAAGTTCAAGCCTCACCATGACCAGGCAGGAAACGTCACCATGGTAAAGGAACTGGATCTTTCCTTCACCATTGACGAGAGAATTTCCGACGGTTATTACTACGGCCGTACCATGAAGCTGTTAAAGCAGATGATCGAAGATCCCCGCATGCTGGAGGCTCCCATTTCGGAGGACTGCATCTGGGCCGATCCTTCCCACAAGACCATCAACTATACCTATCATTCCCGCAAAAGCAGAAAGAGAAGATCTTCCTGACATGATAAAAGCCCCCGGAATCGGGGGCTTTTCTTTGTGGTCTCAAAGCTTTGTGACAACGCAGTTTCTTCCGCTTTCCTTTGCAGTGTACAGACCATCGTCCGCCCGCTTTACGAAGGAAGTGATATCGTCATCCGTCTTTACCATGGTGACTCCGAGACTGATGGTGATCTTTCCCACTGTGGGGAAGTCGTGGGTCTGGATCTGGATCCGGAAGATATCTGCCAGTTCTGTCGCTTCGCCGGGGGTGATATCAGGGACCAGATACAGGAATTCCTCCCCGCCCCAGCGGCCGAAGACATGGCCGGGCATCAGGTTGTCCCGGATCACATCCACCACAGACCGGAGTATCACATCTCCCACGTCATGACCGTATGTGTCGTTGACATGTTTGAAATGGTCGATATCCATAAAGATCAGTGCGTAGGAAATGCCGCTTTCCCGGTTCCGATGGATGGCTTCTTCCAGTTTGCGTTCGATCTCCCAACGGTTGTAGATCTGGGTCAACTGGTCGGTGAAGGCGATCCGACCCAACTCCCGGTTTACGGCGCTGAGCTCGTCCGAAGTCTGTTCCAGGAGAGTCAGGATCCGCTCCAGGAAGGGAATGTATTCCCGGTCATCCGTTTCGTCCGCAGGTTCCTCCAGGTCAATGCGGGGAATGTACACATCCTCTGCGTCCGCGTCTTCTTTGATACCGACGGCCACCAGGGCGCTGTTGAGGATACTTCCCGCATCGGGGGTGAAGAAGACCTCCGAGTAGCCGATGGTGGTGGAAGTATCGGGATGGAATTCATAGTAGCTCATGACTTCCCGCTCATAGCGGTCTCGGAGGAAGCGATGGCGATTGCCGCACTCGAAGAGATAGATGCCCTCCGGTTCAAAGGCTTTGATGGTCTCCAGTGATCTGGTTACGGCGGCAAACATGGTGTCCGCACTTCCGTAGGAAAGCCGGAAGGTCTCACCCCGCTGCACATCGGAAGTGAAGAGGAGGGAGCCGTCCTGATCATAACCGGCGGGAACCCGGGCGACCTGAGTTCTGTTCCGGTGGAAGATCAGAGGGAACTCACAGACATTCTGAACAAAATGGTCATTGGGGTGGATCTTCAGATATTTCGCATACATGTCTACCGCAGGCTTATCGTTGATCTTTGTGATGCAGTTGTCGTTTTTGGTTTCCGTGACCTGCATTTCCACGCCAATCTCCTTGAAGCCCAGGGAATTGTCCATGTAGAGTCTCAGTTGGTCTCCGATAAAGACGATGACCACAATACCGTTCCGATAGCATTTTTGCCCATAGACATAGGGTGTGTTCAGCGCCCGGATGCTGCGGCCGGCCTTTCCGCCGAAGACGGGCATGCAGCAGTGACGGAACTCGTTCATGAAAGTGTGGATGGTCTCGCTGTTGGAGGAGTAGTTGATCTGAAGGCATTTGGCCGGACCCAGGATATCCAGCTGTTCCTGCATGACGCGACCGGCGGCAAAGCCTGTGTGGTCATCCATGTCGAAATCCAGTTCCACCACCTGTGTTCTGAAGAAATAGGAGACGTTCAGTTCAATGGGATTGTCCTTCACGTCGAAGTCGCTTTTTCCGATGTTGGCGCAGGTAAAGCCCGTGAGGCAGGCTTTGCTGCAGGTGGAAGTAATGAGCTCTACGAGTTTTTCGTCGCTCACATCCAGTTTGGGATTATAGAGTTGTAACAGGACCCCTTTGGCGTTTTTGTAGTGATCACTGTTGACAATGGAGGAGAGGATTCCGGATAATTCGGCGAAGGTGTGGAAAAAGTGATTTTGCTGGATCATATCATTACCCTCATGAGAAACAGCGGTTTTGGAACGATCGGTTGAAGCAAAATATGATTTCGCCTAATTTTATCACATTCCGCATGAAAGGTCACCCAAAGGATAAACAAGTGGCAGATTGTTTCGCGGAAATTGTAATATTTGTGCGACAGTAGTACAATGAGGGTTAGGTATCAAGAGGGAGGGGTGGATACTAATCTATGAGTCTGCAAGTCTTTCTGATCATCATCCTGGCATACATCGTGTTCATCGGAACCGTGAATGATAAATTGTTCCACATCCAGAGCGACATCGCCATGATCTTTTTCTCTTCGCTGATCTCGGTGGTGCTTTTGGGTGTGCATTTTATTTATCCCATGGAGCCCTTGCAGAGCCTCATCGGATCCCTGGGAGGCATCAGCTTCCGGGAGTACCTGATGGACGGTATGCTCTGCTTTATGCTCTTTGCCGGCGCCAGCAAGGTGAACATGGGCAAATTCCGTGCCAATCTGCGTCCTATCTGTCTGCTTGCCTTCCTTTCTACGGTTATCGCATCTTTTTTCTACGGCGCGCTGATGTTCCTGGCCGCCAGCCTGTTGAAACTTCCCCTGGATTTCTGGACCTGTGTTCTGCTGGGCTGCGTGGTGTCTCCCACAGACCCCATTGCCGCAACCGGCATCCTGAACAAGATCGGTCTTTCCAAAAATGTCTGCTCCGTCATCGAGAACGAGTCCCTTTTCAATGACGGAACCGGCGTCACCTTATTCATCTTTGTGCGCTCCATCATCACCCACAGCGGCGAGAGCAATGTGGGCATCCTGCTGACCAAGGAGATCCTGGGTGCGGCGGCGGTGGCACTTCTGGTATCCTTCCTCATGTTCCGACTGGTGGAGATCTCCAAAGATCCTATCCGGAACATCATCATCGCACTTCTCAATGTCTTATTTGTTTATATGATCTGCGAGCACTTCGGATTCTCCGGTGTGCTGGCTTCCGTCATCTGCGGTTTCTACTATTCCTACCGGATGGACAAGATCAAGCGAGTGGAGACCGTCATCGATCCCCACAATTTCTACGAGAACTTCTGGGAGATCCTGGAGGGGATCCTGAATTCCGTCCTCTTTGTCATGATCGGTCTGGTGGTACTGGGAACCTCCATCAGCCCTTATGCGGGCATCGTCATTCCGGGGGCACTGGTAGCTCTGATCCTGTCCAGAGCGGCAGGTGTCAGCGTCAGCACGGTTCTCACGGGACACAATATCCCCGGCAATTACAACCTGCCGGAATTCGTCGCATTGATGACCTGGTCGGCACTGAAGGGCGGTCTGTCTCTGGCCCTGGCGCTGGAGGTGGGAGAGTACCTTCCCCTGCCGGTCTTCGAGATCTTTTTGAACGTGACATTTGCAACCATTTTCTTCACGGTTCTGGTACAGGGCATGACGGTCCGCAAAGTTTACTACGGACTGGAGAAACTGAAGGCAGCCCGCCTGAGCCGGATGTCGGAGAATGCATAGCAGTAGGAGGTTATCATGAAGATCATCATCGTCGGACTGGGACGCACGGGACAGCTCCTGATCTCGTCCCTCATGTCGGAGAATTATGATATTTGCGTCATCGATAAGGACAGAAAAGTCGTGGACGAGATCACGGACCGTTACAGCGTCAACGGCATCGTGGGTTCCGGCGCGTCCAGAGAAACACTGAAGGCGGCGGGAGCGGAGACGGCGGATGCCATCGTGGCTCTGACCCCCATCGATGAGATCAACCTGCTGAGCTGCATGCAGGCTAAGAATCTGGGAACCCGCTATGCGGCCTGCCGGGTTCTGATGCCGGACTTTGCAAAGGAAAAAGAATTCCTCAAGCAGGAATACAAGTTGGATATGCTCTTTACCCCCAAGGAAGATGTGGCAGAAGAGATCTACACCAACATCGGTATGCCGGGCTACACCAAGCTCATTGGCCATTGGAAGAACGGTCTCTATCTCATGGACCTGAACGTGCTGGAGAGTTCTCCCATGTGTGGACGGACTCTGCTGGACATCAAGAAATCCAGCAATGTGAACATGCTGGTGGTGGCAGTTTACCGGGACGGTAAGCTGACCATTCCCGACGGCAGTTTTACCCTGCAGGCAGACGATAATCTGACTCTGGCCATTTCGGACCATGAGATGACGGATACCCTGAAGAGCCTGGGCATCATCCGCAAGAAAGTTCACAAGGTCATGATCATCGGCGGAAATACCATCAGTGAGTATTTGCTGAAGCGTCTGGAGCGGGACGGTTATCAGATCACGGTTCTGGAAAAAGACCCCAACCGCTGCCGCAAGCTCATGGAGAAGTTCCGGGACAGCCGGATCCTCTGCAGCGGAGAGGGAGAACTGCTGGAGATCCTGAAGGAAGAGAACATCTCCGATATGGATATGGTGGTCTCTCTGACGGACAGCGACGAGAGCAATCTGGTCATCAGCCTCTATTCCTGGTCCTGTAAGATCCCCAGCGTGCTGACCTATGTGGACGTGCCGGAGCATCTGCGGTTGCTTCATGCCGTGAACATCGACATCACCGTGTCTTCCGTGGAATCCACTTCCCTGAAGGCCATGCGATTCCTGCGGTACCATGAAGGGAAGCAGTCCCGGAAGGAGATGGGTAAGTTCTATCTCATCGCCGAGGGACAGGCTGAGGTGAAGGAACTGGTGGCCGGCGCGGATTTCGCACTCCGGGATCTGGCCTTCCGGGATCCGAAGTTCCGATTGAAGAAAGGGATCCTGATCACAGCGATCTTCCGGGGCGAGGAGATGATCATCCCCTCCGGAAATGCGGTCATTCAGGAAGGGGATCAGGTGATCATCACTGCATCCAGAAAGTTGAAGATTCATTCTCTGAACGATATTGTAGGATGAGGGAAGAGGTACGATATGTACTATGCTAGTTTTGGACTGCTTGCGATCGTTATTCACTGCATCATCAATTTTTGGGCCATGAGGCGTCCACGGGAAGAGGATGTGGGTTCCTGGAGATGTTATCGGCATTTTCTGGGATCAACCCTGCTCTATTACGTCACCGACGTATTGTGGGGCTTTCTCTATGAATCGAAGATCGTTCTCCTGGCCTATGTGGACACTGCGGTGTACTTTTTTGCCATGGGGCTGACGGTACTCCTGTGGATGCGCTTTATCGTTGCATACATCGACCGGGACTCCTTCCGCAGTAAGCTCCTGCTTATCGGCGGCTGGATCATTTTCGGCATCCAGATCGTGATACTGCTCTTTAATTTCTTCACCCGGTATATGTTCTGGTTCGATGAGACGGGAGAGTATTATCCAGAGCAGGGCCGATATCTCGCTTTGGGATTCCAGGTATTTCTCTTTGCGGTGTTGACGGTATATATGCTGATCTTGTCCTTCCGGGTGAATGGACTGGATGCTGTCCACTACCGTGCCATCGGCTGTTCCAGCGTGATGATGCTCGTGTTCATCATCCTGCAGACCTTATATCCCTTCCTTCCCTTCTATGCCATCGGCTGTCTGCTGGCGACCTGTATCATCCATACCTTTTTAGGCATGGACGAGAGAGTGACCCTGTATCGCAGGGTGGGTTCCATCAAGCAGATGGCTTACACGGATCCCCTGACCAATGTGAAGAGCAAGCTGGCCTACACGGAAGCGGTGGAGCTGTTTGATGCCATGATCCGGGAGCGGACCTTGCAGGAACTGGGAGTTGCCGTCTTTGATGTCAATGATCTGAAGCTGGTGAACGATACCAAAGGCCATGAAGCGGGAGACCTGTATCTGCAGGAAGCCAGCAGACTGATCTGCAGCGTGTTCAAACACAGCCCGGTCTACCGGATCGGAGGCGATGAGTTTGTAGCGGTCCTGGAGAGTGAGGACTTCATTCACAGCAATGCGCTCTTTACCCTGTTTGATGACATTGTGGATGATAATCAGAAGAAGGGCAGAGCCGTTGTGGCCGGAGGATACGATGTGTACCAGCCGGAGCAGGATCCGGATTTTGAAACGATCTTCCGGCGGGCAGACGCAAAGATGTATGAGCGAAAGAAAGAGCTGAAGAGCAGGAAGAAATAACGAATCGAGATAGAACAAA
>JAEEGL015566609.1_pt1 | contig 13704 bp, 11 predicted proteins | sample 9134231 | NCBI WGS metagenome assembly JAEEGL01 (sample SAMN16246548, study PRJNA631951) | gut metagenome | biome: gut microbiome; feature: rumen; material: fiber-attached | host: Bos | place: Iran: Karaj | collected 2018-10
AAATATATCGCGTCGTCCCGCGATACCAAAACATAAAAATAATCGACGGCGTGCTGCGATTATTTTTTTAAGCTTCCCCATATAGGGGGAAGTTTGTAGGGGGTGGATGCTTCTTTGCTTCTTTCTTCGCGCCGAAGAAAGTAAGGATTACTCTCAGGGCAGCGCCCTGCAAATTAATATTAACTTTTAAAATTATAAGAAAAATGAAGAAACAGAAATTTATTGAGCTGGCGGTGAAGGTAGTAGTAGCTGCGCTCACGGCATTCCTGACGGCACTGGGAACGACCAGTTGCATGGGCCATGGACCCATCGCACTCTAAGAACCAGCAGTGATCATCAATGTCTATCAAGAAAGGGCATCCTTGAAAAGGTGCCCTTTCGTTGTAATGTAGCCATGATAATTGTCGTTTATTTATTTCACGCCGCAAAATTAGAGAGAAAAACAATAAGTTCCAAATGATCAGACGATTATTTTCAAAAAACAGTTATAAGTTGAATAAGTTCAGAGGTGAAATTATCTGGCTATTTTCTTGCATATGTCGTAAAATTTTTGTACCTTTGTGGCGTAATAATACCACTGATAATCAAACAATTAATCATAAAAACATCACATCTATGACTAAAGAAAAATTCATGATCAGAACTTATGGCAAGTCGGAGTATGCCATGCTGCTGTTCCCGCACATCGACGATCCGAAGCAGGCACAGGACAAACTGCTAAGATGGATTAAACGGGACCCAAAGTTCCATGCCAAACTGCTACAATTAGCTATCACGCCCAATGACAATCACTACAACCCACAACAGATTAGGGAATTGGTGCTGAAATTCGGCGCGCCCGGCGAGTATGAGATTTAAATCATACTCGCCGGCCTCTTTCAAAAGGTCTATTTTCTCCGTCTCGGGAAAAAAAAGATTAAAATCTTTTGTATTGCTCTCGACTTTTTCGTAACTTTGCACCCCAAAACGAAACCATTAAAAGAAAATAATGATGAAGACGAGACTTCAACGAACAGAATTGCTGCGGGCAGCACGGGCGCTGTCCACACCGAAGTGCACCGCCACGATGTTCCTCGTGGCACTGCTTGCCATCCTTACCTACCCCACCAAAACGTGGGCGCAGGAACCTATTGCGAAGATAGGCGACACGCCTTATGAGTCATTGCAAGAAGCATTCAACGCAGCCGCCGACGGCTCGACCATCACGCTGCTCGCCAATGTCGACCTCGGAGAACGTACGATCGACATCTGGCCTGATGAGGGCGAGAGAAATCTGACATTCGACCTGAACGGCTTCAGCCTTACCAGCACAAATACTGTATTGAACTTCAAATACGGTGTAAACGTAACCGTCAAGAGGGGAACCGTCGGTGGTCCCGATGCCGATAACCTCTGCTATGTTCCCATCCATATCATAGGTGGTAAGGTGAACATTGAGGACCTTACTATCAATAATTGTAAATATGCCATCTACAATGAAGAAGATTGGATAGACGATGAGACGTCAGTGGCGGGAGAACTGACCATTGGCAGTGGCGTCAATATCAGTGCCACTGTAGTATGTATTGGAGATTATGAAGGAAAACTGACACTCACCGCCCTGCCCATACTGAGCTGGGGCGAAGATGGCTGCGGCATTATTCTCGGAGAAAGTAACGTGATCAACTTTGCCGGCGAGGGTATAACCGCATTGCCAGAGGGCTTCAAGCCGATAATGATAGATGCATATGACGATTTACCCCTCGCCATCACCAACGGCTATGCTGACCACGTGAAGAGTGGCAGCGAGGTCATCGACCCCGCCAATGTGTTTGTTGGTTTTGGCGACATCAGCATGGTCTTATACGAGGGCGAGGCCATGATGGCATACGGTGGTATCCAGAAGGTCAGCGTCACCAAGGGCAATGAGGTAAAGCAGTATTACTCTCTGCAAACCGCCTTTGATGAAGCCGCCGACGGCTCGACCGTCACGCTGCTCGATAATGCCGATATCGGAAATGCTGATATCGACATCAATGCTGATGGGGGCGAGAGGAATCTGACATTCGACCTGAACGGCAAAAGCCTTACGGGAACAAATGAACCATTGTATGTTCATCATGGAGTGAACCTAACCGTCAAGGATGGAACCGTCGGTGGTCCCGATGCCGATAACGTCTGCTATTTTGCCATCCGTAACATAGGCGGTAAGGTGAACATTGAGAACCTTACTATCCGCAATTGTAAATTTGGCTTCTGCAATTTAGAAGAGCAGCTCGACGAAGAGACGTCAGTGCCGGGAGAACTGACCATTGGCAGTGGCGTCAATATCAGTGCCATAAATATATGTATTGATAATGATGGAGAACTGACGCTCACCGCCCTGCCCATACTGAGTTGTGGCGAAGATTACTACGGCATTGTTCTCGGAAAAGGCCAGGTGATCCACTTTGCCGGTGAGGGTATCACCGCATTGCCAGAGGGCTTCAAGCCGATAAAGATAGATGAATATGGAAAGTTATTCTGCGCCATCACCAACGGCTATGCTGACCACGTGAAGAGTGGCAGCGAGGTCATCGACCCCGCTAAGGTGTTTGTTACTGACGACGATGATATCAGCATGGTCTTATACGATGGTGAGGCCATAATGAAAGACGTTGACAGGAATATCCAGTTGGTCAGCGTCACCAAGGGCGACGAGGTGAAGCAGTATTATTCTCTGCAAACCGCCTTTGATAAAGCCGCCGACGGCTCGACCGTCACGCTGCTTGACAATGCCGACCTCGGAGAAAGTACGTTCAGCATCGATACTAATGAGGGCGAGAAGAATCTGACATTCGACCTGAACGGCTTCAGCCTTACGGGAACAGATGAACTATTTTATGTTCATAGTGGAGTGAACTTAACCGTCAAGGGGGGAACCGTCGGTGGTCCAAATGCCGATAACGTCTGCGATATTGCCATCCGTAACATAGGCGGTAAGGTGAACGTTGAGAGCCTTACTATCAGCAATTGCAGAGAGGGCATATACAATGAAAAAAAGCAGCTCGACGAAGAGACGACAGTGGCGGGAGAACTGACCATTGGCAGTGGCGTCAATATCAGTACCACAGGAATATGTATTGATAATTATGATGGAATACTGACGCTCACCGACCTGCCCATATTGAGTTGGGACGAAGGGTACTACGGCATTTATCTCGGAAAAGGCCAGGTGATCCACTTTGCCGGTGAGGGTATCACCGCATTGCCAGAGGGCTTCAAGCCGATAATGTTCTTTGCAAGTAGCGAATTACCCAGCGCCATCACCAACGGCTATGCTGACCACATGAAGAGTGGCAGCGAGGTCATCGACCCCGCCAAGGTGTTTGCTGGTTATGCCGACTATATCAGCATGGTCTTATACGAGGGCGAGGCCACGATGGCATACGGTGGTATCCATCATGTCAGCGTCACCAAGGGCGATGAGGTGAAGGAGTATTTTTCTCTGCAAACCGCCTTTGATGAAGCCGCCGACGGCTCGACCATCACGCTGCTCGACGATGCCGACCTCGGAAAAAATATGATCGACATTTGGACTGATGGGGACGAGAGAAATCTGACATTCGACCTGAACGGCTTCAGCCTTACGGGAACAGATGAACTGTTGAATGTTTATAGCGGAGTGAACTTAACCGTCAAGGGGGGAACCGTCGGTGGTGTCGATGCCGATAACGTCTGCAAGATTGCCATCTTTAACTTAGGCGGTAAGGTGAACATTGAGAACCTTACTATCAGCAATTGTGAATATGGCATCTGCAATACAGAAGATCGGATTGACGATGAGACCAGAGTGCCGGGAGAAATGACCATTGGCAGTGGCGTCAATATCAGTGCCACAGGAATATGTATTGAACATTATAAAGGAGAACTGACGCTCACCGCCCTGCCCATACTGAGTTGGGGCGAAGACTATTACGGCATTGTTCTCGGAGAAGGCCAGGTGATCAGCTTTACCGGTGAGGGTATCACCGCATTGCCAGAGGGCTTCAAGCCGATAAAGATCTTGACAAAGGGCGAATTACCCTACGACATCACCAACGGCTATTCGACATTCTTTAAGAATATCGACCCGACTGACGTCTTCGACGCCTTCCTTTTCGTCTATGACGAAGAAGAAAAAGAAGAAGACGCCATTCCCGTCAGTATAACGCTCGAAGACGGAGAGGTCAGCGCCACGTTCATCAAGAAGTACGATGTGAACGTCGACGGCAAAATAGACGTTGCCGATGTGGTGGCACTGACGAACGCCATCATGGCCGGTACGAAGGATCTGAAGTATGACATCAACAGCGACAATCAGGTAAACCACGACGACGTCACCGCCCTCGTGGACATCATTCTCGAACGCAACGACAAAGAGTAGCTGTTGGCCTCACGGCGAACCTCACAAGGGGTCTGACCCTTTGTGAGGTTTGGCTTACTTCATCACCACTTTTCTGCCTTGATGGATATATAGTCCCTTTGTGGTGGGCTTTCCGTTGAGGCTTCGGCCCTGCAGGTCGTACCACGCGCCAGCCGAACTCTTAATTCTCAATTCTTCATTCTCAATTGGAGAGATTCCCGTAGCTCCCCCCTCCCCTATGCCGATGGTGCGGGAGCCAGCACCAGCTTGTCCACTGCTGCCTGAACCCGAGCCCATGTTCATATACTCCCACTTAGTGAGGATGAAGAGCAGCAGGCCTGGCTTGGCAGGGTTGGCATTCTCGGCGAGGTCGTCGGCGCTGACGCTGACCCTCGTGAACTTGCCGTTGGTCAGCACGAAGAAGATGGCATCGCTGGCCGACACATCTTTGATGCCTTCGAGAATCTTGGAAAGGTTATCTTTCCCGTCGGTAATCACAAAGCGTTTGCACATATCATCGGCCACGCTGTTGTAGTCAGTGGCGATGTCGTCGCTGGTGATCTTGCCACTGGTGTCGCCAGGGTCTGCAGCCAACTGGAGGTAGGCGTCAGCGGGGATGACCTCGCCGTCGGTGGTGCTGCCGATGATGACGGGCAGTCCCTTGGGTGCTCCTTTGACAGGCTTAAGCGTGACAGTGGCCTTGCTGAGGTCGTAGCCGACGGGCAGGAACGTCTGACAGTTCACGGGCACCCCGCTGTTGTCGTTGAGGGTCTTCACGATATAAGGCTTGCCGGTCTCGATGAGTATTCGGTTGGACAGGTCGACAACAAGCATCTGATGGAGCGCCTGGATAGTGGAGCCTGTAGATATAAATTCGACAGATACGCCATCAGAGCCGATAGTGACGTCTTTCACGTAGGTGTCGAAAGTTTGGCTGGTTCCTGTCCAAACATCAGCATAAGTCTCACCGTTGATTTTCAAACTGCCTTCCCCTGCTTGGGCAGCGGCGGCAAATACATACAATGTGGCTTTGCCATCGGCAACTTTATCAAGATTGTCAAATGACGATTTATAGGAAGCATCCATGTTCTTATTATAATTTTTGGATAAAAGATCAGCCTCCTCCAAAATATAAACGGCTTTCGGTGTAGAAGAAGGATTGTCGATCATGACAATCAAAGAACTGGGATAGACAATGGCATTTCCATTCGTCTTTCCCAAATGAAACGTGTTTTCATCGTTAACGACTTCACCCGTGACATCATAGACAACCAAGCCGTATCCATATTTACCATATTTACCCAAATTGCTCTGATCACGATAACTGGCGATAGGGAGAATCGATTCACCGTTAAATTTAGTTTCCCAATTATTGAAGTCGCCTGTATCGACCTTATCCCAAGTATATGATACATATAGAAATGCCTTGTAGACGATTTGGTCACCACCAAGATTAACCGTGAAAGACTCATCTCTGGATTCTGCAGCAGAATTCATATAAGTGCTTACACTTGGTGGCAAAATCTGAACATCGCCAGTGAAAGTAAATCCCCTATATTCTGGCTCGGCACATTGGTAGGCATAATCCTTGCCCAGATAGCCGTTATACAGGATCACAAATGAAAACTCTTGTCGGGCTATCTCTACATCGCCTTCCTTGACAACGACTGTATAAACGGCATTCTCATTGTTATTGCCGATAACGGTTGTCTCGGTAATCGGTTGAATGGTCGCATCAACAAATTCAAAGGTTCCCTTACCGCCAGCGGCAATTTCTCCGGTTAGCGATTTGGTATCAATCTCCTCCTCGCCAAGGTAGAGCGTGGCGGAAACGTTTTGAGCCGCTTCCGAGTCGTTGTTTGTAAGCTCTAACTTAAAATAATTCTGAACCCCGGCGTAAACGGTATTTGTATATTCCGGTTTCAAAGATACCTCTAACAACCCCGTGATTTTACTGCTGTAGTTACTCCAATTTTCTGCTGTCTTATAGGCGGCCACTTTCTCGTTGGGCACAGAAATCTTCTCCAATTTGGTATCTTTAAAAGCATCAGATCCTAAGGTGCACGACGGGGCATAGACCTCAACCGACATCAGTTCGCTGCAGCACATGAAGGCCTCATCGCCGATGCTTGTCACGCTGGCGGGAATGGTAATTGATTCTAAAGACAAGCAGTCACTGAAGGCGTACTTGCCGATAGTCGCCAATGTCGGCGTACCATCAAAGATAACAGTTGTCAGTTTCTGACAACTATAGAAGGCATATTCACTGATACTCTTCACGTTGGCAGGGATAGTGATTGATTCCAGAAATTCACAATTGTTGAAGGCATTCTTGCCGATGCTCGTCACGCCATTCCCGATGACGATGCTTTTGATGGAAGAACAGTCATTATACCAAGGCAGGTCAATTACATTGCCATAATCCTCCATAGCGCCCGTGCCGCTGATGGTAAGGGTGTGAGTAGACTCAACATAGGAGTAAGTAACGTTAGTTCCGCAAGACCCACTGCTGTCAGCCTTTGCGCTGGTGACGGTCAGGCAAAGCAGGGCAATGATTGATAGTAATTTTTGTGTCATATTTTAATGGTTTTTATTTATTCAAGTTGAAAAGCTCACTGTATCATGCTCACAAAGGGTCAGACCCTCTGTGAGCCCTTTATAATCGAATACCGAAAGAGGTATTCACGAACCAGTCGTTCAGATAGCCGCTGGTGCTGTTGTGATGATAGCGGATGTTGTTGAACTGTCCGAAAGCATTGACAAAATAGCGGCCAAAGTTGTAGGTCAGCGACACACGGCCATCGAAACCTATGCTGACGCCGCTGTTGAAGGTCTTGTCGCCCAAGGGAGTGATATGCAAGTTGCTGTAGAACCACTCGTCCCACTCTTCGCTGGTCGTAGTGGGGTCCCAGAAGTAGGGATCTTCCATCAGCTTCTCGATGTTGGTGGCATAGCTGTAGGCCTTGAGTTTGTTGATGAAGGTCAGCATGGGCATGGCCAAGACGTTGATGAGCAGGCCACGGACGGGCACCCAGTTGTAGGCATATCCCACGCCCGCACTGCCCTGCCACAACTTCACCTTGCCCAGCCCCTCCATCAGATAGATGATGTCGCCGTTGTGGTCTGAGGAATAGTCGATGTTAGTGTAGCTGTACATCAATCCGGCCATCAGCGAACCAGCCGACCGTTTCTGGATGACCCTTTGTTTGTAGGCGGCGGCATAGGAAAACTTCTTGCTATTGAACATATAGTATCCATCGGCGATAATGGTCTTCACGTGGATGGGGTCTGTCAGCTGCACTTCGTGCCAGGTGTCCTTGTCTTTCTCAGCAATCAGGTCGCTATTCAGGTTGAGGTTCGGGTTATGGTTTTCGAACGAGTGGATGCGCACATTGATACCGTAGGCATTGCCCGTGGCACCGACAGTGATGTTGCTACCCTTGTCGCCGCCCACGTTGATCGAGTAGCCTAAGCCGAAGCCCCTGTAACCGGCCCACAAACCTATGGAGTGTGAAGGTGTGGTCTTCAGATAGGGCTTGACGCTATAATCCTCCCCGGCCATACTTCCCTCGTTGTTCATACTCACGATGGTCTGTTTGATATTGCTTCTCACGATGATCTGCCACGGCTGCTCCGGCACATCGATATAGCGGCGGTCAACACCCTTGACCACCATCGAGTCGCGCATAGTCTTCATCTTCTTGGCGAGAGAAGCCAAGCCCTCCTGTGCCATCGCCTGACCGCAGAAGCTGAGGCTAATGACCAGTATGATATATTTCAAAAGCTTCACTTGCCAATTAGTTGAGTCAATCTATGGAGAACTGGAGTTACTGCACCTTCGTCATCTGTTGAGGTCGGGATTGGCAACGATTGTGAGAGTAGCTTCGTTTGATTCAACAGTAGCATTACCATCGGTGACTTTACACATGAAGGTGTAGTCACCAACAGCTTCTTCACGGAATATTACTATCATATTATCGATAAAAGCATGTAAGTCTAACTCTGCCGTCGTAATACCGGAACTATAATAGCTACCGTCTTCATTTTTCATGAACCATTCGTATGTAAGTGCGCCGGCAGAAGCTATTGCTGCAACACTCATCTTGGGATACGTAGTATCTCCTGTGGTGTATGTAACGCTTATAGGCTGAATTGTGATGGTTGGACTATTGACGACAATCACAGGATTGTCACCAATGCTGTTTGTACACGAAGTGAAAACACTTGCGCCGCAGATAAAGATGGCGGCGAGCATCCAGTTAATAATTGCTTTCATAATTCTTATTTTTTTAGTTATAGATGTAAATTACGCTCCTTCTGGAGAGCGGGTCCTTCCGCTCCGTTGGCAAAGATACAACAAATTCCCGAAACGTACAAGCATTTCGGGAATTTTTTTTGAAATCAGGGGGATTATCCCCGTGAGGCGCAAATATTTGGCAGGAAATAAGCCACGAGGTTATTCGAGTTATAACTTATAACTTTGGACATTTAGGTTTTTAAATAGTGTATCACAGTTTTGATATACCGTAAATGAAGGCGGAGGCACAAGGCTCGATGCCAGTGGAGAAGGAGCTGATAAAATGACCATTGCCAGAATAGGCGTTCACATAGCCTGGCGTCGAATAACTGGGATAGTTCGTATCGGAATCCTTCTGGCGGGATGCAATATACACATAGCCCGTATTAGGATCCATACTGATGGCACAAGGGTTATAAATAGGATTGCGCAGCAAGGGCCGCCATCAGGTTATTCTTTGTTTTCATAATTTATACTCATTTTACTCTTCGTCGTCGAAGAGGTTCTGGATCTCGTTGATCTCCTCTTCGTCGAACCACTTCGAGAGTTTCTCACGGGCCTTGGCAATGATCTCAGGATCGATGCCCGTCCACACCTTCTTAAGCACATAGAGCAGTACGGCAAGGTCGTCGGTGAGTCCGGCGATGGGGATGGCATCGGGGATGACATCGAGGGGACTGATCATATAGCCTAAGGCTCCGATGATGATGGCTTTGTCGGTCTTGCTCACCTTGTCGCTCTGTAACGTGTAGTAGAGGATGAGCGCAGCGTAGACCAGTTTCGAACCAGCGCGCTTGGCGATACGGGAGATCTTCTCAGCAAATTCTGACTGTGAGAACTTGTTGGCATAACTCATAAAATCGGGTAATTCCATCTTCATATTGCAAATAATTTTATTATTCTATTTGTTGATTCTAATGATTCTGATTCCAGTGTGAGAGGGATGCTGGCGGAGGTACTGCCAGAGGGTCATGGGTTCCTCGACCACCTTATGGTGGAGTTGCGAGGCATTGAGCAGATGCAGGTTGCCGTTCTTCCATACGGCAAAGCCCAGATGGGCGATGTCGAGTCCGGCTTTGTTACAGGTGATGGCGATGATATCGCCGTCCTTGACGACTTTGCGCAGTTCTGCACTCCTCCCTACCCTCGCCTTGGGGATATAACGGAACTGCTCTCCTGAGACGCGCTGCTCCATCCGTCGGATCTCAGGCACGTATTCGGGATGCGCCTTCAGGGCTTTGTAGCTCTGCGGGTGCTGACTCATATAATTGACGCTGACGGTCTGAATGGCCATAAACGGCGGACTGGGCTGTTGGATCTCTGTCACGAGGCCCGTCTTACTGTTCTGCGTGATCCACTCGGTGAAATAATGGATGCGACTGGTATAGTTGTCGATCCTGCCGTTGCGGTAGCGCATGGCCTGCAGGGCAGCCCGGTAGTCGGCATAGGTGTATTTCTTCTGATAGGCGCACTTCGTGAGGGCGGTGACCGTCTCGACGAGTGTCGTACAGTCGAGCTCGCGGGTGTTCACCACTAAATGCTCCTTATCGCCGACCTCTAACGTATGGGCGACGTAGGGTTTTCCTAAGAATTCACGGGCGAAGAACAGTGGCAGACAGGCATCGGCAGACTGTTGGCGGGCGTTCTTGAGCAGGGTGCAGATCTTGATGCTGTCGGTAGTCGCAGCATCAAGTTGTCTGCCCTGCGCCGACATCGTCAGCACCATGCACACACCTATCATTATCGTCAAACACCTTTTCACCTTTTTACTTTTTTACCTTTTTACCTTTAGAACTTCCCCAGTATCCGGTCCATCGCCCAGTTCACGGGGGTGGCGGAGTTGCTGGTACACGTACAGACAGCCAGTCCCTGCAGATGCTCAATCACATTCTTGATGAGCGGATACTGCACGTATGGTGGATTAGGCACCATGATGCGCTCATCACCATCGCTAGTCTGCAGACGGATGGGATTATAGTCGAATACCGAGAAGCTGACCTGTCCTTCGGTGCCGATGATCTCGATACAGTCCTCACGAGCACTCTCATGGGCCACATAGCACCATGAGCCACTGCCCGGCAAACCGTTCTCGAAACGGAAACAGGCACTCACGGAGTCCTCGGCATCGTAGAATCCGCCACGGTTGGCACGGATACCACGGGCCTCGAGGATCACACCGAACATATCCTGCAAGAGGTCGAGCTGGTGAGGAGCCATATCATAGAAATAACCACCTCCGGCAATCTCCGGCTGCAGTCGCCAAGGCAGGGACGTACCATTCTCGATAGCCTCAGCATCAGCCGTGCGCAGGGGTTCCGTATAGCGTATCTGAACATTCAGGATCTTCCCTATCCTACCGCTCTTGACGATCTCCTTCACTTTCTGGAAATAAGGCAGATAACGACGGTAATAGGCCACGAAACAGGGAATGCCCGTCTGCTCAGAGATGCGGTTGATACGGGCACAGTCGTCGTAGCTCGCTGCCAGCGGCTTCTCCACATAGACAGGCTTACCGGCCTTCATAGCCATGATGGCGTAGGTGGCGTGGCTCGACGGGGGTGTGGCCACATAGATGGCATTGACATCAGGATCATCGATGAGCTCCTGGGCATCGGTGTACCATTTCTTAATGCCATGGGTGACAGCATAGGTACGTGCATGCCGTTCGGTACGGCTCATCACCGCCACGACGCTCGAGCCCTCCACTTCACTGAAGGCAGGACCACTTTTCTTCTCAGTCACCTCACCGCAACCGATGAATCCCCACTGTAGAATCTTCATGTGTGTACGTTACCATTATATATCTCGGGTGCAAAGATACAATTTTCATTGAATAATGAACATCGAACATTGAACATTTTACATCCGTTTTAATAATATTAACGTACTCTACCGCAAGAAAATCGACAAACGACAATCGTAAATCGTAAATTATCATTAACTTTGCACGCAAAAAAGTAAAAACGATATGGAAAAAGATAAGGAAGACATCCTTCTTAAAGACCGTAGCAGCCGTGCCTGTATCAGTGCCGGATACCGTCTGTATCTATCAAACTTCAAGCGCATCTTCCGTGCTTCGTGGCTGGCAGCGCTTCTCTTTGCCATCGTCACCAGTGCAGGTGGCACACTGATGATCCTCCGTCCGCAATGGACGCTCATCGCACTACCGCTGACAATCATCCTCGATGCCTTGTTCGCCGCTTATGGCTTCTCGGTACTGAAACAGCACCAGGAGACGGGTGCCATCGGATGGACAGTCCACTGGTACAGTCTCGACACGCATATCTTCGTCCGGACACTGAAAGCCTGGCTCTGTATGCTCATCATCAGCGTGGTCCTGATCTGTGCAGTTGGTGCCGTCTCGGTCTTAGCGGTCAATTATCTATCGACGTACACGGCCTTAGGCACGCTTGCAGTCATCGCGCTGTTAGTATTCTTTCTCATGCTGCCCTTTACCTATACGAATATCCGATATATCCTGAAGGACGGCACGAACTACTGGAGCAACCTCTTCGGATACTACGGCAGAGGCATGCGCCGCTGGGGATTCATCTTCCTTGTTGTCTTCATGACCACCCTCATCGGATGGGTGTGCTCGCTGTTCACATCGCTCCCTGCCATCATCCTCTCCCTGGCCGGTCATGAGGCGAACATCGGATTCCTCTATGGCGACCCCTACAACCTGCCATCGTATATCGGTTGGCTTTCGGCACTGGTATTCCTGTTGATCGGATTCATCCAGGCCTATATCATGCTCTCCTTCCTTTTCCCATTCTACTATATGTACGGGTCCATCGAAGCCCATGAGAAGGAGAAGAATAAATTTAACAAAGATGCATTATGAAAAAGATTCTCTTCATCGACCGTGACGGTACCATTATCCGTGAACCTGCCGACGAGCAGATCGATTCGTTCGATAAGCTCCGTTTCGTGCCTGGAGTCATCCGCAACCTCGCTTTCATCCGCGAGAAACTCGACTTCCGTTTTGTGATGGTCTCCAATCAGGACGGTCTCGGCACACCGTCATTCCCCGAAGACACATTCTGGCCTGTTCACAATTTCATTCTTCAGACACTTGAAGACGAAGGCATCACCTTCGATGATATTCTCATAGATCCGCATTTCCCAGAGGACAATGCGCCTACACGCAAGCCTAACACCGGCATGGTGGAGAAATACATCCATGATCCCGAGTACGACATCGCTAATTCATACGTCATCGGAGACCGTGAGACAGACCGAACCTTTGCTCGAAACATCGGATGCAAGTCACTGATTCTGAGCGACGAAAATATGTCATGGAATAAGATTGCCGAACTGCTCTTTGCAGGTGAACGCATCGCAGAGGTGAAGCGCACTACCAAGGAGACCGACATCCACATCAAAGTCAATCTCGACGGTACTGGCAAGTATGACATCTCCACCGGTCTGGGCTTCTTTGACCACATGTTGGAACAGATTGGCAAGCACGGTATGATGGACCTCATGATCCACACCAAAGGCGACCTTGAGGTGGACGAGCACCACACCATCGAAGATACTGCCATTGCCTTAGGAGAATGTATCCTCACAGCCTTAGGCGACAAACGAGGCATCGAACGGTATGGGTATTGTCTGCCCATGGACGACTGTCTGTGCAGCGTCGCCCTCGACTTCGGAGGTCGTCCGTGGTTAGTATGGGATGCAGCGTTCAAGCGGGAGAAGATTGGTGAGTTGCCTACTGAAATGTTCTTACATTTCTTTAAGTCACTCAGTGATGCGGCAAAGATGAACCTGAACATCAAGGCTGAAGGCGAGAACGAGCATCATAAGATAGAGGGTATCTTCAAGGCTCTGGCACGCTCGCTGAAGATGGCCGTACGTCGTGACATCTACCACTACGAACTGCCTTCGACTAAGGGATTGTTGTAGATTTCGGGCGAAAATTTGGCTGTTTCAGAAATTATTCGTACCTTTGCAGCCCATTATTATAAATTAGGTATAGAAAGAAAGCAATGATTACAGTTACAAATCTGCAGATACAGTTTGGAAAGAAAGTCCTCTA
>JAEEGL015574762.1_pt1 | contig 13704 bp, 9 predicted proteins | sample 9134231 | NCBI WGS metagenome assembly JAEEGL01 (sample SAMN16246548, study PRJNA631951) | gut metagenome | biome: gut microbiome; feature: rumen; material: fiber-attached | host: Bos | place: Iran: Karaj | collected 2018-10
CTTCTCCACAAGATTGCGGAGGCTTTCGGTCCTGGCATCTGCTTCAGCCTTAAGCTTGTTTACGAGATCGGTATTGGTTGTATAGGTCTTGCCTGTCTCAGCGGTCTGACCCGAAGGTTCGTATACCGCTGCTGCCTCTTCATTAGTGACAGCGTCCTTTGCGACTTCTTTTGCCTTTGTCTGGGAAGTATAAGCCGAGTACGCGTTTGCCGCCTGAGAGGATGTAACTCCATTTACATTCATACGTCTCTCCTTTCGCGTTTTCTCCCTGCATCTTCGATGCAAAAAGAAACAAATCATCCATGATTACATTATCTATATCGGAACGTCCCTTCCGACTCTTTAGTGGCTACTGACCAAATTATATCATACACATCCGATCAGTTCATTGATATCTTCGATTCCGTGGCGCTCGAGATACTTTTCGATACCCTCAACGCATTCGACGGTTGCATAGGGATTTACAAAGTTCATCATTCCGACGCTGACGGCTGTCGCACCTGCCATCATGAACTCGATCGCATCCTCCGCGGTGGCTATTCCGCCCATTCCGATTACGGGGATCTTAACCGCATGGGATGCCTGGTATACCATCCTGACTGCGATGGGCTTGATCGCGGGGCCGCTCATTCCGCCGGTCTTGTTCGCTAGGGCGAACTTCCTTCTTTCGATATCGATCTTCATGCCGGTGATGGTATTGATGAGGGAAATCGCATCTGCTCCCGCATCCTCGGCAACCTTGGCCATCTCGGCAATGTTAGTTACATTGGGTGTGAGCTTCATGATCACGGGCTTTTTGGTATGTGCCTTGATCTCTTTGGTTATATTGGAAAGAGCCGCGGGATCCGTTCCGAATGCGATCGCGCCCTCCTTTACATTGGGGCAGGATACATTGATCTCGAGCATATCGGCTCTCGGCTCATCGGAAAGCCTCTCTGCAACCTCGATATAATCCTCCACGGATCTTCCGCAGACATTGACTATGACTTTCGTGTCATAATTTGAAAGGAATGGAAGGTCCCTTTCACAGAACACTTCGATGCCGGGATTCTGAAGTCCGATGGCATTGAGCATTCCGCCGTATACCTCACAGACCCTGGGTGTGGGGTTGCCGGGCCAGGGAACGTTCGCAACTCCCTTGGTGACTACGGCTCCCAGTCTGTTAAGATCGACAAATTCCGAATATTCCATACCGGAACCGAATGTTCCGGATCCTTCCATTACGGGATTTTTGAATGTGACACCGGCAATGGTTACTTCCGTTTTTATCATATCTCCACCTCCGATGCTTCAAATACGGGTCCGTCCGTGCAGATGCGGGCGTTGTTTACATGGGAATGTGCATCCTCTTTTACCGTCTTTACAACACATCCGAGACATGCTCCAACGCCGCACGCCATTCTCTCCTCAAGTGAGATGAATGCAGTCTTATCACCCGCGAACTGTTTTATCGCCCTGAGCATGGGCATTGGGCCGCATGCACAGATGCAGTCGAATTCGATTCCGTTCTCCCTTACGGCATCAAGTACATTGCCTTTGGTTCCTGCACTTCCGTCTTCAGAAGCGACATATGTGTCAGAATACTTTTTGAACTCATCAAGGAGAAATGTGTCGGAATTTCTGTATCCCATTACGGATACCGCCTTTACGCCTGCTGCCGACAGCTCCTTGGAAAGCTCGAGCATCGGAGGAACTCCGATACCGCCTCCGAGAAGGAGTGCCCTGACAGGCGTGTCGGAATTTCCGAGTGTTTTGATCTTCTCTATATCGTATCCGTTTCCGAGAACACCGAGAAGGGTTACATCATCACCTTCCTTCAGATGCGAGAACTCATCGGTTCCCTTTCCCGCTACCCTGTATACGAGCCTTATGCTCTTCTTATCGTCCGATACCCCGCAGATGCTGATGGGCCTGGGGAGAAGTGCAGATGCATCCTTCGTATATACGCCTACAAACTGTCCGGCCTTTGCATCCTTCGCAAGACAGGTTTCTATCTCCAGATCGAATATTCCGGGGGCAAGGCATTTCTGGCTCAGCACCTTGCCGTCTGTTTTCTTTTTCATACAGTGATTCTCCGTATCTTTATTTTCCGTAAACGATCTTACCTGACGCAATCGTCATAATTACTTTTCCGGTGAGCTTTCTTCCGATGAAGGGAGTGTTGTGTGCCTTGGATGCGAAATCATCCTCGACCGTCCACTCGGCATCGGGATCGATGAGGACAATGTCCGCGGGACCGCCCTCCGCGATATATCCGGCATCAAGTCCGTAAACCTGTGCAGGTCCGATGGTCATAACACGCAGAAGGTCCATCATTGACAGATAGCCTTTTTTGACAAGCTCGGTTATGCCAAGTCCGAGCGCGGTCTCAAGTCCGATTATACCGCTGGGTGCCTTGGTTATGGGAAGCGCTTTTTCTTCATTGGTATGGGGTGCGTGATCCGTTGCGATCATATCAATGGTACCGTCCTGCAGTCCCTTGATGATCGCCATACGGTCGCTTTCGGATCTGAGCGGAGGATTCATCTTGGCATTGGTGCCGTGTGCGATGACCGCATCGTCCGTAAGAGTAAAATGATGGGGAGTAGCTTCGGCGTGGACATTTACTCCGTCCTTACGAGCCTGTCTTACGGCCTCTACGCCTTCCGCTGTTGAGATGTGCTGGATATCCACGCTGACTCCCGTTCCGGAAGCAATCTGAAGATCTCTTTTGATAAGTGAATATTCGGCCTCAGAGGGAGAACCGCCGATCCCGTAATGATCGGATGCTTTTCCGCGGTTAACTCCGTTGTTTTCGATAAGAGAAGGATCCTCTTCGTGAAGGCTTACAGGGATTCCGCATGCGGCAGCCTTCAGGAATACCTGTGTAAGCACACCATGATCCATAATGGGAAGTCCGTCATCGGTAACGCCTACCGCGCCCGCTTTATGAAGCGCATCGATATCGGTAAGCTCCTCACCCTTCATTCCCATGGTCGCATTGCATGTCACATAGATATGTATGGGCTCTTTAGCAGCTTTTTCCTGCATATAGCGAAGGGTTTCTATATTGTCGCATCTGGGATCGGTATTACCCATCATGACCACGGAAGTATATCCGCCCTTTGCCGCAGCTGCGGCTCCGGTATGGATGTCCTCCTTGGCGGTAAAGCCGGGATCCCTGAAATGGACATGTACATCGACAAGTCCCGGTGCCGCGATGAGTCCCGCGGCATCGATAACTTCGTCGATATTTCCGGTATTTTCACTGACACTACCGTCAGTTAAAGGAATGATCTTTTCGACAATGCTGTCATTTAGAATCAGATCCGCTTTCGTCTCCGTCCCCGTCTCCGGGTTCATCAGAAGCGTGTTCCTGAGTAACAATCTGCTCACGTTCTCTCTTCTCCTTAAGGAATTCCGCCGCATCATCGGGGATATCATCAAGGCTCTCGGAACCCGTATCGATATCGAGCGGCTGTTTCCTAAATAAGATATCATAAATCACGGGAACTATAAACAGCGTCATGAGCGTTGCATATGCAAGTCCGCCGATGATAACGATTCCCATGCCCTTTCCGAGCTGTGAGGAAAGCGAATCGCCTATGCAGAGGCTGGCCTCTGCGAGGATGGTTGTCATTGCGGTCATCAGGATGGGACGCATTCTGGTCTTACCTGCGGCAATGAGTGCCTCGTGTCTTGAGAGTCCTCCTTTTCGCAGCTGGTTCGTGTAATCGACGTAAACGATACCGTTATTAACGACCGTACCCATAAGGACCATAAGTCCCATCAGACACATCATCGAGATGGGCTCCTTCATGAATCTGAGTCCGAGGAAGCCTCCGGTAAATGCCAGGGGGATCGTGAACAGGATTATGAAGGGAGAAAGAAGGCTCTGGAACTGTGCGACCATGATCAGGTAAACGAGTACGAGTCCGAGTGCAAGGACAAGCGCCATCTGGCTGATCATCTGGGTCGTGGTCTCGGTTTCGCCGCCGATGTCCATGGTGTATCCGCTGGGAAGCTCATAGTTTTCAAGCTTGGGAAGGAGCTCTCTTGAAAGGAGCGCGTTGTTGTAGCCTTCCTCAACACTTGCGGTAACATCGATGTAGTAACTGCTGTTGAGTCTGTTGATCGATTTCTGTCCGTTCTCGGTAACGATCGAAGCATATTCGCTTAAAGGCTCGTCACGGGTAATGGCATTTCCGTCCTCATCCTCGTCATCGATCGTGAATGTATAGTCCAGGAGATTCTGGACATTAATGGGCTCAAGTCCGGTCACTATCTCAACATCGAGGTCCTGACCGGCAAGATTCACACTGGTGACCACAGTCGATGTGGTGAGTTTTCCGTATATTGCCTGATAGATCTGCGCAACGGTAAGACCGTCGTTTATAGCAGCATCACGGTCAATGTACATATGGAGGATCTGCTTTGCGTCCTCATTTCCGTTGGAGATGTCGGTATATCCGGGAACGGTGGCGATAATATCCATAACCTCGCCGCTTATCCTGTTCAGTTCATCTATGTCATCACCGAATATCGAAAGTGAAAGTCCGCTTCCGAGCATCTGGTCCATCGCATCCATTCCCGAGGTGATGGAGAAAGTATCGCCGAGACCGAGCTCCTCCGCAACGGCATACATGGAATCCGTGATTTTGTTAACCTCTTCCGCGCCGGCCTCCTCATTCTCACACAGGATCATGAGTGAGTAGCTGTTATAACTGCTGCTTGATGCACCGACAAGAAGAGCCATATCCGAGCTTCCGCTCATTACGCAGACCGAATCCACTCCTTCGATCACGCTGAGCTTTTCGATAAGTGTGCCCATCTTTTCATAGCACTCTTCCCTGCTCAGGTTCTCATCAAGGGTTACCGAGCCCTGGATCTGGGGTGATACCGCATTGGGGATCATAACGATTCCGGACTGCAGTGCGATCACGATACTGAATGCGAGAAGTCCTATCGCAAGTCCGAGGGGCACGATCTTGACACGCAGGCAGAATGAAAGTGCCTTCTCATAAATATCAAGAATCTTGTCGAAAAGCTTATGCTCCTTGGGTCTGGTATTCTTCAAAAGAGTCGAACATGCCGCAGGAACGACCGTCATCGAGATAAGGAGCGATGAAAGCAGCGTATAGATGATGGTCAGCGCAAGGGGCATCATCAGTTCCCTGATAAGTCCCTCGGTATATACCATGGGGAAGAATACGCAGATGGTCGTAAGGGTTGATGCCGTAACCGCTCCGAATACCTGCCTTGCACCCTGTACTGACGCACGCGGGGCTTCTATACCCCGCCCTCGCAATCGGTATATGTTCTCCATGACGACTATCGAGTTATCAACGAGCATACCTATACCCAGGCTCATTCCGAAAAGGCTCATCATGTTGATGGATACGCCGCTGAAATACATCGCAACAAGCGCGGAAAGAACAGATAGCGGTATGCTTATCGCAACAACGATGGTAGGAAGGAAATCCTTGAGGAAGATTGCAAGGATGAGTATCGCAAGGCCCGCACCGATGAGCATGTTCTTGACGACAACCGAAAGGATCATCTCAATATATGCACCCTGGTCCATTATTACGGTAATCTTAAGTCCGGGATACTTTTCCTCAAGTCTGTGCAACTCGTCGATACAAGTGTTTGCCACGTCATTAGCACCGGCTTCACTGCTCTTGAACACGCTGAGAATGATACCGTCGTTAACACCGAGCTTGGTGAATGTGATATCGGAATTGTCGATCACGGTGATATTGGCAACATCCTTCAGAAGAACGGTTCCGACTCCGTCTATTACAACAAGGGGAGTGTTCTCCATTTCCTCTATGGAATCAAATTCGTTACCGATCTTAAGGAGCCATGAATTGTCATCCTTATCATCGATATAACCCGCGGGCATATCGAAGTTCTGTGCATAGATCAGCTGTGAAAGGGTCTGGAGAGTAAGAAGTTCACCGGAATTGGCCTTCTTTAAAGCCTCCTGTCTCTGGACCTCGAACTGAGCGAGGCCGTCATTGAACTGTTCGACGGCATCATAGTATGACTGCCAGCCGTCGTTGATCTGCTGCTGGGCATCATTTATCTGCTCCTGGCCGTCCTGAAGCTGCTCGAATCCGTCCATGATCTGCTCATAAGCGTTTTCGATCTGCTCCTGTCCGCCTTCAGCCTGTTCCCTGGCAGCCACGAGCTGCTGCTGTGCCATAGACAGCTGCGCACTTGCTGCACCGAACTGGCTGGCCGCTTCCATCTTAGCCTTCTCGAGATCCGCCCAGCTTGTGATACCGCCCTGGGCAAGTCCTGATTCGATTGCACTTATTCCGGCCTGGAGCTGTGCAATGCCCGCTTCGGCCTGGCCTATCTGATATTCGAGCGCGGCGCGTTTTGCGGCATAGTCAGGTGCTGTGGGATCCAGTGCGGCAAGCGACATCTCAAGCCCCTGCTTTGCAGACTGCGCGGAACTGAGCTGAGATCTCAGGTTATCCAGCTGCCTGAGTGCATCTTCAGCCTGTGTGAGGCCCGCATATATTTCATTCTTGGTCGCTTCAAGCTCGACCTTCTTCTCATCGAGCTCACGTCTCGCATCGTCTATCTCCTCGATCGAATCCACGAGGTCGTACTGGGACTGGATAAGCTCTGCGTATGAATCCGTCAGATCCTGAATACTCTGGTTAAGGTCTATCTGAGACTGGTTAAGGTCATTCTGGGACTCAATAAGCTGATCCCTTGCATCATCGAGATCATCCTGATTGGCCATTATGTCATCGAGCGCATCATCAAGCTGCTCCTCGGCATATGCATAGATCTTCTCGTTCAGGATATCAACCTTGGCCTGGTCAAGACTTATCTGAACCTTCTTTTCGATGAGACCGCTGGGACTTACGCTCGCAACGCCGTCCAGTCTTTCGAACGCGGGAGTGATGGTCTCTTCGGTAAATCTCGAAAGCTCGTCGATGGTCATTCCCTCGTAGGAAACCGCAAGGTACTGGTTTGCGAGCATATCGGTGGAGATCTCCATTATCGAGGGGATTCCCACTTCATCGGGCCATCCGGCTCTTACCGTATCTATCTGGGTGTAGATCTTGACCATTACCGAATCGAGATCCGTTCCGCTTACGAATTCGAGTTCGACTATTCCGTAGTTCTCATTACTGATGGAATAGACGTTCTTTACGCCGGATATGGTTCCGAGAGCCTGCTCGAGGGGCTTCGATATCGTCTCTTCGACGGATTCCGGGGATTCACCCGGATATGTCGTGATGACGATAACGTAGGGCAGACTGATATGAGGAAGCAGATCGAGCTGCATCCTTATGATACTTACAACGCCCAGCACTATCATGATGACGATCATGACAAGCACGGTAAATGGTTTCTTTACACTTAACTTTGACATAAACAATTCCTCATTACATCACACATGACCTCAGCCGCATGTGCGAAACGTTCTTCCGATAACGAGCCGAAATTAACGACGAAGCGTACCGGTGAAATCTTACGCGAGTTGTAGCAATACTCGTCCAGGGAATTAAGGCTTAGTCCCTTTTCCCTGATACCTTTTACAAATCCTTTATCATCAAACGGAAGTTTTCCCCGTAGCATGAATGTCATGCCGCTTCCGTCACCTTCGACATCAAAATACCCCGAAAGCCCGCTTCTTTCCATTTCCTCGAAGATGGCTTTCTTTCTTTTCCTGTAAAAATTCCTCATCCTGTTCAGATGTCTTTCGTAGTATCCGTCCGAAATAAATGACGCAAGTGTCAGCTGTTCGGATGTCGATACCGTACCCGACACGAAATCCATCCTCTTTGAATAAACATCATACAGTTCATCCGGAAGAACCATGTACGCAACTCTCAAGGAAGGCGACAGGGTTCTTGTGAACGTATTCATATATATGACTCTTTCGGGATCCGAGGCAGCAATGGGAGGTACAGGCTTTCCCTCAAACCTGAATTCCGAATCGTAATCATCCTCGACTATCCATGCACCCGTTTCACCTGCCCATGAAACAAGCGAAGCACGCCTTGCGGCGCTCATGACGCATCCCGTAGGGAAATGATGGGAGGGCGAAACATGGATCATCCTGACATTGCTTCCGAAAAGTCCCTCGGTGATAAGTCCGTTTTCATCGATGGGAACATGGAGGCACTTATGTCCGCTGAACTCATAGACCTTACATATGCACATATATCCGGGATCTTCGACCGCGACCATCGCGCTTCCGCCGATCAGCTGGAGAAGCGTATTGCTCAGGTATTCACATCCGGGTCCGACGACTATATGGTCGGGATCCGCCGAAAAGCCCCTGGCTCTTTCGAGATATCCCGCTATCGCCTGCCTGAGGCTGAGCAATCCCCTTGCTTCGGGCGTCCTTATGCAGGCGGACCTGTCATCGGTAAATACCTTCCTTGCGATCCTTGACCATGTATCGAAGGGGAATGTCTCCTCGGGAAGGCTTGCATCGGTAAGATTGATGACCGAATCATCCTTCGATCCCGCATTCGGTTCACAAAGATCCGTATCGAGATTACAGATCTTCTTTTTCGGGACGTTCTCGCATACTCCGCCGCTGCAGATGATCTCCATATCGGAAGAAACGAAATATCCCCTCTTCTCGCGGCTCTCGATATAGCCTTCGGTGACCAGCTGGGAATAGGCATTTGCGACGGTTATCTCCGCAATGCCGTTATCAAGTGCCATCTGCCTTCTGGAGGGGAGCTTTTCCCCGCTCTTAAGAGAGCCGGAGTGTATATCCCGCTTGATGCATTCGTATATATATTCATATATCGGCTTGTCGCCCTTTTTTTCGGTATCGTATATGAGCATCTTTTATCTGGTATTATAAAAAATATTTAAAATGGGTATATCAATAATGCCAGTTCACGATTATACTGTCTAAAAAAGTTAAAAACAACTTAAAAATCAGAATTAATGATTTTTTTACGGGGACTTAACAGTTCATAAATAAATCGTCCCCTGGAGGATATATGAAAAGAGTAGCAACAATACAGGATATCTCATGCATCGGAAAGTGCTCGCTTACCGTGGCACTTCCCATAATATCGGCAATGGGCATAGAGACCGCGATAGTTCCGACCGCCGTCCTTTCAACCCATACGATGTTCAAGGATTTTACCTTCCGCGACCTGACGGACGATATGGAACCCATTAAGGATCACTGGGTAAAGGAAGGATTCAAGTTCGACGCGATCTATACCGGATACCTCGGAAGCCTCAGGCAGATCGAGATAGTAAAGGAGTACTTTAACGCCTTCGCAAAGGAAGGAACCTACAAGATCGTCGATCCCGCAATGGCAGACAACGGTAACCTTTATGTGGGCTTCGACAAAAACTTCGCACTCGAGATGGGAAGCCTTTGCAAAGAAGCCGATATCGCTCTTCCCAATATCTCCGAAGCCGCATTCATGCTGGGAACGGACTATCCCGGTGAGGACGCATCCGAAGATGTAACAAAAGAGCTCCTTAAAAAGCTCGCAGATACCGGAATAAAGTTCCCCGTGATCACCGGAGTGACCTTAAAGGACGGATCATTCGGCTTTATCGGTCTCGATACGGCAAAGGACGAATTCATAAGCTACGGCACGGAAAAGGTTCCTTACAAGTCCCACGGGACCGGCGACGTCTACGCAAGCGCTTTTACCGGAAGCCTCGTGAGCGGAAAGAGCATATACGACTCACTTGTCATCGCTGCCGATTACACCACCGCATGTATCAGGAATACCTACAACGATCCCGGGCACGTTAACTACGCGGTAAATTTTGAACTCGAGATCCCCTATCTTCTTAAGCTTATCGGAAAATAATTTTCTTATCTTATCCTTATCCATAGTAAAACCCGGACCAGTTTTTGGTCCGGGTTTTGCTTTTATCCCTGTTTTACTATCTTTACGATCCTGCTTGTTCCGAGTCTGGATGCACCGAGCTCAAGGAACTTCTCGGCATCCTCGAGAGATGAGATACCGCCTGCTGCCTTGATCTTAACCCCGGGTCCGACATGCTCCGCGAAAAGCTTTACATCATCGAAGGTTGCACCTGCGGTGGAAAAGCCTGTTGAGGTCTTGATATAGTCGGCTCCCGCCTCGGTAACGATCTCGCACATCTTGATCTTCTCTTCATCGGTGAGCATACAGGTCTCGATTATGACCTTGAGGATATGGTCCCCGCATGCCTGCTTGATAAGGGAGATCTCCTGCTTTATATAGTCGTAATCCTTGCTCTTGAGTCTTCCGATGTTGATGACCATATCGATCTCATCGGCTCCCTTATCGAGTGCGTCAAAGGTCTCAAGAACTTTGACGGTGGTTGTCATATTTCCGTTGGGAAATCCTATGACGGTGCAGATCTTCATCTTATCGCCGACATAAGCCTTGGCTTCCTTCACATAGCAGGGAGGAATGCACACGGAAGCGGTGTGATATTTTATAGCATCATCACAGAGTGCCTTTATCTGATCGAGTGTGGCATCCTGAAGCAAAAGAGTGTGATCGCATGACGAAAGAATCTTTTCTATATCCATAACCTGCCTCCTTACAATGAAATATCCTATCACATATCGCTTACAAATAAAATAATGACCCGTCCGGTCTCCCGGACGGGCCATCCCCTATTTTAATCAAGTACGTTCTTGACTGCGATTATGTTGCTCATGAAGTATACGGAATTTACTTCAAGTCCTCTTCTCGGGTTGGACTCCTGAACGATCTGTCCGTTTCCGATGTAGAGTGCTACGTGTGAGCATCCGCCCGATCCGTAGCATATGATGTCTCCGGGCTGTGCCTCTGCGAGTGTTATCGAACGGCCCGCGGATGAATACTGTCCGGAAGGAGTTCTTGCAATGCTGATACCGAAATCCCTGAATACATAGCAGGTGAATCCGGAGCAGTCGGTTCCCGCAAGGCTCTGGCCTCCGAGAATATAAGGATTGCCGACAAACTGAAGTCCGTAGTTTACGATCGCCATTCTGAGTTCGGAGATCGTAGCGTAATCAGTGCTGAGGTTGGGAGCTACGGTAAGGTTCTCCGCAGGTGCGGTATTTCCGGTCGAAGCGGTTCCGCTTGAAGTGGTAGCCCTTAAGTTCCTCTCTCTTTCAGCCTCTTCCTCTGCCCGGATCTCTTCGATGGTCTTGGCTGTCTTGTACTCTTCGGTGATGGTTATGTAATCGGCCGAAACATATCCGGTCTTACCCTCGGCATAAACTATCTTGACCCAGTCCATACCGTCGTCTTCGAGATCTTCATCACCGGCTTCGACTTCCCTTGCAGCAAGATATACTCTGGGATCGGTACCGTTCTCCATTACTATGCGGTATCTCTCACCTCTTGTTACATATGTAAGGCAGGCAGAATCGATGGACGCTTCTTTTCTTACATTGAGCTGGCTTACGAGGATCTCTGCGTAATACTGTGTCTGCTCCTCGAGCCTGTTGTACGCATTTACTCCGGTTACAAGGAAGTTGTTAAGAACATATCCTTCAACGGCGCCCGAGCGGATCCTGATCCACTGGTCATTGTCATCATCGGGATCTTCGTCATCCGCGATGGATGTGTCAATCTCATCGATGATCGAACCGACGCTTCCGTCATACATGCGTCCTACTATGGAATATTCCGTTCCGGGACCGGAGCGGACATTGCAATATTTGGGATTGGTGGAAAAAAGAGCGATGGAAAGATTCAGATATTCTTCCTCGATGACTTCGGAGGGCTCGGTGATCTGTACGGTCACTGTCCTGGTCGTGGCACTTCCGACAGTCTCGGAAAGAGTTGATGATGATGAATTGAGCTCCCTTGATGCACCGCCTGAGATAAGTCCCGCTGCCTGTGCCTTAACGGGAATAAGCACAGCGAGAGCTGTGCCGGCCAGAAGAATTGATGCATTTATGAAAAGCTTCTTTAAATTCATGATCTCGTCTTTTTTCGTGGACTTTTTCATTATACCCGTTTTCACATCAAATGCAACATTTTCGTAACAATTTCGAAATATTTAATAAAATCCTGCAATTATTTGCGTTTGTTTTACGTAAATGTTATATTTTTTGAGCGTGCAAAGGGCTTTGATCGCACCGATGGAGGCAATAAAATGACATCTTCCGAGATGAAAAATTATTTAAAGAAGAAAAAGCGTAAAAGGGCCGCTCTTGTCAGCGTATTTCTCGCAGTACTGGCGCTCGGACTGGCACTCGGTTACGCATTCCTAATAAGACCCGCATTCCTTGAAGACGAACCCCGCACGGCGGATACCGAAGCACCTCAGGAAGCGGAGGCAGATCCCGGATTCCAATCAACGGACATCCCCGTCGATATCCCGGAGCCCGAGCCCGAACCCGAGCCCTTCGATGAATTCGATATCCACGTTATGATGATCGGAGACGACCTGCTCCATATGGGACTTGTAAACCAGGGCGTACAGGCAGACGGAACGAGGAATTACGATTTCCTTTTCAAGGATATACTCGAGTTCGTAGATGCGGCGGACATCGCAATAGTCAACCAGGAGTCACCCATCGCGGGTAACGACAGGGGCTTCAGCGGTTATCCCGCATTCAACTCCCCCACCGAAGCGGCGGATGCGATCGCAAAGGCAGGCTTTGACGTAGTCCTGACCGCGACCAACCACACCTACGACCAGGGACTGAACGGCCTCATCTACTTCCACGATTACTTCACGACCAACTATCCCGAGATCAGCGTTGTCGGAACGCATTCGAATCCCAACGAAGACTCGAGGACCTCACATAACGGTTCCTACTGGCTCGAAAAGTACGGCGTAAGCCCCAACGACCGTCCCAGATTCGACGATCTTGAGCTTGCACCCGAGGATCTTGTGAATACCGCAAACTTCATAATAAAGGAAGTAAACGGAGTAAAGATCTCGATCCTCAACTACACCTACTCACACAACTGGGCAACCTGGGCGAACGGCCTCGACGGATATCTGAACAGGCTCTGCGTTTACGATCCCGGATCGAGGGAACTCGATTTCAACACCATCAATCCCGAAGTGCTTGAAGACATCAAGCTCGCAAGGCAAGTTTCCGATATTGTCATCGTATGTCCCCACTGGGGCTATGAATACTCCTTCGAGCCCTGCGCTTACCAGAAGGATTTCGCACGTCAGATGATCGATGCCGGTGCGGATGTAATCATCGGAGCACATCCCCACATAGTCGAGCCCGTAGAGTACATCACCACCGATGCGGGCAACTCAGGACTCTGCTACTACTCGATCGGTAACTTCATCCACTGTCAGGTTCCCAACTACACCAGCTTTGAAGGACTTGCATGGGTAACGATCCACGTAGATGAAAACGGTGCACACGTAGACCTCGAATCTTCGGGCGCACTTCCCCTCGTCGAATACCAGACCTGGGGTCCCCTTTACATCCAGGGCGTATATCCCCTCGAGGACTTCACCGCCGAAATGGCAGCAAAGCATGCGAGCAACTACAGAGGCGGCGGCGCGATGACTCTCGACATTCTGAACCAGTGGGACAACAACCTCTTCGCCGGCTTCTCCCTGACAAAGGAAGACATACTCGGCGCTTCATAAAGAAATCAGAAAGAGTCAGGAGATAATCTCTCCTGACTCTTATTTTATATTTGCGGGTGACGCGGAATGTATGTGAATTCGAGACTTCGTCGTCTGCGTTAGAAACGGACGCCTGGCCGGAACGAAGTGAAGGCCTGCGGCATGAGCTAA
>JAEEGL016326612.1_pt1 | contig 13704 bp, 7 predicted proteins | sample 9134231 | NCBI WGS metagenome assembly JAEEGL01 (sample SAMN16246548, study PRJNA631951) | gut metagenome | biome: gut microbiome; feature: rumen; material: fiber-attached | host: Bos | place: Iran: Karaj | collected 2018-10
CCCAGTGAGCAAATCAAATGCGCAAGTCGAAGCGCCATGCGCGAAAGACGTAGCGGATTTGATATTGCGAACTGAGGGAAGAGGCCCTTGGCGGGGTCTGGGGCGGAGCCCCAGAAAAAAGATCATGCAGTAACCATGAATTGTGCGGCAATTCATTTGAAAGCCGCGCGATTTCGTAGTATGTCACCTCGCCAAAGACGCCCCAAAAGGCGTTGGATAAGGGATGATATGGTATTTGAAGATTTTGTGGGTCTGCGCTACCTGATGGCCAAGCGCGACCGTAATATGCTTAGCGTTATCACGCTCATCAGCGTCTGCGGCGTTGCCGTCGGCGTTATGGCGCTCATCGTTGTGCTCAGCGTCATGGGGGGATTTGAAGCCGATTTCCGCGAAAAAATCATCGGCTCGAAATCCCATGTCGTGATCAGTGCAGTAGATGGTTATCTGGACAATTATGAGGAAATTCGCGAGATCGCACGTTCAGCCGAACACGTCGAAGGTGTGAATGTCTTCGTCGAAGCCGAAGTCATGCTGAATTCCCCGACAAACCTGCAGGCCGTGATCCTGCGTGGTATTGATTATCGGGAAATCACCACGACGACCAAACTCGGCGAATACATGGAAGAAGGCAAGCTGGAATACCTCGAAAGTCCCGACGTATTCCCATCGATCACGATGGCCGGAAACGTCATTCGCCGCGGCAGCATATCGATTCAGAATGATGCCGAAGACGGCGAACTCACGCCGGAGGAAATCGAACGGCGGTCGCAGTCTGCGGCGCGCGGCGCGATTGCATTCACCGGCGGCAAACACGGTGAGTGGCTGGCCAAGGGCGAAAAAGCTGTGATCGATGTGCCCGCCGAAGATGCTGAACCCGAACCCGAAACCGCCGAAAAACCAGCAGAACCCGACGAAATTCCCGAGAGCGCTGCCGCGCCGGCCCCCGAACCGGTTCCCCAATATGAAGCTGGCGATGCACCCAAAGCCGAAGAGGCTGCCGCCGCAATCGACGACGCCGATGCCGAACTCATCGCGCTGATTGGCGAGGATCGATGGGTGGACAATGAAACCAAGCGAATGCCGTCGGTTTTGGGCAGCGAGCGATACGATCGCGAGCCAAACGCCGAGCTCTATCCCAAACAGACGCATTCGCGCCAGATGAAGGCCATTCCCGGGCTTTCGGGCGACGATATCGGCAACCGAAAAGTCGGCTCGATCATATTGGGCCGCGAGCTCAAAAACAACCTCACGCTCTTTATGGGCGCAGAAGTCAACGTGATGAGCCCCTCGGGCGATCTCGGCCCGACCGGCGGTCTGCCCAAAAGCCGGCCCTTCAAGCTGGTCGGAACGTACTACAGCGGCATGTTCGATTTCGACGCCAAAATGGGCTACATCACGCTCGCCGACGCTCAGGCGCTGCTCGGTATCGGCGATATGATTTCGGGCATCGATATCCGCTGCACTCGCCTCGAAGACAGCATCCGCGTGCGCGACGATCTGCGCGAAAAACTCGCCTCATACCCGAACGTGCGCGTCGACGACTGGCGCACGCTCAATGCCAGCCTCTTCGGCGCCATCATGCTCGAAAAAGTCGCCATGTTTACCATCCTCACGTCCATCATCCTCGTGGCCTCGTTCAACATCCTGTGCCTGCTCATCATGATGGTTATCGAAAAAGCCCGCGAAATCGCGATATTCAAGGCGATGGGCACCACCGATCGCAGCGTCGTGCGCATGTTCGTCATCCAGGGCGCGGTCATCGGCGTTCTGGGCACAGTCATTGGCCTGGTGCTCGGCCTCAGCCTGTGCTTTATTATTATGCGTCTGGGCTTGAAGATGCCCGGCGACGTGCATTATATTACGCAAATTCCGGTCAAAATCGAATGGCTGGAGATCGTGCTCATTTGTGCAGCTTCTTTGGGAATAAGTCTGCTCGCCACAGTGTTACCTAGTCGTATGGCTGTAAAACTCAAGGCCGTCGACGGATTGCGCTGTGAGTAAACTTGACCGCAAAGGGCGCAATAATGTAGTGATACATATTTTAGGTGCGCGCACATCGGCGCACATCATTCGCGGAAACTCCCAATCAGGAATGTGTGGGAGGGGGAAGTATCCCCCTGCGCGGCTATGGTGCTGCGCTCCATACGCCGCGACCCCCTCAAATCCCCGCAATTGCACAGCATACGGTGTTCGCACAATCTGGAGCTGATTATACATGTCTTTTAGCACTACCCCCAGTCCGATAGAGATTATTGTCGACCGGGTTCACAAAGAATTCTTCCACGAAGGGCATACGCTGGAAGTACTCAAAGGCATTGATCTGGTGCTTGAGCCGGCCTCGATGGTGAGTATCCGCGGCCGTTCCGGCGCTGGTAAATCGACTTTTATGCACTTGCTCGCCACGCTCGATACGCCGACAAGCGGTCGCATCCTGTTTGGCAACAAAGACGTGTTCTCGATGTCCCCCATGGAATTGGCGAAATTCCGAAACGAAAACATCGGTCTGATGTTTCAGTTCCACCACTTGCTGAGTGAATTCACCGCAATCGAAAACGTGATGATGCCTGCGCTGATTCACCGCGAATCGTTTTCGAATGCCCGCAAACGCGCCGAAGAATTGCTCGAGCGCGTGGGCCTCTCCAATCGCGGTTCCCACAAGCCTGGCGAGTTGTCGGGCGGTGAACAGCAGCGCGTGGCACTCGCCCGCGCCCTGATGATGTCGCCTTCGATCCTGCTCGCCGATGAACCTACCGGAAATCTCGACCAGAAAACGGGAAGCGGTATCCATCAGCTGTTCTGGGAACTCAATAAATCGCTCAATCTCACCGTCGTGATTGTGACCCACGACGAAACCCTCGCCCGCCGTATGGATCGCCGCCTTATCATGAAGGGTGGTTTTCTTACCGAAGCCAACGATACACAGCTGCCCATGGATGACATCGCCGATGGATCCATCGAAAAGGCATCTGCTTATATCGATGCAGACAAACCGCAGGAGGCATAGCCCATGAACCCAGCGCTCAAATGGCGATTTCTGTGGGCATGGTGCTTCGCCATGCTGCTGCTTCTGCTGCCGGTATCGGATGGTATGGCTCAGACCACCCTGTTTCCCGATGATATCGATGTCACGGTCGACCGCATCGAACTGCAGGGAAACCGCCGTAATCCCGACGAGGATTTGCTCTACTATATCAAACAGAAAACCGGAGCCAAACTCGATCTCCAGGTCGTCAGCGAAGACGTCAAACGCCTCTTCCGCATGAAGCTGTATGACGATATTCAGGTCGATATCGACGAAATCGGCGGACAGAATGTACTCACCTACATTTTTGTCGAAAAGCCCTCTGTCTCCAACTATCTGTTCGATGGCAACAGCAAGGTCAGCACCGACGATCTCACAGAAAAACTCGATCTGCCCGTTGCAACGCCGCTCGATTTGGACAAGATCAAGGATCAGGTCAGCAAAATTAAGGCGCACTACGACGAGGAAGGCTATTTCCTGGCCGAAGTCAATGCGGAAATCGTCGACCGTGACGACGGCGATAAAGATGTCGTTTTCCACATCCGCGAATACGACAAGGTCAAAGTCAAGCGCATCACCATTCTCGGCAACAAGGCATTAACCGACGACGATATCAAGGGGCACATCTTTACCCGTGAGGCATCTTTGCTCGGCGTTTTGTCGGGAGCCGGCGAGTATAAAGAAGAAGAATTCAAACGCGATATTCAGCGCATTTCTGCATGGTATTCCGAAAACGGCTATCCGGATGCGCATGTGACCGACAGCCAGATTCAGCTTTCGGAAGACCGCAGCTCGATGTACATCACCTTCAAGGTCGAAGAGGGCGAATACACGACCATTGGTGATGTTGATGTGGGCGGCGATATCGCCGGAGATGAAGACACCCTCCGCAAGCTCATTACGGTCAAATCCGGTGAACCGTTCAGACTGTCGGAGCTGTTCGCCGATGTGAAGAGTATTCAGGATTATTATGCAGATCGCGGCTATGCATTTGCGCAGGTCGATCCGCACCGTCGTGCCGGCATCGAGCCCAATACCCTCGATATTGCGTTCAATGTCGATCCCGGTGCTCCCGTTTATATCGGCAACATCATCATCAGCGGCAATATCAAAACCGAAGACAAGGTTATCCGCCGCGAAATGCTCGTCAAGGAAGGCCAGCTCTATCACGGCACTCGCGTGAACAACAGCGAGCAAATGATTATGCGCACGGGCTACTTCGATAAGGTGAGCATCACGACGCAGGCCTCGAAAAAGGCCGATACTATTGATATTCTGGTCGAAGTCACCGAGCGATCAACCGGTCAGTTCCAGATCGGCGCAGGCTTCAGCTCGGCCGAATCGTTTATCGGAACGCTCCAGATTTCATACGACAATTTCATGGGACGCGGGCATTATCTGGCCGCCAGTGGTACGATTTCCAAACTGCGCCAGATGATTCAGGTTCAGTTCTTCGAGCCGTATTTCTTCGATTCCAATTGGCGTTTCAGACTTTCGTTCTTTAACTACGATCTCGTTTATACCGATTTTACCGAAGCAAAATACGGTGGTTCGCTGGGCTTTGGTTATCCGTTCACGCGCGATTTGATTCTCGACCTGACCTACACCATCGAAAACGTCAAGGTCGAAACGGAAACGTTTGGATCGAAACAGCGGAATCTTGGCTCCATTCTTAACGGTGGTCTCACGAGCTCGGTGAATGCGACGCTCACCTGGGATAAACGCAATAACCGTTTGTTGCCCACGAAGGGCTATATGCTGCAGGGATCGGTCGATGTCGCCGACGAATATCTGGGCAGCGAAAACGAATTCATCCGCTTTGTTGGCCGCGCTCGCGCCTATTATCCCATTTTCTGGGACATCATTCTCAAATTCAATCTTGAACTGGGCTATATTGCCAACTGGAATGCGCCCAACAAGGAAGTGCCGGTATTCGAGCGATTCTTTGTGGGCGGCCCGAATTCGGTGCGTGGTTTCGAGCGGTCGAGCCTTGGTCCGCTGCGTTCCTTCACAACCGAAATCACAGACCCGACATCTTCTCTGGGCAATTTCCAAATCGGCGGAAACAAGGAAATCGTTTTCAATGCCGAGGTCGAAATCCCCATCATCAAATCGATGAATATTTCGGGCGTCGTTTTCTTCGATATGGGTAATACGTTCAACGAAGACCAGGATTTGTCGCTGAAGATCGACTGGTTTGCCGACAGCGATGAAGAGGTGGATGCGCTGATGCGTTCGTCTATGGGATTCGGCTTCAGATGGATGTCGCCGATGGGTCTGCTGCGGTTTGAATGGGGTTTCCCGCTGCACAAGAAGAAGAACGAAGAAACGACGGTATTCGAGTTCAGTATCGGCAACGCATTCTAGTTGCGGCAGCGGTTGTCGCCGCCAAAATAAACGAAAGGCTGTGTATTTCGCATCGCGAAATAGCAGCCTTTTTTGCGCGTATTGCGCAGCAATAGCGCAAATCCCGTCTATTCGTCGTCTTTATCGGGATTCATGCCGTCTTCGAATTTTTTCGTCGAATCGAGAATGCGCATTTGTTCATCTGTGAGCGAGTCGTCTGCAGTGGCGTTTTTGGCGCGGCTGGCGGCTATGCGCAGGCGATCTGCGGTATCTCCGACCGATTTTCCGTTGATGGCGTCTTCGATGATGTGGCCGCCTTCGATGAAGAGTTCGCGGATGCGTTCGGTTCGGGCGGGCGATTCGGAATTGTCGTTCTGGGCGTTTGGAAGCGGCGGTACCTTGACGTTGCGCATCGCTTCGGTCCAGTTGTCGGCCAGATCCAGCTCGACATCGTATTCGTGTGACGGTGCGGCATCTGCGGCTTTTTCTGGCGTTTCGGCTGCGTCGGCTGCTGTTTTCGAACCATAGGCCTGCGCCATGACGGCTTCGAAATTCGCGTCGCCAAACAGCGTTTTGACGATGTTATCCAGTGTGTTTTTGATCAGTGAGGGCAGGAAGTCGGTGCCGTGTTTTTGCAGAAATGCCGAGTTGATGACGACGTGGCGCTTGCCATTTTCGTCGATTTTGTAGTCTTCTTCTGTGAGCTTTTCGTCGGCAAACTGAGCAAATTCGCGCGAAACAACGGTGTGTAGATTGTCGCCGGTCGCATCGGCCTTGTTTTTAAAGACCTCCAGGCCGAGCGAGAGAATATCGTTGGTCGCTTTGGCATCCGAGCTGGCATTTTGCTCGCTCAGCTTGGTTTTGAGGGATTCTTCGGCTGCATCCTGGACTTCTTTGGTGACTTCGGCGAGGTTTTCGCGCATGGCTTGCATCAGTTCGATGAACGAGTCTTTGAGCGGTGCGAGTTCCTTTTTGAGGTCGCCAAAGGCGGACTTGAGTGTGCCAAGCAATTCTTCGAGCGAGGCATCGTCCTGTTCAGCGTCTTTCGATTGGCTGTCACCCGAATCAAACGGGATAACGGGAGGCAGTTTATCTTCGCTCTGTGTCTTGTTGTTCTTGTTGTCTTCGTCCATTTGGTACTCCTATATGAAGCAAAGTGTGCTCACGATGCAGTTTTGGGTGTTTGCAATCTGGCTGCAACGACCGAAGCGATACCGATTGTTATCATAACACAGGCGATGCCCTGCGAGGTTGACATAAATGTATTGTGATCGGGGGCGATGAGGAAAAACTTGTTGATGGCGGGGATTGCGGTATCGAAGAACGCGCCGCGTTCGGTATCGTCGCGCATGATTTCGACGATAAACCGCAGCACGCCATAGGCGATGAACCATGTGCCGAGCATGACGCCGTTGCGGACTTTTTTAACGAGCATCAGCCAGAGGACGATGTAGAGGATGATTTCGCCGCCGGCCTCGTAAAGCTGTGTGGCATGCATGAGCGGTGTTTGTCCGGTTTTCATCAGTTCGGCAGCCATGTCGGGATCTTTGGCGAGTTCGTCGAAAGCAAAAGAGCCGGCGGGGTAGTGAATGCCGATGCTTCCTTTGGTGATGGCGCCCCAGCAGCATCCGGCGGCGAGGCATCCGATGCGGCCGCAGGCATGGGCAATGGCCAGGGGCGCGGTGAGCAAATCGCCGATGGTGAGCAGGTTGAATGCGTTATCGTTTTTGTGTTTGTGCATGAAATAGAGCAGCACAAAGATGCCCGCAATGACGCCGCCATAAAACGTGAGGCCGCCTTCGGCCACATTGAGCGGGCGCAGACAGTCCGATTTGGAGAGCCCCACGCTGCCGGGATCAAAACAGGCATTCCAATAGAATGGGCCTTCGACGATGACGTGGGCCAGCCTGGCACCGATAAAGCCAAACAACACCATCCACAAACACAGCTTTGCGATATCTTTGGCAGGAATACCGCGGTATGGCGCCATTCGTGTGGCCGTGAAAATGCCCAGTGCAATGCCGACCAGAATCATAAATGCATACGAATGCAGCACCAGCGGTTCGCTGAACATGAGCGAATAATCCGGCATAAACGAATGGTACAGTCTGGTGCTGAACCAGATGAGCAGCGCCAGGACGATGATGCCCTGGATGAGGCCTTCGCTGTGTCTGCCTTTGCGATATATCTGAATCGAACTCACGATGCCCCAAATCATCAGCAATACGCCGATGATCCAAAGAATGCGCTCGAATCCTGCGCCATATAGTGTGACGCCAAAGATGCCCAATAAATCCGGATACATATCTGAACTGTTGTATAAAAGGTCAATCCAATCACCGCCAAATCCAATGGCGCAGGGATTATGGTCATCTTTGGCGCCGGTGGCAACTGAAATCAGGATGGAGTCCTGTTCAAATACCCGGTGTGTGTTGACAATACACCGAATGGTGTTTAAATTACTGCGGGGGCTTTTTATGGAGGATAATATGAAGCTTGGATTGTTGTTTGTATTGATATGGATGTTTTGCTGGGTACCCGCTGCATTTGCGAGCCATTATGATTTGCCGGATATCGATTTGCTTCCGGATTCGCTCGTGGCGCAGCTGGCGCAGGACAAGATCGACAACACCGAAGATTTGTTTGCTCGTCTGGTAAAAAAGAGCGAACGCGAAGCGTTTGCCAAAAAATATAATATGCAGCCAGCCGATGTCGATTCGCTTGCGCACAAACTGGAACTGATGCAAATCGTGGGCGTTGGCCCAAAAGCCGCGCAGCTGCTGATGCTCGCCGGCGTCAACAATCTGAATGCCCTTAGCCAGGCTCAGCCCGAAGCACTGCTCGATGCGCTGCTGCGCGTGAACCGCGAACAGAATATTACCGGCGTTCAGCCCGATTTGACCGTCGTTCGCGACTGGATTAGCAAGTCGCAAAAGATTGCTAATCACATCGAAGACTAGTTGCAGCCTCCACAATCTTGCTTCACAGCGCATTGTATTCCACGATGGAACCCGGGCGCATGGAATTGCTATGGCAGAGAAGAGTGCATTATTCATATCGATCGCACGCAGATGCGCATCCCGTGGCGAGAAGGGACGCGCAGTGGTGACGATTGTCAATGCACTCCGCAATAATCCATCATACATCGATGCCTATCCTGCTTCGATTACATTACTCGCCAGCATCCTCGAGCTTCGGTTTTCGGAAGAAGTCCACAAGCTCGAGGCGCGTTATCCTTCGTTTGGTCCCAAACTGGTCGCCGAGCTCAAGGCCCTGGGGCGCGATGCATTTGCGGCCGAGTTTGAACAGAGCTTTGCCGATTATTGTATCGACAAGATGAAGGATGCCCATGAATGCGTCCGCGATGCCGAGCCGCCGGCGCGGTACAGCAGTCAGGCGGTCGCTTGTGCAATGCCGTCCGAAACAGCCGAAATCCGGCGGATTGTCAGCGCCCCCGAGACTTCGGAACCGGTGGGCAGCAGCGATATGCGGTACCACTGGATGATAGAAGCTGCCCGCGATACCAGCACCCACGATCCCGTCAGGCACGAGCGCAAGCGCGAGGTTGGCGAGATGACGCGATCATTCGGCCGCATCCGCACGCAGATGGATAATCGTCCGGTCGCCGCCGAATATGCCGACAGCGCATCAGACCGCGTGATCATCGATTTTGACGATCGCGTGAGCACGACGCCCAAGGCGGCCATGTTCGCTTCCGGTGTGACCAGAATCCGGACCTTTGCCGAAGAACTGGCGGCCTATCAAAGCCAGGATACCGGGATGCGCAAACTCTCGGATGCCAGCCTCGATCCGATGGAACGACTGGCCGAAACAACGCATGAACTCAGCGAAACCCCGAGCGTCGAGCCCTATTCAGTGCGGCATCCGCTGCGGTTCAAAATTACGTCGCAGCACATCGCGACATGTATTTTGCTGTGCAGTCTTGTGGTGATCGGACTGGTTTCGTGGCGCAGTGCCGCTCCCTATTTCGAGCAGCGCGCGCTGCAGGGCGTTTCCGAAAATTACGTGATTTCTGCAGATGCGGGTGAGTCCAATCCCGTCGCTCAAATCGATACATCCGAAATGCTGTTTGTCGATTCGCAGTGGATCGACGGTTACCGCATGTTCCTGTCGGTCTGGCAGAGCGAGCATTTTGAGGGAGAAACAATCCCCAAAATTGATCCGGCATCCGCATCATTCCCGCGCGATTACAGTTCCGCACAGGCAGCTTGTATCACGCAGCAATTGTTTGCCGGCCGGGTTTTGCAGGCGCGGGAATACTATGATTCTGTTCCAGCGCACGTCTGGCGTGATCATCCCTACTTCCATCTTTGGGTGCAGGCGATGTTCGACGAAGCCGAACGCGATTTCCATGCGGCATCGTACAAATACGAAAAGCTGCTGCATTCGCCGCTGGCTCCGTTTGCGCTTGCCCAAATGGGCATGATGTCGCTCGATATGAATCAGAGCCAGAACGAGATTGCCGAACGGTTTATATACAACTATGACCAAATGATGCTGGTGTCGATGCTGGCGACCTGTACGCGCAGCATTCTCAAGCGCGGCGCCGATAATGCCGAAATCGGCGATATATCGCATCTGCGCGAGCCCTATTTGCAGTATTGCGCCATCGGAAAACTATACAACGAGATTCATGCAAAGCAGATTCGTTCTCACCGCGAATATGAAATTGTAAAGACGTCGCAGCCGTTGCAGCGCGGAGAATACTATCGTCTCGAAGCCGTGATTGGTGCGGCGCTCACGCTGCAGGATACGAACGAAGCCGTTGCATTCTATAAAACGCTCGAACTGCCCGAAGATCATCCGGTTCGCATCCGGCTGAAAAATGATATATTTGCGGGAGATATGTGGCGCGGCGACTGGTCGGGCATCGGCCGGATGTATCCCAAACTGCCCAAAGACCTGGGTTATCTGGCGGCAGCGCGCGTGATAGATCAGTCGTCGTCCGATATGCCCGTGAATCAGGCACTCATACAGATGCCCGAAAGTCTGCTGAAATACGGCGCGTCCGGCATTTCGAACACCCTGGTGATCGACGATGCATACAGCGCGGCATATTCAGGACAGTTCGATACAGCGCTGTCCATCACGCGTTCGCTTCTGGCCAACCGCCCGAACGATTATGAGCCGCTGTTTTTGCAGGCACAGATTCTGTCGCAGATGGGGCGTCACCGCGAGGCCGCAGGCATACTTGAACAGGCGATGATTACCGGCCACGCCGGTGCGCCGTTTATCGTGCTTTCCAACTTGTATCGTGCCCGTGCTGGCTTAAAGTTGAATGCATCGGCATTTGTATTAAAAATGGTATCTTTCGCCGATCCCGTTCTGGAGGGCGCCCGGTGCGAAATATTCTGGCACACAAAAGATACAAATACCGAAGATTGTATAAAACATCTGCCCAAAAGCCCCGCGTCGTTGTCCAAAGCCGCCTGGATGATGCTTGCAAATCATGGAGACATCAAACCGGACAGCTCGAAATGGGCAAGAGCCGGTGCCGGATATATGAGCACGCCCGGATACTATCTTTCGTATGCCCGCGCGCTGTTAAAAGAAGATCAGTTCAAAGCCGCTGTATCGAACTATGAACACGCCATTTTGGACGATTTTTTAACAGCAACCCCCGAAACCGTGCTGGAACTTGAGCAGATATATACAAAGCGCAAGCGCCGTGTCGAGGGCAGCCATACATTCGAAAAACTCACGGAACAGGCCGAGCAAAAGACGCACGATCCGCAGCTCCTGGGCACGCTGCATATGTCTGCGGCCCGGCTGTATCAGCCGCAAACTGCGCATCCGCTGGCTCGCAACCATCTCACGCGGGCGCTCGAATTGCTGGGCGATAATCCCGATATTCTCAAGGGGCTGGTCGATTATTACGAAGCCAAAGACAAGCCCGAACAGGCCCGAAAATATCGCATTCGGCTGAATCGTCTGCTGCGTGAAGAGAATGTACAAAATTAATATATTATTATTGTTCCGCGCCTGTTTCGCTGACGCTTCATACGGCGCGGCGACTCGCTATTTGCAATACGCGAGTCGAAATGCTTACCCTAAAGTGTAGGATATTATGGATAGATCTTCGCTGCGAAAATATGCTGTATGGGCACACGACGAGTGGATGGCGATGATATGCGGTACGGCTCGTGCCTGCGGCCTTGCAGAACTTGCAGCAGATAATCGTTCCGGCAATATTCCAAAACAATGGTCATCCCAAAAAGCCGAAATGCGCGATAAATTGGCCCTGCGCATTGCGCAGAATGGCTATGCGCAGACGATGGAAGAAATCGCGGTTTTGTGGTTTTGCCGATGCTGTGCACTGTATTATATGGAAGTGATGGGGTATCTTCCAATAAATACACATCTATTTATAGACGCAGAAACACAGATCTCCGGCCAGCGCCCATCGTTTGAAAATGGAGCGCGCATACAGCGGCAGCAATGCTTTCGCGAATATCTGATTCCGATATGTCACAAACTCGAAATATATTTTCCGGGGCTTTTCCAAAGCCAGTATGCAGAAGCAGAATTGCTGCTGCCGCCGGATTTGTCTGCACAAAGTGCAGTGTTCGAACGCATGCGAACTGCCATTCCACCTCAAACACTGCGGCAGAGCGGTGAAGTCGAAATCGTTGGATGGCTCTATCAATACTTTATTTCGCAGCGGCACGATGCGGTCGTCGATCCATTGTATGGCAAAGCTATCGATAAAGCCGATATTCCGGCCGCAACACAAGTCTGGACACCCGACTGGGTCGTACAGTTTATCACCGATAACAGTCTGGGCAGATATATTCTCGAACGATGTCCGAAATCAAAAGTAAAACAGAAGCTCACCTACCTGCTGCCATTTGAATCTGTTCAATCATCACCCAAACGGCTGGATCTGACACAAATCAAAGTGTTTGATCCGTGTGCCAGTGCCGGGCATTTTCTGGTCTATGCATTCGATGTGCTGATGCTCTTCTATACCGAAGCCGGTTATAAGCCGTCCGATGCCGTTCGTCATATTATCGCACAGAATCTGGTCGGGCTCGATATCGATGCCCGTGTCGCCGGCATCGCGCAATTCGCTTTGATGATGAAGGCTCGTGCGTACGACCAATCGTTCTTTGCAGGCGACGAAATACCGGTGCCCCGTGTTTTGACGGTCCATTCTGATGCGTGGATTACTGGCGAAGATCTGGAGAATGCCTCGGTTAACCGGCGCAGCGTCAAACAACCGCTGGAACAGGTGAAAAAGCTATTTGCAAATGCCGATGAATTCGGATCGCTGCTGCGCCCCGGGCAATGGTGTCTGCCGGAGGGCTTTGTGAATACCGGCGAACCTTTCGTCGAAAAAATGCAGTCCTTTGAACAGAACGTACGAATACTGAACGACCAGTATGATGTCGTGATCACCAATCCGCCCTATCTGAACAAATATAACGCCGTATTAAAGAAGTTTATCAAATCGCATTATGCAGATTGTTCGGCAGATTTGTTCGGTGCATTTATCCATCGCTGTCTGGAATTCGCGAAACCCGGCGGTTATGCGGGGCTGATGACGCCAAACGTCTGGATGTTTATACAAAGCTATGAGGGGTTGCGAAAGTATATCGTCGAAAACAATTCGATCACGACTTTGATACAGATGGCCAAAGGCGCATTTTTTGACGATGCAACCGTGGATGTATGCGCATTTGTTATCGAAAAGGATGCGCCCGATAAACAGGGCGTCTACTTTAGGCTTGAAGCGTTCAGGGGCAACATGGCGGTGCAAAAAGAGCGGATTCTGCATGCGCTCAAAACGCCCGGCTGCGACTATGTGTACCGCGCATTCAGCCGGGATTATGTGCATTTGCCCGGTACGATTATCGCCTACTGGATTAGCCAAAAGATGGTGGACTGCTTTACAAATGGCAGACGTCTGGAGATCGAAGCCACGCCGCGGCAGGGCCTTGCGACGACGGATAATGCGCGTTTTTTGCGCCACTGGTTCGAAATACCGTTTTGCAAGATAGGATTTGGATTGGCGCGCGAACAGGCCATTGCAAGCAGTTATCGGTGGTTTCCCTATAACAAAGGCGGCTTGTTCCGCAAATGGTATGGAAACCAGGATTATATCGTCGATTACGCGAGAGACGGCGAAGCGATAAAAGCATCGGTGATGCGCAAATACCCCTATCTGAAAACCCCCGGGTATGTCGTGAAGAATCCGGGCACCTATTTTAGTCCGTCGCTGAGCTGGTCGAAGATTTCGAGCGGAAATGTGGCGTTTCGCTTCTATCCCAAAGGCTTTTTGTATGATGTGTCGGGGTGCAGCATCTTCTATTCGG
>JAEEGL016369394.1_pt1 | contig 13704 bp, 10 predicted proteins | sample 9134231 | NCBI WGS metagenome assembly JAEEGL01 (sample SAMN16246548, study PRJNA631951) | gut metagenome | biome: gut microbiome; feature: rumen; material: fiber-attached | host: Bos | place: Iran: Karaj | collected 2018-10
GCTGTGATCAATGCAAAAGCGGAGGAAGAACTGAAAAGCTTTATCAGCCGTGAAAAGGATACCTATAGAACTCCATATGATAAACATCCGAGGGACAGAAAACGTCAGTGTGTTTTCGGGGGGACGTCCAATAAAATTGAGATCCTTCCAGTGGATAAGAGCGGTAACAGACGTATCGTTCCGGTCGAAACACATCCGGAGAATGCAGAGGTTCACATTCTTGATAATGAGGAAGAATCGCGTGCTTATATCCTTCAGGCTTGGGCCGAGATCATGGAAATCTACAGAAGCGGAGACTATGTCCTCACACTCCCCAAGCATCTTAAAAAGGAACTTGAAGAGTATCAGAAGCGTTTTACACCGGAAGATACGGATCAGGAATCTATCGAGTATTTTCTTGGAAATTACACAGGTAAATACGTTTGCGTAAAGTTGGTTGCTTATGAGGTGCTGGGGTATTCGCGCTTTGACCAGCTTAAGAAAAGCGATTGCAATAGGATTGCCGAAATCCTGCATCATTCACCGGATTGGGTTGCTGTCGGAACAAGGACAGTGGAACCTTATGGAAGAGTCAGGGCATGGAAAAGAAAATATGTTGATGAGAAGGAGGATTTCATTCATGTTACAGAACAGATGGAACTACCTTTTGATAATTGATATACGATCCAAAACGGCAACCAAGAAAGGCAACTATCGAAAAAAGAATCCTTTTCATTTTAAGCTGTTTATTGAAGTTTTCAGGAATCAACCTGAGAACGAAAGACAGTCAAGTCTTTCCTTATACTATAACAGATTCATGGGCTCGGGAAAAAGCAGGCTTCCCGGGCTTTCTTTTTCGCCTGAAGTTGAGAAATTGTCGATACAACTTGCTGCGTTGGACATCATGAAACAGCTTTGCCAGGCGGGACTGATAACTAAAGAGGAACTGAGATATATCGCCGAAATACGTAATTTGTACATTGAATAAAGAAGGAAAAACTACTATAATGGTGCCGTACTAGTTAATAGTATGGCATCTGGAAAGATACGAGGTTAGCGAATGAAACGTAAAGTTGCAATTTACGCCCGTGTCTCTACAGAGCATGAGGCGCAGATTTCTGCCCTGGAAAACCAGGTGCAATACTATGACGAGATATTACAAAGACATCCTGAGTGGGAACTTATCGACAGATATATTGATGAGGGGATAACCGGTACTTCGATCAACAAAAGAGACGGATTCCTTCGGATGATGCAGGATGCCAAAAACAAACGATTTGATCTAATCATTACCAGAGAGGTTTCAAGGTTTGCCAGAAATACAGTGGATACACTGCAACAGACCAGAATCCTCAAATCCTTTGGCGTGGAGGTGTGGTTCACAGAAGACAATATCTGGACACTGAATGATGAAGACGGTGAGCTTAGGCTGTCCATTATGGCTACATTGGCTCAGAATGAAAGCAAGAAGATTTCTCAGCGTGTTAAAGCCGGTCAGATGATTTCGTTTAAAAACGGAGTCTTCTATGGAAATGGTAATATCCTTGGTTATGACCGTGTAGACAAAGAGCATTTTGCTGTCAACAGGGACCAGGCAGAGACAGTACGGCGGATTTTCGAATTATACCTTTCCGGCCATGGTGTTCGCAAGATTCAGGATATCATGGAACAGGAAGGTCGGAAGACTGCTACAGGGCTTACAAGATGGCAGGCCGGGAACATTAACAGGATTCTTGGAAATTCCTTTTATTGCGGACGCATTGAATATCGTAAGCAGTATGTACCTGATTATCTGACGCAGAAAAAGATTAATAATCACGGAGCGGTTGAACGTGTTTATGTGGAGGGAACCCATGAACCCATCATATCACCCGAGGAATTCGATCGCGCACAGGAACTCAGAAAGTCGCGAACGATCATCAAGAAGGATGCTGAAGGTAATGAAGTACGGGCGGGGCAGCCACCGTGTAAACATATTTGGGGAGCGAAATGCAGGTGCACATGCGGACATGCGATGAACCGCAGAATTGCTCATCAATCCAAAACCGGTGATACATCGTTCATTTATCAGTGCTATGGTCAGTTGAGAACCGGAACACCCAAAGCAAGGCTGAAAAAAGGTCTGGATATCGAAGGCGTTTGCGACAACACCACTTTCATGGAATGGCGTCTTGATATTATGTCTGACTTCATTTTTAAGAAACTGGTGAACAACAGACAGGCTATCTATGATGAAGCGATTGCCATGGCCGGAGACTTGCTGGACGTAAAAATCTCTGATTGTGACGGGAAAGAAAAAGTCGAGAGCAACATCAGGCAGATTGACAGGCTCAAGAAACAGATTGCAGTTCTTGTGGATATGTGCACCGATGGGGATATTTCCAGAGAGGTGTTTCGCCAGAAGAAACAGAAGCTGGAAGATCAGATCGTAGGACTTGAACAGACGAATAACGAATACAGACGGCAGATTCTCGAATCGGAAGATGATAAGCTGAAGCAGAATCGCATCGAAAGCCTGACCGAGTTTATCAGGATGAAGGCATTCGATCCCAGAGCCAAGATCCCAGACACTATGATCAACGCATTTGTAGACAGGGTTATTTATGACAAGGGTGTGTTTACATGGTTTCTGAACCCTAAGCTTGGCAATGCTTCCTTTGACATCGATACCACCGATTGGAAGAAAAGCATGTCTAAATCTCAAAAAAAAACGTTACCTGACTTATACAGCACAGGCAGCTATAGCAGCTAAGAAGAAATAAAGTATTTTTATAAAATTGAAAAGCGCCGTCTGTTGGTGTAGAATACATGACAGACGGTGCTTTTTTATAGGCATTTTAAAACAACAGGAGGAATAGAAAACATGAAAGCTAAACGTGTGATGGCGCTTGTGCTGAGTGCGATGCTTACGGTCGGCAGTCTTGATACGACTTATCTGCCTGTATTGGCAGCGGGTGAAGAACAGACCGTGACCGCAGCAGAGGATGAGGCCATAGAGGATGAACAGACCGTGACCGCAGCAGAGGATGAGGCCATAGAGGATGAACAGACCGTGACCGCAGCAGTGGACGAAGAGGCAGATGAAGAAGTGTTGAGTTTTGGCACAACTTCTGATGGTTTTACTTATGAAGAAACTTCTAAGGGTTATAAAATAACAGGGTATACAGGGGCGGCTACGGCAATAACTATTCCGGATAAGATAGGGGATACTTATGTTACAGAGATCGGAGCAGAAGCTTTCAGTAATACGGACATTGTCAGTGTTACCATACCGGAACATATAACTGCATTGGGAAAGGGAGCTTTTAGTTATTGTACTTCGTTAAGAACGGTAGATATAAATTCCAGACTGCTGGCTGACACGTATACAGACATTAATGCTAAATCATATGCGGTATTCTATAATGCCGGTTCGTTGGATGGTATGACAGTTACCTTTGGAGAAGGCGTGGAGTATATACCGGCCAATCTGTTCAGAACATATGAAGAAGAAACAAAATCAGTATTTTGCAGGATCAGTAAAGTTGTAATAGCAGACAGCGTTACAAAGATCGGAAACTACGCATTCAGCAGATGCTATAACCTGACGACACTTGAAGGCGCCGACGGAGTAGAGGCCATAGGTAATAATGCTTTTGAATACTGTGGCTTTAAAGAACTCCCGGATTTTAAAGAAGCGACACTGATAAGTGAGCGTGCATTTCAGAACAACACTAAGCTCAAGACTGCAGTTGTAGGCAGCAAGGTAAAGGAAATAAAATATTATGCATTCGGAGAGAACACAAAGCTTGAAAAGCTTGTTCTGCCCGGGGCATTGACTACCTTGGGGAGCAGCGTATTTTCCGGCGATATAGCCCTTACTGATGTGACGATCAATTCCAGGCTGCTGGCTGACACATATACAGACATTAATGCTAAATCATATGCGGTATTCTATAATGCCGGTTCAATGGACGGGATGACGGTTACATTTGGAGAAGGCGTGGAGTATATACCGGCCAATCTGTTCAGAACATATGAAGAAGAAGCAAAGTCGGTATATTGCAGGGTCAGTAAAGTTGTAATAGCAGACAGTGTTACAAAGATCGGAAACTACGCATTCAGCAGATGCTATAAGCTGGCGGCTCTTGAAGGCGCCGACGGGGTAGAGACCATAGGTAATAATGCTTTTGAATACTGTGGCTTTAAAGAACTCCCGGATTTTAAAGAGGCGACACTGATAAGTGAGCGTGCATTTCAGAACAACACTAAGCTCAAGACTGCGGTTGTAGGCGGCAAGGTACAGGAAATTGGATATTATGCATTCGGAGGGAATACAAAGCTTGAAAAGCTTGTTTTGCCCAGGTCATTGACTACCTTGGGGAGCAGCGCATTTTCCGGCGATATAGCCCTTACTGAAGTGACGATCAATTCCAGACTGCTGGCTGACATATATACAGACATTAATGCTAAATCATATGCGGTATTCTATAATGCCGGAGCAGTTGATGGAATGAACGTGGTATTCGGAAGTGATGTTGAGTCTATACCGGCTAATCTGTTCAGAACTTATGAGGATGAGACAAAAGCAGTTTACGCCAAGGTAAAGAGAGTAGAGATCAATTCGTCATTAAGATCACTCGGGGATTATGCTTTTGGTAACTGCTACATGCTTGATGAGATCCATTTTTATGGTAATGCTCCCAAGACGTTTGCAAATAATGCGCTCTATAATGTTAAGGCAAATGCATATTATCCGTCTAATGATAAGTCATGGAAGAGTGATGTGCTCAAAGATTACGGCGGAACGATCACTTGGAAAAAAGAGGATGGCAGCGATGTGCCCGTAAGCGGTATTACTTTGGATAAAACATCTGTAGATATCAAAGTTGGAAGGACTGTAACGCTTACGGCTACGGTCACGCCTTCAAATGCCGCCAACAAGGATGTAAGCTGGAGTACAGCTGACAGCAGTATTGCCACCGTGGATAATGGTGTGGTTAAAGCGGTGGCTGTTGGTGAGACAACGATCACGGTTACGACTGTAGATGGCGGAAAACAGGCCAGCTGCAAGGTGACGGTTACAGAGGGGGCAGCCAACGAAGGGGAAGAGATAACACTTCCCGGAAAGAAGAAAGTCCCCGTTACAGCTTTTGTTACCTTTGTGACCAATGGCGGGGATGAGCAGGATAGTTATTACACGCTTAACAAAAAAGGCAATGAGGCATCTCTTCATAAGCTTGTAAGAAAAGGTTATACCTTTAAGGGGTGGTATTGCACTTATACGGATAAAAAAGGGAAGGAAAAGACCAAAAAGCTATCAGCTTTAACCGCAACAACACTTACCAAGTATGCTGCGGATGGTGAATTGATCCTTAAAGCTCAATTTAATCCCAATAAGTATACCGTAAAATATTACAAGACAGCTAAACTGGACGGTAAGAAGGTAAAGATGAAAGGTAAGGCAAAGAGCTGGAAGGGAGCATATTCGCTGGATAATGAGATAGTACAGAATGTGACGATAGCTGACGGAAGTACGATAACCGCTAAGGATACCACTCTGGAGCTTATCGGATGGACAAGAGTTAAATATGGTACGGAGACAGAATTTGCAACGGGTGACAGTGTATCGCTTGAAGATCTGATCCCGGATAAAGGAAAGACCGTTAAACTCTATCCTGTATTTGTAAATAAACAATGACAGCGATGTAAAAAGACGGAAACAGGCGTGCTTGCGGGCGCGCCTGTTTTTATGTATAATGGTTTATTGATGAAAAGCGCTGAAAATGTGAAAAAAAAGAATAAAAGACGTGCTATTGATAAGAAAGCGGAGATCAGGCTGATAGTAGACAGCCTGGTATGTATCGCGCTCTTCATCGTGCTGACATCCGTGTTCGCAAAGCGGACGACAGCAGGGCTGGAAACGGTATATATTATCAATATCTGCTTTGATATTGTGACCATGGTCATCGGCTATATGATATATATATTCTGCATGATCGACGGGACGCTCTTTAATAACCGCATTAAGTATTATACATATCTGCTCAATGTAGTTTATCTGGCGATCTTTACCGATGGTATCGCTTGGCTGGTCAATGGCCTGCCGCAGCAGCGTTTAGCAAATATCATTGTTAACACCATTTATTATATATGCATGCCGGTATCCTGTAATTTCTTCTGGCATTATATATCCGAAATATTAAAGCCCAGTGAAAAGATGCGGAAAAAAGCCGATGTGATCGTATCGGTGGGGATGGTCATCAGTGTCATCCTGTGTGTTGCCAATCTGTTTTTCGGTCAGTATTTTACCGTGAACGAACTGGGAGAGTATCACAGATCGGCATTTTATCCCATTCATCAGATATATAGTTTCTTTATGATACTTATCAGTCTTTGCCTGATGATCAGGCGGCGTAAGAGCTTAAGACTGTATCAGCTGATGGCAATGGCTATGTATGTACTGGCCCCGCTGGCGGTCAGTATCCTGACGGTTACTTTCTACGGGCTTTCCATAGCATATCCGGTAATGATGTGTATCATGCTTTTGATGTATTGCGTGGTCAATACTTCAAGGGCGAGGGAGCAGGCTGCGGCAGCCAGGGATATGGCTATGGCGGCTACGATACAAAAGAGTGTATTGCCTGATGATTTTCCGGCTTTTCCTGACAGACATGAATTTGAACTTTATGCCTCAATGAATCCGGCAAAGGAAGTGGGCGGAGACTTTTATGACTTTTTCCTGATCGATGATGATCATCTTGGGCTGGTGATAGCAGATGTATCCGGCAAGGGTGTTCCGGCATCTTTATTTATGATGATCTCGAAGTCCCTGTTAAAGATAAGTCTCCAGGCGGGAGCGTCGCCTTCCGAAGCTCTGAGGCGTGTAAATACCCTGCTGACCGAAAAGGAAGGCCTGGAGATGTTTGTGACCATATGGGTTGCAGTACTTACCATTTCCACAGGTGAAGGTGTGGCTGCAAATGCGGGGCATGAATATCCTGCATTCATGCGTGCCGGAGGCAGATATGAAATGCTTAAGTACAAGCATTCACCGCCTGTAGCTGTTATGGGTGGCCTTCCGTTTCCCGAGCACGCCTTTAAGATGGAGAGGGGCGATAAGTTATATGTATATACAGACGGGGTGTGCGAGGCTATGAACCATAAAGGTGAGCTGTACGGAGAAGAACGTCTGATAGAAGAGTTGAACAGAGTCCCCGGTGCGGATCCGGAGAAAGTGGTAGCAAATATAAGCGAGTCCATAAAGGAATTTGCTCATGGAACAGAGCAGTCGGACGATATTACAATGCTGTGTATTGAATACAAAGGTGCTTAATGCCCCTGGGTTTATAAAGAAAGGAGAATTATCATGAGTCAGGCAGTGATTTACAGAACAGCAGAAAAGATCGACATCAGTACTAATCCGGGTTTCTCCGAGGATATGAAAGAACTGATGGCAGAGGGAAATTATGAGATCGTTATCGACATGAATGATACGGTATATATCTCATCGGTAGGACTTCGTACCCTTCTTTCGACACAGAAGGAATGCAAGGCTAACGGAGGCAGGATGGTGATCAGGAATGCAAAAGAGATGGTGATGAAAGTATTTGAAGTTACCGGATTTTCAGAGCTTTTTACCATTGAGTGAAGAAGGAGCATAAAATGATAACGGATAAGATCATGGTATACAGTGAAGGCGCAGGGATAGAGAAGGCGCTTTTGGAAGCTGAGAAGTTTGCGAGCTATGAAAAACTCAGTGATGAAGACGGCTTGTATATCCGCCTTCTGAGCGAAGAAATGATGGGAATGGTGCGTGGCATAACCGGCGGATTTGAGGGACAGTTCTGGATTGAGAGCGATGACGGCGAGTGCCGCATATGTTTAAGGGCTGATGCGTATATCGACAGGAAGAAGAAAAAGAAGCTTATAGCGCTCTCTGCATCAGGCAGGAATGAGAGCAGTGTGGGCATAATGGAGATGATCCGTAATGTGATCGTGAATGCCATAAATGATCCGGACAGCGTGGATGAACTGCAGAATGATTATGATGACAGCAGCGTGATGTATGGCATGATGGGGGCGCGGGCGGACGGAAGTATCGACGCTATGGATTTTGAGTGGTCTTTGCTGCAATACAGGAATATGGTAGAACAGGAAAAAGCGCATAAAAAGGTTGACGAAGCCTGGGATGAGCTTGAAAAATCGATAGTGGGCAATATAGCCGATGACGTGCGTGTGGGCGTGCGCGGTGACATTGTGGAGATGACCATTGTTAAACGTGTCGGTAAGAAGGATTAAGTGAGCGAAGAAGGTTTGTTCAAAACTGAGGTCTTTAGCGCAAAGACGCCGGAGCTGGCGGCTGTGTGGGAGTTTGTCTCTTCGGAGCTGGCTTCGCACGGAGTTCCCGATGCCGAAATGATGCGTATCGAACTGGCGGTGGAAGAGGTTTTTGTTAATATCGCATCTTATGCTTATCCTGATGGCGGTGGTGATGCAAAGGTTTCGGTTGCCGTTATCAATGATGATGTCACGATCAGGTTTGAAGACCGTGGAGTGCCTTTTGATCCGCTTAAGGCGGATGAACCGGATACAGATGCCCCTCTGGAAGAGCGCGAGATCGGCGGACTTGGGATCTTTCTGGTAAAAGAGATGATGGATGATGTGCGTTATGAGTATAAGGACGGAAAGAATATCCTTACATTCAGTAAACATACGCTCTGAAAAGGAGAGATAATGGCTGTTGTTGAACTCACAGAGGATAATCTGGAGCAATATGCCGACTTCGTCGGAATGGAGGATATAGAAAATATAGGGCGTGAGTATTATCGTGGTGTGGTCATCACAGACGATAAAGATGATCCGCTGTCCGCCGGTATATGGGAGCTTATCCACGCGGACAAAGAGGAGATGGATACACAGGCCAGGATAGTCTGTCTTAAGGCAAAGAATGACGCCGAGGCTGATAAGCTTCTGGAAACCTGCACGCTTATGTTTGTAAATGAAGATGTAAAACACAGTTTTTTTGAGATGCCTGTCGGTAAGAAGGGTATAAAGCGTGAAATACTTAAGAATGCGGGCTATGAGATAAAAGAGGCGGAAAGCAGCGAGATCGTATGTACGATAAAGGACCTGCTGGATATGCCTCCTGTCAGAGCGGGGCGGCCCCCTTCTTACGTACAGGAACTGGGAAATCTTATGATACGCCCTTTCAGGCGTGGTGTGATGGATTGTGTATTCAGGAGCAACCGTGAGCTGATGGAAGACCTGGGATCGATACCTATGAGCTGGTTTGAACAGCGTGTGTCCGGCTATGTTGAGATAGACGGCCGCGTCAGCGGCTTTCTGCTTTTGCATAAAACCCCTGCAGGCAGGCTTAAGGTAGAGGTGTTTACGGCTCTTGGAAACGACGTTAAAAAAGACCTGCTTCATCTGATGATATTTTCGCTCAAACAGGCTGAAAAATACTATGATCCCGATACGCAGGTCGTTATCCGGAGAAGGGATGAAGATGTAAAAAAACTCACGGATTATATACTGCCTGATGTGAAGGGCGCAAAGGTATTATATGGCGAAAGGGCGGGCTGATGAATGCGCCGGGACCGTGAAAATTTATGCTGGTAATTTTCACGGCTTTATGTTACACTTTATTACGTTATGTTAACCTCTACAGAACAGATGCGGAAATACTGGGAATATGGATAATAACAGGCTTAAAAAAGGCGAATATATAGATAGTGAAGGAAAAGTAAGAAGACGTTCGGAAAGGTATTATAAAAGACTTAGGCAGATGCGTATACGCTACGGCATAGCCGGCAGTGCACTCGTGATAGCGCTGGTCCTGATCATATGTATCGTGACCGGACAGGGAAGAAAGGCTGAAGCGCGCGATGTTGTTGAAGAGCCGGAGGTGGCTGCAACAAAGCTTGAGATGGCTGTCGAACCGACAGCGACACCGACGCCGGTACCTGAACCGGAGATAAACAAATATGAACATCCCGATATGTTTTATGAGGGATATGAAGTCTTTAAGGACAGTGAAACAAAGGAGATCTGGAATCAGGAAGTCATAAGCAGTTACGGCGTGCTGATCGATCTTAAGGACGGACATGTGGTGGCTGAGAGAAATGCATTCGAGCGTATGTATCCGGCGTCCATGACCAAGGTGCTGACCATACTGGTGGCTGCAGAACATATGGAAGATCCTGATGATACATTTACCATGACACAGGAAATAACCGATTATGTATTTTCTAACGGATGTTCGCAGGTTGGATATATGGTCGGTGAGACTATGAGTGTGAGGGAGTTATTATTCGGTACCATAATGCCCAGCGGCGGGGATGCTGCTATGGCGCTTGCGTATTATACAGCAGGCAGTATGGAAGCTTTTGTTGATATGATGAATGAAAAGGTGGCTGAACTGGGACTGGATGATGTGGCGCATTTTACCAATCCTGTCGGAGTATTTGATGAGCAGAATTACTGTACGCCTGTTGCTATGGCTATGATAATGAAGGCGGCGCTTGAGAACGACCTTTGCAGGGAAGCTCTGGGAGCCAAGAAATATGAGACCGCACCTACGGATTTCCATCCTGACGGGCTGCTTATATCAAACTGGTTTCTGCGCAGGATAGAAGATAAGGATACCCATGGTGAAGTGCTGGGGGCAAAAACAGGATTTGTTAATGAATCCAGAAACTGTGCGGTCAGCTATGAAAAGTCAAATGACGGTAACAGCTACATCTGTGTTACCGGAGATTCGCACAGTGCATGGCGCGCTATATATGATCATGTAGCTATTTATGATGATTTTGTAAAGTGATAAAAAAATTTATCTTGACAATTTGGCTCCGCTGGAGTAGAATAACCTTCGTCTGTTAGAGCAGACGATAGAGATGGCGAGGTAGCTCAGCTGGCTAGAGCACGCGGTTCATACCCGCGGTGTCGAGGGTTCGAGTCCCCCCCTCGCTACGAACTTAATCCTGCGGAAGAGCCCTTAAGGTGCACTTCCGCATTTTTTTTCACAGAGCTGCCGAAGGCAGATGCCTGCTCTTAAGCAGGGGACGGTTCCGGCTTCCTTGCCGGTAAAAAAAGTGCGTTATGCGGTCCGCAGCGGACCGCCGCAAGTATTTATAAAAGGGAGGGTATGTAAATGTATCAGAATGTAAAAAAAGGTTTAGACCTGTTGTATCTGCAGCAGATCCTTAAGATCGTAGAGGTTATCCTTACGATCGTGACATCTTTGTTTGCCGCACTTACGGTGGGATCCGCACTTCTTTTCTCGAGCGTGCTGGCAACGCTGTTCGGTGTACTGACCGGATTGTTTGGTGTATTGCTGGTGATTGCAGCTATTGCTGATTTTGTACTGGGCCTGCTCGGAATACTTAATGCATCGAAGGACGAAATACTTTATAAGAATGCTTTGGTGTGGCTGGTGATCGGTATTGCATTTACGATCCTGGGCTTTTTTATCACGGACTCCAGTAAGTTTATCTGGAAGCTGATAAGATCCATATTTGATGCGGCTGAAGGCTTCTGCAGCTTTATGGTGATCTACAGTGTTATCAATGCAACCGTGAATGTTGCGCAGGCTATAGGAAATGTGGAAGTGTTCTCTTTGGGCCAGCAGAGAGCAAATTCTTTCAAGACTATTTATATTGTTGCTATCATTCTGAAATTCTTAGCGTTTATTCCTGCAATAGGAGGCATACTTGATCTGGCCGGCTCCATAATCATGATAGTAATCTTTGTTCAGTATCTGGGATTCCTTGGTAAAGCAAAAATGATGGTTTGAGTTTAATGTAAAGCCCCTCGAAAGAGGGGCTTTTTTTACGCATAAAGATATATACATTTTTTTGTAAAGATTTATTGAATAAAATTATTTGCAAATACATGTAATTAGTGTATAATCACTTTATGCGACTTTAAATGCGTTTTTTTGTTGTTGCTATTTTAAGAAATCAGGAGGTTAGTTTCAATGGCAAATATCACCTGCCCGCAGTGCAGCCGTTTCGTAGATGACAGTGCAAAGTTTTGTCCCGGCTGTAAGTATAACATAAAAAAATATGTTAAAGAAATGAAGAAAAAGGGCGGCACCGTGAGCGGTTCCATCTCTTTCGGAAGTGTATACAGTAAGACTTCTGCGGGTACGGATGTAGTACCGGAACTTGAGTTCTTAAAGCCTCAGGCAGCATCTCCCGAAAAGCCGGTTCCCCAGACTGAAGTGGCTGCGGCACCTGCTTATGAAGAGCCTGCGATACAGACCTATGAACCCGAAACAGTAGCTGCGGCACCCGCAGCACCGGTATATGAAGAACCTGCTCCGGCATATTCGGTTTCCGAACCTCCTGTGGTACCTGAATATGAAGAGCCGGCATCGGCAGTTACCGAAAACAGAGGGGTATCCACTGTAGACCCCAGAACATTATTCCCTAAGGATACCATACCCACGTTCAGACCGGCCTACAAGCCCAGAGTACTTGCTTCTGCGCCGGCATATGATCCAAACTATAAAAAACATGAAGAACAGGCTCAGACTGCATCAGCTTATGAGAACCCTTCGCCGGCGGCACCTGCGCCCGCAGCTCCCGCGTATGAGCCTGCGGCACCTGCAGCGCCTGTATATGAAGCGCCTGCAGCACCTGCACCTGCAGCTCCTGTTATGCCTGCAGCAGCGGTTGCAGCACCGGTGACTCCGGTTACACCTGTACCCGTTGCACCTGTACCTGCAGCACCCACACCGGCAGTTCCGCCCGAAGCTTTATTATATCAGCAGCCCGCAGCTCCTGCAGCAGCAATTCCTGCAGCAGCCGCAGCAGCAGCGGCTATCCCGCCTGAGGCTTTATTATATCAGCAGCCTGCAGCACCGGCTTATCAGAGTGCACAGCCTGCTTATCAGCCTGCGGCACCCGTGCCTGCATATCAGGCTCCCGCAGCAGCTGCTTATCAGGCACCGGCACCGGCTTACCAGAGTGTACAGCCGGCTTATGCCCAGAGTGCAGCACCTGCCCGTCCGGCCGCAAGTTATCAGGCCGCAAGACCTATACAGACAGCATCGGCACCTGCAGCATACGGGCAGCGTCAGCAGCCTGCTCCTGCAGTAACAGGCGTATTCGAATCTGCTGCGCTTAATTGCGGCGTCGGCGGAGGCGGAGCGATCTCGGGTGAGGTTTCCGGACCTACTATTCTTGAGAAGCTTCGTGCAGAGGAAGAAGAGAAGAAGGCTAATGCATCAATATTCGAGTCTCCTAATCTTCGCGCTGCTGAAAAAGAATTAAAGAACGGTACACGTCAGCCGGCAGGCGGTCTTCACGGTGAGATCTCCTTTGATAATTATATAGCACCCGAGCGTGGATCTTTTGGACAGGCTACGGCTTATCAGATACAGCAGGCGGCTTATGTGGCTGCAGGTGCTGCCGGAGGAAGCGGTCAGTCATCTGTACCTCCTTATGCAGTACAGCAGGGAGCAGGCCCCGGAGGTATGGCATACCAGGTACCTGTTTCTTCAGGGGCACCGGCATATGCGCCTCAGGCTGCTGCACCCGCTTATGCTCCCGCACCCAGCCAGGCACAGTCGGTTCCTGCATTTGCAGCCGGCCCCGGAATGGGCAATCCTTATGCACCTGTTAACGGAGCTATACCGTATATTACCCAGACACCTGCAGGCGGAGCTAATCCTATGTTAGGTGGCGGAGGAAACCCGATACTGGGCGGAAACGCTAATCCTTTATTGGGCGGTGGTAC
>JAEEGL012699749.1_pt1 | contig 13703 bp, 12 predicted proteins | sample 9134231 | NCBI WGS metagenome assembly JAEEGL01 (sample SAMN16246548, study PRJNA631951) | gut metagenome | biome: gut microbiome; feature: rumen; material: fiber-attached | host: Bos | place: Iran: Karaj | collected 2018-10
GAGATCTTGAAGATTTCTCCCCGAAATTTGCGGTCAAACCTCTTGGGGCAACCCCAAAACCATGAAAAATCTTGACAAAATGTGCGCTGCGCTAAATGAAAAATGATAAATGACAAATGACAAAGTAGGCGGCTGCCACGATACAGGAGCGCATAAACACCAATTCTCCTTTTGTAAACAAATCACAGGTTAAAAAAACCACGGACAACCACGGACTGATACAAAAAAATCGAAATAATCCGTGTCAGTCTGTGTTTATCCGTGGTTGAAATAAGACCATCGTTGGTTTAAAAAGTCCGTGATAGTCGGTGTTCGTCCGAGGTTAAAAAATGCTTTGTTCGTCCGAGGTTAATGAACTCCTAAACTCCAAAACATAAGTGAGCTTGAGGAACTTGAATAAAAAGAATTGGCACTAATTTTCAATGATTAGTGCCAATTTGAATTTACTCCCACACCACGAGGTGGCGGGGCAGGGTGATGACCTTGAGGCGTTCGAACCATACGCGCGAGGAGCCGGCCACATGCTTTGTGGTGTGTCCGCTGATGATGTAGTAACTGGCGCTGTATTCGTCCATGAGTTTTGAGAACACCTGCTTGATGCGCGAGCATTTCTCGTTGATGGCGTTGTCGAGCGGATTGGTGAGGTGGTCCACGGTCTCCAGAATCTTGTTCTTATCCATGATTTTGGCGGTGGCCATGTATAGCCGTGCCAGCTCGTCGCGGTAGTTGGCGAGCCGTTTGAACTCAATGCCCTCGGGATGAGCGAGGAAGAGCAGATATACGGCCTTGTGGATGGGCTGCAGCTCCACCTCCTGGTTGCCGTATCCCGGCAGTAGCATGGTGAAGTCTTTCTTGATGACGAGCTTGCTGAGCCTTCCCCTGGCTGCCTCGATGCGCAGCTCCTCGAGCAGGGGCACGCCGAGGGCATGCAGCAACAGGTCGTTGCGCTCCATCTCGTGCAGCCGTGTGGCCAGTTTCTGCAACTGTGCCGCCATCTGCTCGGCCACGGATTGGTTGTTGTCGGTAGTATTCATGCCCTTGTCTTAATCATCGTTTTCAATGAGCATGTCGGCGGCTTTCTTTTTCAGCCAATCTTTCCATTTCCCTAAGATGTTCGGTTCTTCCTTCGCCGCTGGCCTGGGGGCAGTCTCCTGTGGCTTTTCCTCCTGTGGTATCTCGGCAGGTGCCTGCGGTTCAGGTTCTTCCTCGGCTTCCACGGGCTGTTCGATGACCGTTTCCACGGGTGTTTCTTCCGCTATCTCTTTTTCCTCTTCACCCTGCGGTTTTTCTTCTTCGGGAGTCGTTTCGCCCTTCAGTTTTTCGTGAAGCTGCCTCATGGCTTTTTTCACGGGTTTGTAGAGTTTCGGAATGAGTTCCTCGTAAAACTCGTCGTCGTCCTCGTTGCGGCTCTTGGGCCGTTTGTCGGTGCGAATGTCGTCTTCCATTCCCGTTGCCAGGATGGTCACCTTGACGTCTTCGCCCAGCGATTCGTCGGTGGACGTTCCCCAGATGACCTCGATGTTGGCGTCGAGCAGGTCGAAGAAGTCGTCGATTTCCTGCAGTTCCCTCACGAAGATGGGCGCCTCGCTGCTTGAGTAGATGTTGAACAAAATGCGTTTGGCCTTTCCGATGTCGTTGCCATAGAGCAGTGGCGAGTCGAGGGCGTTCATGATGGCGTTTTCCACGCGGTATTGTCCGCTGGCCCTTCCCATGGCCATGATGGCCCCTCCGCCGTCTTTCATGGTTGTCTCCACATCGCGGAAGTCGAGGTCGATGCCTCCGGCGCTGTGTACGGTGATGAGCTCCGAGATGCCTTTCACGGCGTCGCCCAGTATGTTGTCGGCTCTTTTGAATGCTTCTTTCACCGAAATGTCGGAGTCGCCGTAAACGTCGCAAAGCCGTTCGTTGTTGACGATGAGCAGCGCATCCACGTTCTTTCTCAGCTCATCGACTCCGCGCAGCGCCTTGATGATTTTCCGCTTCTTCTCGAAATAGAACGGAATGGTGACCACTCCCACGGTGAGAATGCCTTTTTTCTTTGCGATGCCGGCCACCACGGGCGCGGCTCCCGTTCCCGTTCCTCCGCCCATGCCGGCCGTGACGAAGGCCATCTGCGTGCCGTCGTCGAGCAGCCGCTCAATGTCGGCCACGGTGCATTCCGCCTCCTTGCGCCCCAGTTCGGGGTTGGCGCCGGCGCCCAGTCCCGTTTCTCCCAGCAGGAGTTTCTTGGGCACGGAGAGTTCCGAGAGCTGCTTGCTGTCGGTGTTGAGCACGGCGAAGGTGACGCCCTTGATGCCCTCGTCGTACATATTTGTCACGGCGTTGCATCCTCCTCCGCCAACGCCTAATACCTTTATGATGTTCTGCGAACGGTCTTCCACCGGCAGGTCGAAATCCACCAGCGGTTCAATCTTCATGTTGTCGTCATTCTTGTTTCTTGCCATGGGGTCTGTTGTTTACGGGTGATGAAATGGTTGCCGCCACGATGTGCGGCAATGATGGTTGTGGCCGGGTCGGCGGCAGCACGGCCCGGAATTGTGTGCAAAGATACGAAAAATATTGTTTACGGCCATCCCTTCGCAAGGCTTGCGAAGGAATTTTCCATTTGGGATAATTCTACAGGTGTGCCGTTCCTTCTTGTCAATGTCAAAAGAAAACAGTCCATCCCGCTTTTTTTGCGGGATGGACTGTTTTGGAATATTTTTGCCCCGTGTAAGTCAGAGGCTTTCTGCGGTCAAGAACCGAAGGGTTGCTTATTCCTTCACGCGCTGCAGGTAGCTGCCGTCGCGCGTATCGACCTGCACCAGTTCGCCTTCCTCGATGAACAGGGGCACGCGGATTTCCACGCCTGTCTCGAGCGTTGCCGGCTTGGTGGCGTTGGTGGCGGTGTCGCCCTTCACGCCCGGCTCGCTGTGGGTGATGCGGAGCACGGTCTTCACCGGCATTTCGGCGTAGAGGATGGTGTTGGTGTCGGCGTCGCTCACCACTTCCACGATGTCGCTCTCCTTCATGAAGTCAACGCCCGTGATGAGGTCCTTGGCAATGGGAATCTGGTCGTAGGTCTCCTGGTTCATGAAGATGAAGTCCTCACCTTCCTGATACAGGTACTGGTAGGCGCGACGCTCCACGCGCACGTCCTCGAGGGCCTCGCCGATGTTGAAGCGCTTTTCCAGCACGCGGCCGCTGACCACGTCCTTCAGGGTGGTGCGCATGATGGTGTTACCCTTGCCCGGCTTCACATGCAGGAAGTCGATGCAGAAATACAGCTTTCCGTCCATGCGGATGCATGTGCCTTTCTTGATGTCTTGTGATTTAATCATAATGAGTTATTTTTTGGTTTATTTTCCTGTTTCGGGCGCAAAGGTAGTAAGAATTTGGAAAAAAACATGAAAAAACGTCGTAAAAGTTGCACAAAACTTTGTCATTTGAAAAATTATGTGTACTTTTGCACCCCAAATCCATCCCTTTGGGGTGGAAAGAGGCGAAAATAACAACAAAATAAACATATAATCGACAATGAAAAGAACATTTCAGCCGCACAACCGCCGCCGCGTGAACAAGCATGGTTTCCGCGAGAGAATGGCAACGAAGAACGGCCGTCGCGTGCTTGCTGCACGCCGTGCCAAGGGACGTAAGAAACTTTCTGTCTCAGACGAGCACCACGGCAAGTAATCGCACGTGGACTAACGACAAGAAAACAGGAAGAAGCAGACCGCGGAGTTTGCTTCTTCCTGTTTTTTTCGCCTTCTGCCGGGTGTAAAACGCATTTTCTTGGTGGAAGTGATGGTGTAATAAAAAAAAATATGTAATTTTGCCAACAAATTACAAAACGATTGCTCGATGAAGGCAACAACATTCTTCAAGAAGATATTCAGCCCCATGCTGTGGCTCAATTTCGTGGCCATGGCCTGCGTTACCGTGGCCCTGTGCTTCGCCGTGAAGTACGGCATTGACTTCTACACCCACCACGGCGAGAAAATCCGCGTGCCCAACGTGAAAAACAAGTCGTTTGCCGACGCCGAGAAAATTCTCGACAACTGCGGCCTGCAGATACAAATCAGCGACACCGGATACGTGAGGGCGCTGCCCCCCGACTGCATCCTTGAGCAGAGCATCACGCCCGGCGACGTGGTGAAGTCGGGCAGGGTGGTCTATGTCATCATCAACGCCTCGAACACGCCCACGCTCACCATTCCCGACGTCATCGACAACAGTTCCTACCGCGAGGCCAGGGCCAAGCTGGAGGCCATGGGATTCAAGGTGGGCGAGCCGCAGTTTGTGAACGGCGAAAAAGACTGGGTCTATGGCATCAGGGTGAAAGACAAACTCTTGAGCAACGGCCAGAAAGTGTCGGTCGATGCACTGCTCATCATCCAGGTGGGCGACGGCATGCGTGACCTTAACGACACCTCGGTCTATTACACCCAGCCCAGTTATTATTACGAAGACGACACCGAGAGTTTTCATCCCAGGAACAGCGAGTCGGAGACCGACGACTTTGAGCCGGTGCCTGAGACCGACGACTTTGAACCCGTGCCCGAAACCGACGACTTCGTGCCCGTGCCCGAAGAGCAGCAGCCATGAACGAGGAACAGTTTGACGATATCGACCTGCTGGAAGAGGGCGACGAGGCGGGCGGCGACGGACAGCTCTATGAGCATTTCCGCTTCACCTCCGATGCCGGACAGGTGGCCGTTAGGGTGGACAAATTCCTTCTTGAGCACTTGCCCCACAGCAGTAGAAGCCGCATCCAGAAAGCCGCCGACGCCGGCATGATCTTCGTGAACGGAAAGGCCGTGAAGAGCAACTACAAGGTGCGGCCGCTCGACGTGGTGACCATGATGATGGACCGGCCACGGCACGACGACACCATCGTGCCTGAGGACATTCCGCTCGACGTGGTCTATGAGGACGACGTGCTCATGGTGGTGAACAAGCCCGCCGGCATGGTGGTGCATCCGGGGTGCGGAAACTATAAGGGCACACTGGTGAATGCCGTGGCCTGGCACCTGCGCAATATGCCCTCCTATGATCCCAACGACCCCGAGGTGGGACTGGTACACCGTATTGACAAGGACACCAGTGGACTGCTGCTCGTGGCAAAGACACCCGAGGCAAAGTCGGAACTGGGAAAACAGTTCTATAACAAGACCACGCACCGCAGCTATCAGGCACTGGTGTGGGCCAATTTCACCGACGACAACGGCACCATTGAGGGAAACATTGGCCGCGACCCCAGGGACAGGCTACGCATGGAGGTGTTCAGTCCAACGTCGGACATCGGCAAGCCCGCCGTCACCCATTATCGCGTGGTGGAACGCTTCGGCTACACCACACTCGTGGAGTGCGTGCTCGAAACAGGGCGCACACACCAGATAAGGGCGCACATGAAACACATCGGCCACCCGCTCTTCGGCGACGAGCGCTACGGCGGCACAGAAATATTGCGCGGGGAGCGGTCGGCTTCCTACAAGGCATTCATTCAAAACTGCTTCAAACTGTGCCCCCGACAGGCACTTCATGCACAGACACTCGGATTCGTCCACCCCGTGACGGGCCGGCAGATGGACTTCGACAGCCCCATGCCCGCCGACATGGCGGCACTGCTCGGCAAGTGGCGCGCATTCATTGCCGGAACCAACAGGGACACCTTTGAAGAATAAAACAGCACACATATTTATATTATTATAGAGTAATGGAAAATTTCAAGCGAATTATTGCCATCGTCTGCGGCGGCGACTCCTCGGAGTATGCCGTATCGATGCGCTCTGCTCAGGGACTCTTTTCTTTTTTCGACAAAGAACGTTATCAGGTATATATCGTCGTGGTGCGCGGAATGGACTGGCATGTCAACCTGCACGACGGCACGACGGCGCCCATCGACCGCAACGACTTCTCGTTCCAGGAGGACGGAAAGCTCGTGATGTTCGACTATGCCTACATCACCATCCACGGCACGCCGGGTGAGAACGGTATCTTGCAAGGATATTTTGAACTCATCCACCTGCCGTATTCCACCAGCGGGGTGCTGGTGGAAGCCATGACTTTCGACAAGTTCGTGCTCAACCAGTACTTGCGCAGCTATGGCGTGAGTGTGGCCGAGTCGCTGCTTATCCGCAAGGGCTACGAGGAACTGGTGAGCGACGACGAGATAGAGGAACGCATCGGCATGCCCTGTTTCGTGAAACCCGCCGCCGACGGCTCCAGTTTCGGCGTGAGCAAGGTGAAGAACAAGGACCAGCTGGCTCCGGCCATCCGCAAGGCCATGATGGAGAGCGACGACATCATGGTGGAAAGCTTTCTTGAAGGAACCGAAATCTCCATCGGCTGCTACAAGACGCGCGAGAAGGAAGTGGTGCTGCCGCCCACCGAGGTGGTGTCGAGCAACGAATTTTTCGACTACGACGCCAAGTACAATGGACAGGTGCAGGAAATCACGCCGGCACGCATCAGCGACGAGCTGACCAGCCGCGTGAAGCAAATCACCAGCCACATCTACGACATCCTGCATTGTAACGGCATTATACGCATTGACTACATCATCAGCCCGCAAGGACGCATCTCGATGCTTGAGGTGAACACCACGCCCGGCATGACGCCCACCAGCTTCATTCCCCAGCAGGTGAGGGCCGCCGGCCTCGACATCAAGGACGTGCTCACCGACATTGTGGAAAACCAGTTCATTTAGCTTTCCCCCTTTCAACCGATTGACGAAAAATGATGAACGACGAATTACGACCTTTTGACGCCATCAGGCCCTTTGAGCCGGAAGAGCTGCCCGCCGTCTTCGAGCGCCTCCTTGCCGACCGGCAGTTCCTGCAAGTGCTCAACTACCTTTACCCGGGCGTCCCCGTGGAGGCCATCGCCGCCAAGATGCGGGGTTGCAACAGCTGCCTCGACTTTCAGAAAGCCTTTTGCTACGACTTCCTGAAAAAACTCATGGCCGGCGTGAGCCACGGCTTCGACATGGACTCCTCGGCACTCGACACATCGCGCCGCTACACCTTCGTGAGCAACCACCGCGACATTGTGCTCGACTCGGCACTGCTCGACGTGCTGCTTATCGACAACGGCTTCAACACAACCTGTGAAATAGCCATTGGCGACAACCTTCTGGCGCTGCCCTGGGTGAAAGACCTGGTGCGTGTCAACAAGTCGTTCATCGTGGAGCGCTCGCTTCCGCCGCGGCAGATGCTCGTGGCCAGCAAGCGCTTGTCGGAATACATGCACTACGTGGTTGCCAAGAAAAACGACAACCTGTGGATTGCCCAGCGCGAGGGTCGGGCTAAGGATTCCAACGACCGCACGCAGCCCGCCATCCTCAAGATGATGGCCATGGGCGGCGAGGGAACAGCTGCCGAAAGGCTTCAGCAGCTACACATTGTGCCCCTGGCCATCAGCTATGAGCAAGACCCTTGCGACTTCCTGAAAGCCCGCGAGATGCAGCTACGCCGTGACATTCCCGGATGGAAGAAGTCGCCCACCGACGACATTGTTTCCATGAAGACCGGCATCATGGGCGAGAAAGGGCAAGTTCACTATCATTGTGCACCCTGCATCGACGAATGGCTTCAGTCGCTGTCCGCCGATACGCCGAAGGGCGCATTCTTCGACCTCGTGGCCGCCCGCATCGACGAGCAAATCCATTCCAACTACCGCCTGTTCCCCTTCAATTTTGTTGCCCTCGACATGCTCAATTCTCAGCATGCCTTCGCCAACAAGTACACCGACGACGACAAGCAGCGTTTCACCGACTATGTGGCCCGTCAGCTTGCGAAGATTGACGATGTGGAGAACAAGGACGACGACTTCCTCACCGAGTGCATCCTTACGATGTATGCCAATCCTGTGGTCAACCAGATGACCGCCCTTTAGTTCTCACCTTCCACCAGCCATGAACCGCAAATTGCTGCCGCTGCTCCTGCTTTTTGCCGCCTGCACCACCGAAGATTATGAAACGGGCGACGGCGACCTGTCGTTCATGCGTGCCGACTTTGCCGAGGTTTATACCAACTCCAAGTCGCAAATGGTGAGCGCCATGACCGACGAGGGCGACAGCCTGGTCTTCGACAAGCCCCTGGAGGTGAAATGGGTTTCCACGCCCGACTCGTGCTACCGCGTCTTGCTCTATTACAACCGCAAGGACGAGAAGGTGGAACCCCTCTCGGTGCAACAGGTGGCCACGCCGGGATTGAAGAAACACAATAACAAGGTGCCCATGGACCCGCTTTCGGTTGAAAGCTCGTGGAAAAGCACCAATGGCCGCTATTTCAACCTGGGACTGGTGTTGAAAACGGCCGGCGACATCGGCGACAAGAAACATTTGATAGGGATTTCCGTTGATTCCGTGAAAATCCACGATGACGGTTCCTGCCGATATGTCCTCACCCTTCGCCACGACCAGAACGACATTCCCCAGTATTTCTCCCATCCCCTTTATCTCAGCATCCCTCTGAAGTCGCGTAGCATGCCCCTTTCTGTCGGCGACACCCTCCTGCTTCGTGTCAACACCTTCAGCGGGATGAAAGAACTCATTTTACCCTTCTGAAGATGAAATCCCTACGCTTTTACGCTTTCTTCCTGCTGCTGCCCTGCCTGCTTCTTGATGCCTTGCAGGGGCTGGCGGTTGACATTCCCAAGGGAACGTTCTATTTCGACAATTCCAGAACCCGCTATCCCACGGTGAAATTCACCTACGGCACCAACGACCCTGCCGTTTCCTACATTGTGCAGATGACCGACGAGGGCAACAATATCTGGTCAATAACCTTCGACGAGGCAGTGCCCAACATGTACCGCTATTTCTTTTCCGGCACTTCGATGGAGGTGGGAACCTGGCAGATGTCGTTCTACGACTTGAAGGAATACGTCAGCAAGACGCTCAACGAATACCGTACGGCCACCTGTGATTATCCCATCCCCGTGGGGGCGGTATTCACGCCGCAGTCGGGCGACAACTGGGCACAGGGCGAATGGAAGGCGGCTGGCGGCGGCGATTTGCCCGCATGGTCGGGGACGCTCCCCGTGCTTTTCATCAATACGGAAAAGGCAGTGACCTCGAAAACGGAATATGTCTCGGGAACTTATTACATCGACCCCTTGGGAATAGAGGGCTACCAGCCGCTGGGCTCCAGCACCAATCCGCTGCCACTGCTTATCAAGGGCCGGGGCAACTACACTTGGAAAGACTTCCAGAAAAAGCCTTATCGCCTGAAACTGGAAGAAAAGGCCAAGCCTCTGGGAATGAAGAAGAGCCGACATTTCACCCTTTTGGCACATGCCGACGACGATCTGGCCTTCCTCCGCAACACAGTAGGCTTTGAGCTCAGCCGCCTGCTCGGGTTGAAATACACTCCCGAACAGGAACCCGTTGAGGTGGTGCTCAACGGCGACTACATCGGCCTCTATATGCTGACGGACAAAATCAGGGTTGACAAAAACCGTGTGAACATTGTGGAACAGGCCGACCAGCAAACCCATCCCGACAGCATCACCGGAGGGTGGCTCGTGGAAATCGACAACTACGAGGAGAACGGTCAGATAAGAATGAAAGAGGGCAACGGCGCCGACCTGCGCTTTACGCTCCATACGCCCGAGGTGTTGTCGAACGAACAACGCGAATACATCGTTTCCCTGTTGACGACCACCGACCAGGCCATCTACAACAGCAACAAAAACAGCCAGCTTTGGGAACAGTACATCGACATGGACTCGCTGGCACGTTTCTACATTGTTCAGGAGGTGATAGACAACGCCGAGTCGTTCCATGGCAGTTGTTTCATCCACAAGGAGATGGGCAGCAACACCAAACTCATTTTCGGCCCGGTGTGGGATTTCGGCAATGCCTTCCATCGCGGCTACGACCGCTTCGTGTGGCAAGACCCGCCTTTCGGACAGAATTGGATTGGCGAAATAGCCCGTTATCCGCGGTTCCAAGAGCGTGTGAGAGCCATTTGGCAACCTTTCCTCGGCATGAAATACCCTCACTTGGAGGCGTTTATCGACCAGTTCATCAACAAGATTTCCGCCGCCGCCGCCTGCGATGCCCGTCGCTGGCCGCAATATGGCACGTCGGATGCCCGTGGCCGTGCTACGGAATTTAAGCAGCGCATGGCCCGCAAAGTGGACTTCCTGCGCGGGCAGTGGGGCAACGGCGTGGTCAGTATTCTTAGTGTGGAAACGGCCGAACAGGTCCGCGACACCTGGCAGACGCTCGACGGGCGACGCCTCAACAGCCGTCCCACCCAGCGCGGCGTCTATCTGCACAATGGCCGGAAGGTCATTGTGTCGGGAGCACATAATCCATAAAATCAGCCCCTCTCTTCCCCCAAAGGGGAGGGGAGGGACCGTTCTGCTAACTTGTTCCTTCTTTTTTTTCCGTGAACGTCATTCCTTCATCACGCGTGCGCTGATGATGTGAATGTCGGTGAGTGGGCGGTTGAAGTCGTCCACCGGCATCAGCTGTATGCGGTCCACAACGTCGAGGCCCTCCACCACCTCGCCGAAGACCGTGTATTGCGTGTCAAGGTGCGGCGCACCGCCAATGCGGAAATAGGCATCCTGTAGTTCTTGGGGGAAGGTCACCGACTTGTGGGTGTCGCGGAAAATCCTTTCCTCGGCGTCTTCCAGCATGTTGGCATCGAAGCGGCGGCCCGTTACGATGTAGAACTGGCACATCGACGACTCCCACTTCGGGTTGGTCTGGTTGCCCTCGCGGGCGGCGGCCAGGGCACCCTTCTTGTGGAAGAATTGCGGCCATTTGATTTCAGCCGGAATCTTATGGGTTTCATAGCCTCCCGAGCCGAGCTGTTCGCCCGGACGTGCATGGCGGGTGGCGCTGTCGCCGGTCTGCACCATGAAGCGGTTGATGACGCGGTGGAAGAGCACCCCGTCGTAGAAACCCTTTTCCACCAGTTTCAGGAAGTTGTCGCGGTGCTGTGGCGTTTCGTTGTAGAGGGCCAGCACGATGCGGCCGCTGTCGGTCTCCAGCACCACTTTCTTACATTGGCTCAGGTCCTGGGCGTGAAGGCCCAGGGACAAGAGCACAAGGATAAATGACAATAAGAACTTTTTCATCGTTTATGAATTTGTTGACTATTTGACCACTTGCTATTATGATATGGTCATAGTAAAAAGTCAAATCGTAAATGGTTAATAGGCCTCGCCTTCGGCAATTTCCTTTTTGTCGATTTTCTTCCTGTCGAGGGCATGCCAGGCGTAGGCAATGTAGGCCAGCACAAACGGTATGAGCAGGCTCACGATGGCCATGGTGCGCAGCGTGAACTCCGAGCTGCAACTATTTGCAATGGTGAGCGAACTCTGCAGGTCGGCCGTCGAGGGATAATACGCCGTGTGGTTCCATCCGGCGGCCAGCAGCAGTGCCAGCACCGTGAGCACCGTGCCGATGCCTGCCGGCCAGATGCCTTTCACATAATTCTTTGTCAAGATGGTCTTGCCGATGCCGTAAAGCACCAGCACCACGCCTATGAGCAGCAGTGCGAGCAGATACCACATCTGGGTGAAGTTATGCCAGTATTTCATCGGCTCCATGTAGATTTCGCCCGTGTCGGCCTGCCATGCGTAGCCGTCCTTGAGCAGCAGGTGGACAAGGTAGGCCACGAAGAGGAGCACGAAGGGCACGGCGGTTCCGATGAGGCGCACCGACCCGCGGCTTCGAATGTCTTCATCGGCCACGTTGTTCATCACATAGAGAATGCCCAGTGTGCGCGTCAGGAACACCACGGCCAGGCCAAACACCAGCACCCACGGGTTGAGCAGCGCATCGAGGCCGTGCGAGGCGTTGGCCCACCGGCTGATGATGGGCGCTATGGCTCCCGCATCGGTGAGGTTGGCTTTCTCAACGATGAAGTTGCTGCCCTCGAAGAAGGTGGCCACGGCACCGCCCAGCAGCAACGGAGCCAGCAACCCGTTGAGCACCAGGAAGAACTGGAAAGTGCGCGCACCGAGCAGGTTGCCCAGCTTGTTTTGGAACTCATAGCTGACGGCCTGCAATACGAAGGTGAACAGGATGATCATCCACAACCAGTAGGCACCGCCGAAACTGGTGCTATAGAACAGAGGGAACGAGGCGAAGAATGCTCCGCCGAAGGTGACCAGCGTGGTGAACGTCAGTTCCCATTTGCGGCCTGTGGAGTTCACCACCAGCCGTTTGCCCTCTTCCGTCCAGCCCAACGAGCGCATACACGAGTTGGCACCCTGCACAAACATCAGGAACACCAGCAGCGCCCCGAGCAGTGAGACCAGGAACCACCAATAATGTTGCAAGAAAGAATACATCTGTTGTGAAACTTGAAATTCCATAGTGTGCTATCGATTGATTGTTGCGGTTGTCAGGCCTGGGCGGTGTGCTCAGGGCCTTTCTTGATTTGTTTGAACATGATGCTGATTTCCACGGCAAGCATGGTGGTGAACAGCAGCAGGAAGATGAAGAAGGTGAGTGCCACCGAGCCCGACGGCACGTCAGACACCGACGCCCCTACGGGCAGCATGTCTTGGATGGTCCACGGCTGGCGGCCAAATTCGGCCACGAGCCACCCGCTCTCGCTGGCAATGTAGGCCAGCGGCACCAGTGCGATGGCCGCCCACTGGAGCCAGCGCGGCCTCGTAATGTCCTTTTTGTAGATGAAGAACAGCACCACGGCAAAGAACAGGATGAAGAGGCACCCCAGCCCCACCATGATGCGGAAGGCCCAGAAGTTCACGGGAATGAACGGCACCAGCTCGCTCTTGTCCTTGATGTATCCGTAGCCGAAGTACTTGAAATTGTCGTCGATGACCTTCGCCTGCATCTGCGCCTCCGCCTCGTTGCCTCCGGCTTTCGCCTTGCGGTAGGCGGCCAGTGCCGTTACGGCCTTCTTGCCCATCTCAATCTTTTCGTCGAAAGAGGGTTCGCGCGTGCCGTCGGGCCGTTCATAGCCCTCCCAGAGTTGCTTGATGCCCGGCACGTAGCCGTGGAAATCGCGTGTGGCCAGGAACGACAGCATGTTGGGCATGGCAATGCGCAGCGGCGGTTCGTCCTCGTTCAGGTAGTCGGGCTGGGCAAACGGGTTCACCCATGCCACCGCCGTGAGGCCCTGGTCGGTGCCGCCGTCGTAGAGTGCTTCCATGGCGGCCAGCTTCATGGGCTGCTTTTGCGCCACCTGATAGGCGCTTTCGTCGCCGGTAATGGCGGCCAGCAACGAGGCCACCAGTCCCACGATGGCTCCGATTTTGATGCTTTGTAGCGACATTTCGCGCTCGCGTTTCTTCAAGAGGAACCAGCAGCTGACGGCCACCACGAACACGGCCCCGATAATCCAGGCCGAGATGACGGTGTGGCAGAATTTCATCACGGCGAATGGCGAGAGGGCCACGTCGAAGAACGACACCATCTCGTTGCGCACCGTGTCGGCGTTGAACTCGCAGCCCACGGGGCACTGCATCCACGCATTGGCCACCAGAATCCACCATGCCGAGATGGTGGCGCCAAGGCCGGTGAGCCACGTTGATGCCAGGTGGAAACCGCGCGACACCTTGTTCCAGCCGAAATACATCACGGCCACGAAGGTGCTTTCCATGAAGAAGGCCACGATGCCCTCGATGGCCAGCGGCGCACCGAAGATGTCGCCCACGAACCATGAATAGTTCGACCAGTTGGTGCCGAACTCAAACTCCAGGATGATGCCCGTGGCCACGCCCATGGC
>JAEEGL013574684.1_pt1 | contig 13703 bp, 12 predicted proteins | sample 9134231 | NCBI WGS metagenome assembly JAEEGL01 (sample SAMN16246548, study PRJNA631951) | gut metagenome | biome: gut microbiome; feature: rumen; material: fiber-attached | host: Bos | place: Iran: Karaj | collected 2018-10
CTTTTTATAAGATGGGCTATGCTTATGAGATGAATGATCAACTAAGTAAAAATAATTTTAATGAAGATTTTTGTAAGTTATGTAAGAATGCTTATAAGATATATGATCATTATTATATGCCAATCTTAGATGAATATAAGAAAGTATTAGAAGAAAATGGTTTTATATTATATGAAACTCCTGTTGATTTAGTTCAAAAAGAAGGACAGTCATATACTGAATATAAGACTGCAATTAATACTTGGTTAAATAGTGGTGAAGATATTTATTTTGATACCTATATCAATGAAGAAAAAGGTGTATTTGTGAAATTAACTTATTCTTATGAATACGGTAACATTATTGAAATATATTTATTAAATGAGTAGAAAAAAATATCAGTTTTTGGTATAATATATAAAGCACGGCACTTATATAGGCTGTAGCAGGAGGAAACATGATTTTATTATTGGATTTAGGTAACACCAACTTGTATTGTGGGGTATACCAAAATGAAGCACTATTGTGTGAATATCGTACACATAGTGATGTCTTTAAATCTTCTTATGAATATAAGAAGATAATTGGCGATTTTTTAACTGCTAACAACTTGAAAGTAGAAGACTTTGAAGGTGCAATTTTATCTAGTGTAGTTCCAGCACTTGGAAACACTATTAAAAATGCAGTTGAAGCACTTTTAAGAAAAAGTTGTATGGTAGTATCAAAAAATCTAAAATCAGGACTATCAATTAAGATTGATAATCCAAGTGAACTTGGTAGTGATTTAGTTGCTGATTCAGTTGGAGCTAAATATCGCTATAAAGCACCACTTATTATTTGTGATTTAGGCACAGCAACAAAGATGCTAGTGCTTGATGAAAAAGGGAACTTTGTTGGATGTATAATTTTCCCTGGCATTAAAATTAGCATGAAGGCTTTATCTAATAATGCTGCTCAATTAATGGATACATCATTGATTGCACCGGATAAGGTGATTGGTAAAAATTCAAGTGATTCTATTAATTCTGGTCTTATTTATGGACATATTGAAATGATTAAAGGCTTAAGTGCTAAAATTGAAGCAGAGCTTGGCTATCCTTTAAAGAAGGTTATTACAGGTGGCAATTCTATTCTTATAAAAGATCATATTCCTGCTGATTATATATTTGATCCATCGCTTATTTTAGAAGGCTTGTATCGAATATATATGAAAAATAGAAAGGAAGATGATTAGAATGAAAAACAATGAAAGAATTAAAAGACTTGTAGGGGTATCAATTTTAATAGCTTTAGCTATTGCGTTAACATTAATTTCAAACTATATCCCAACTGGAGTTGTTAATATCAATTTAGTATTGATTGTAATTGCAGTTGGAGCATGTTTATATGGGCCTTGGGTAGGATTATTGTTGGGACTTGTAAATGGCGTATTAACAATCATTGCGCCTGCAACACTTGCATATTTCTTCTCCCTTCATCCACTTGCAACAATTCTTTTGTGCTTATTAAAAACAGGCCTTGCTGGTTTTGTAGCTGGTTGGGTATTTAAATTAATAAAGAAAAAATCTGAATTTGTTGCTACTGTTGTTGCATCTTTATTAATTCCTATTATTAATACTGGTTTATTCATCTTAGGTGTAATTGCGTTTTTCTTAAGTGTATATGGAGATTCAGTAACTACTTTACTTACTGCTGTATTAACACTTAACTTCTTGATTGAATTCTTATCAATTACAATTATATCACCAGTAATCTATAGAATTATTATTGTTATCAAACACAGATATTTACATAATGAAGATCAAACTTCTGATGAAAAAACTTCTGACGATGATCAAACATCTAACGATGATCAAACATCTAATGATGTTAAAGAAGACTAGAATTTCTAGTCTTTTTTGTTGAAAAAATAAAAGAAATAAAGTATTATATTAAAAAAGAGGTTATATATGGATTTGAAAGATGCAATATTAAAAAGAAGAAGTATTAGAAAATTTAGTGATATTGAAGTAAGTGATGAAGAAATAAAAGAATTATTAATCGCAGGAATGGCAGCACCTTCCGCAGTAAATAAGAAACCTTGGGAATTCTATGTAATTAAATCAAAAGAAAAATTGGAAGAACTAAGAAAACATGGTGCACCTTTTGGAAAAATGAATGCACCTCTTGCAATTGTGGTTTGTGGCAACAAACATCGCTTCCTACCATTTAAGATGAGCGAGTTCTGGGTTCAAGATTGTAGTGCTGCAACTGAAAACATCTTACTTCGAGCTGTTGATTTAGGCCTTGGCGCTTGTTGGTGTGGCGTTTATCCTAATGATCTGGCAGTAAAAAGCACAAGAAAAGTAATAGAAGCTAAAGATAATATCATTCCTTTAAATGTAATATGGATTGGTCATGGTACAGAAGAGAAGGAAGAGAGAAGTCAATTTGAAGAAAAGTATATTCATACATTATGAAATAATAAATGAAACTTAAAAAAATAGCCTTTAAGTTTCATTTTTTATGATTTTGTAAAAAAGTCTTTACTTTTGTAAAATAAAGTGGTATAATATAAATAACAAAAATAAACTATTTTTGTTTTTAGTTCTTTTTATTACCATAATAAGACCAGAACGGCTCTCCTCCCTTAGGTCTTATTATATAAAACTGATTAGGAAGGATTGCAGGGACAATTAACTAATCATAGTAAAAGGCTACCATGTCAAAGTGGCGGCCTTTTATGTTGCAAAAATGGACCAAATCTTAAATGAATCTTAAAAGTATTTAAAAAAGTATAGGAAAATTAGCACTCTCCACTTGACAGTGCTAATTTTAGTGATATAATATAATTGTAATCAAGATAAAAGATTACGAATAGTTTAAAGAAAAGTGAGGTTTATTATTATGAAGAACTATTTAACAAACAGAGATTATTGGAATGACGGTTTATTTAATGACTTTTTTGGTGATTCAATGTTTAGAACAAATAATAAACACTTGATGAAAACTGATATTAAGGAAGATGAAAATAAATATGATCTTGATATTGAAATGCCAGGAATGACAAAGGACAATATTAAGATTAGTCTTGAGAATTCTTATTTAACAATTGAAGGTGAAATTGAAAATAAGGAAGAAAAGGAAGAAAAGAAGCATTATATCTATCATGAAAGATATTATGGTTCTATGTCAAGAAGCTATTATGTAGGAGATGCTGTTAAGGAGGAAGACATTAAGGCTAAATTTGAAAATGGTATCTTACATATAGAAATTCCAAAAGTTGAAAAGAAGTTGGATGAGAAGAAATACATTCAAATTGCGTAAAGAATGGAAAAGAGAGTAAAGTTTAGGCTTTACTCTCTTTTTTGACTTGTTTAAAAATATAAGTTGTGATATAATAGAAAAAAAGATGGAGTAAAAAAAATTATGTCTAAATTTATAGAAAACAATAATTTCAAAAAAGTGGTATTGTTTGTGTATGATTTGATTACATTAATTGCGTCATATGCATTTACAATTCTTATCACATTCCCTGTGGCTGAATTCACCAATAGATTTATTGATAATATTTATTTTGGAATAATAAATGTTGTTGTAAGTATATTGTTGTATGTAGCATTTAGATTGTATAACAGCTTGTGGAGATATGCTTCTACTAGTGAATTAGTTAGAGTTTTAATATCTGCAGTATTAGTTGCTGTTATGAATATAACTATTTATTTAATCAATCAAAATACAATTTTACCTAAAGAAGCAATAGTGTTTATGTTTCTACAATTTGGTTTTGCGATGATTCCAAGATTTGGATATCGTGTGCTTAATTATTTTAAAACAGCATCGATTATTGGTCGTAAAAATAAGCTTAATGGTAAAGATAGAGCGATGATTGTTGGTGCTGGTGATGCCGGTGTTGGTTTAATTAGAGAAATGAGAACATCAGAAGTATTGAATTTTGAACCAATGTGTATCATTGATGATGATATTAATAAGTTACACACATACATCAGTAATGTTCCTGTTGTTGGTAATAGAGATGATATTCCATTCTATGCTGCTAAATATGATATTGATGTTATCATTTTAGCAATCCCTTCTGCAGATAATAAAGATTTAACACAAATCATTAATATTTGTAAGGACACAAAATGTAAAATTAAATTATTACCTGGTACAGTTAATATTTTCAAGAGTGAAAGATTACTGCAAAATGTGAGAGATGTTGAAGTTACTGACCTTTTAGGTCGTGAACAAGTTAAAGTAAATTTAGATGAAATAATGGGTTATATTGAAAACCAAGTTGTTATGGTAACTGGTGGTTCTGGTTCAATTGGATCTGAATTATGTCGTCAAATTGCGTCTCATAGCCCAAAATTATTGATTGTGTTTGATATTTATGAAAATACTACATATGAATTAGAACTTGAACTAAGAAGAAATTATCCAGCTTTAAATCTTATTACCTTAATTGGTAGTGTTAGAGATAAAAACAAGATGGAAGAGGTCTTTAAAGAATATAAGCCAGAGATTGTGTTCCATGCTGCTGCTCATAAGCATGTACCATTAATGGAAACAAGTCCAAATGAAGCTGTAAAGAATAATGTATTTGGAACATTAAATTGTTGCCGAATGGCTGATAAATATGGCACAAAGAAATTTATTTTAATTTCTACTGATAAAGCTGTAAATCCTACATCTACAATGGGTGCAACAAAGAGAATTTGCGAAATGATTATTCAATCAATGGCAAAAATATCTAAGAATACTGAATTTGTAGCGGTAAGATTTGGAAATGTGTTAGGATCAAATGGTTCTGTAATTCCACTATTTAAGAAACAAATAGCTGCAGGTGGACCTGTAACAATCACAGATAAGAATATCGTAAGATATTTTATGACTATTCCTGAAGCTGTAAGTCTAGTTTTACAAGCTGGTGCTTATGCTCATGGTGGTGAAATCTTTGTACTTGATATGGGAGAACCAGTTAAGATTTATGATTTGGCTGTTAACTTAATTAAATTAAGTGGATATACTCCAAATGTAGATATGAAGATTGAAGTAGTTGGTCTTCGTCCTGGTGAAAAATTATATGAAGAATTACTAATGGATGAAGAAGGCTTAGAAAAGACACAAAATGATTTAATTTATATTGGTAAGCCACTTGTATTTAATACTGACACTTTCTTTGATGAATTAGATGAATTATACAAAGAAGCATATAGTGAAGTACCAAATATGAAAGAAATCATCACAAAATTAGTGCCTACTTATCATATTACTGATAATAAAAAATAAGAAAACAGTTCTAATGTACGAAAAATGTGCAAAAATTTGATGATTTTTTTAATCAAATACTTGCAATTTGTAAAAAAAAATAATATAATGATAGTGGATGAGACTTTAATTATTTCTCTCATCTACCTATCGAAGGAGGCTGCATCGTTCCTGGCAGCCTTTTTTCTTTTGCGTAAAAAAATAATTAAAATAAATATTTTATTTATTTGAAACTTTTTTCTTATATATATTGTATTATTAAGTGTAAAGATCTTAAAGGAGAAAAAAATATGAAAAAAATAAGATTATTATTAATAGCTTTATTAATGTTTGTAAGTATGTTTTTGTTTGCATGTTCTAAAAAGGACGCAGATTATGATTTTGCTGGTTCTGATGGTGGTGGCTCTTGGTCATATAAAGGTGACTTTGGATATGAGGTAGCACCAGGTGGATATGAATCAGGTCTTTCTACTGGTGATAGTGGTGAAGGTGTTGAAGGTAAAGAAGATGAACCTACAAATAATGATAAGCCTAAAGCTGGTCAATTAACTGTATGTGCATACAATGATAATGATAATTGGGACTTTATTCAATCTCTTCTTATTAGAGGTCAGGAAGGTGATGGATTATTCCAAGCTTATCAAGAACAATTTAAATTAATTAATAACAGAATTTCTTTAAAGATTAAAAATGGAAATAATGTAAAGGTTGAATTATTAGATGATAGTGGAAATGTTGAATACAGTGCATATGCTGATGCAAGTGGTCAAGTATATTTATTCAACAAAGAAGCAAAAGAAAAATATAATATCAAAGTATATTATAATAATAAAATAGAAGCTTATGAAGTAAGTAATAATGATGAATTAGATTTATCACTTACTAGTACATTAAATGATAAAATCCAATTAATGTTTGTGATTGATACTACTGGTTCAATGGGTGATGAAATCACATATTTAAAGAGTGAAATTCAAGATGTAATTGAAAGAGTTAAAAAAGATAATGATAATATTCCTGTTTATTTAGCATTACTATTCTATCGTGATAAAGGCGATGATTATGTTACAAGATATTATGATTTCACAGATGATATTGCTACTCAAGTTAAAAGATTAGAAAAAGAATATGCTAATGGTGGTGGAGATTGGGAAGAAGCAGTACAAGAAGCATTCAAACTTGCAAGTCTTGCTCAATGGAACACAAATAATTCCACAAATATCTTAGTACATGTTGCTGATGCACCATCACATGATAATGATGTTAATATTTGGTTCAAAGCAGTAGAAGAACTTGCATCAAAAGCTGTAAGAATTATTACAGTTGCAAGTAGTGGTGTTAGTGGTAAAACTGAATACTTATTTAGAGCACAATCTATTTTAACAGCATCTTATTATTGTTACTTAACTGATGATTCTGGTATTGGTTTACATCATGAAGAAGCTACAGTTAGTGAAAGACCAGAAGTTGAATATCTAAATGATTGTTTGGTTAGATTAATCAATGGTATTCATACTGGTGATATGAAACAAGCAATTAGTTATAAACAAGCGAATTAGCAATAATTCCATAAATTCTCTTCAAAAGGGTAAAGAAAAAAATAATTATTTTATTTTATCTTTATCCTTTTTATGATATAATATGGCGAGGAGTAAAATATGAAAATAATAAAAAGAACTATATTATCTATTTTTGTGTTAGTATTAGCCTTATTTATCATTGGATGTAAGGCTGAGGAAGTTGTAAATGTATATACTGTCACATATTATCTTAATGGAGATGAATATTCTAAAGTAGAATATAAATCTAATGAAGATGTTGAATTAGAATATATTGAAGAATCAGGTGGATTATTATTTGATGGTTGGTATAAAGATCCATATTTAAAATCAAAATTCACTGATAAGAGAATTAAATCTGATATGAATCTTTATGGTTCATACACTCAAGGTTTATTTAGAGTTAATTTTGTAACTGGTACTGACGTAGTAATTGAAGAAAGAATTATCGCAAAAGGTGAAAAAGTTGGAAGTGTTCCTACACTTACAAGAGATGGATACGAATTCAAAGGTTGGTTTAGAGATGAAGCTTGTGTTGCACCATTTGATATTGAAAAAGATACTGTTGCTGGTACTCTGACTTTATATGCTGGTTGGGAAGAAATATTACCAGTTTACATTGATATTTATTTTAGAAGCTTAACTGATGGAATATATGCAGGTAAAGATGATTTATATGTTGCTTATTACACAGCATTTTATAATTTCATGAAGGAACATACTGAAGCCAATTTAGAAGAAACTACACTTGCTGATTTCTTAGTTCAAGGTAAGACTTGGAAGATGCCTGGTGGTAGAGCAGAAATGTATCATATGGGTGACCAATATGGTAGATATTATGTAAAGAGTCAAAAAGGTGGTGCACTTGAAGAACAACCTGAAACATCATTCTTAGGATATTGTTACAAAAACGGAATGTTTATTGATTTTATTCATCATCTAGAAACATTCTTTGAATATTGGAGAACTGATGAAGGTTATACTGGTTCTGATGCTGATCCTAATAATACTGGTAATGATTTCTATATTGAACCTTGGGCTTCTATGGTTGATACAGCAAAATTCTTCTATTTTACTGCTGATACTTTACAAGATACTTATAAATGGTTTGATAGTGAAAGAGTTAAAGATGCATTAGATAATATTCCTGGTGTATTAGTTGGTTTAAGTGCTCAAAAAGTAGAATTAGGTCATGAATTTGATTTAAGTACTATTTCAATTGAAGGATATGATTTAGAATTCTATGTAGATCAAGCTGGTACTGCTAAGATTGATAAATTAACTGAAGTTCATACTTCTTGTGATGAATGTTCATACATTGAAGTTTATGTAAAAATAACAAAAAAATAATGAAAATGTTATCAAAAGTTAATTTTTTATAAAATTCTTGTATTAAATAAAATAATAATATATAATAATATTGTAAATAAATAATAAAAAGTATAAGTAGTGTTACTACTACTCTATGCCTTTTATCTTTATATATTTATTATGTATTGTGGAAAGGCATAGTGTTTACTATGCTTTTTTATTTATTAAAGAGAAAGGAAATTAAATGAAAAATCTAAAAAGAATTCTATCGTTTTTTATTGTGATGGGCTTCATGTTTGTGATGTTTGGATTTAAAGTAGGGGTTAGAGCTACTGTTAGAACAGTTACATACACTGTAACATCAAAAACCACAGTTTCAAAAAGTGGCTATGCTTCTGCACCAAATGCGACATATTCACAAACATATAATTCTCAAAAACAGGCAACTGCTGGTAATTCATTTACTCTAACTGTACCTTTTAGTAGTGGCGCTACTATTAGGAGCGTAACAATGAGTATGAAGTCAAATAAAAGTTCGGGAGCAGGCACTCTAGATATAACACTTGGAGGAGTGAGTATTTGTTCCATTGCAGATGCAACTGCCTTTAATGATTCTTTATGGCATGGATCTTATTCACAAGAATATGTGCCAGTCGTAAAATCGGGATTAAACGCAACTGCAGATTCAGATTGTAACTTAGTAATACATATTGCAGCAACGACAAATTCATTGTTTTGCGAATCTTATACTATCGAATATGATGATGGCTCAGTCACTCCTGTTATTGAAGTTTCTGGACAAGCATCTCTAATGGTTGGAAGTCCTGTAACTTTTACTGCAACTCCAAGTAATATTAATCCTACGCCTGCAAGTTTCACTTGGAATTCTACGAATACAAGTGTTGCTACTGTATCAAGTAGTGGTGTAGTTACCCCTGTTTCAATAGGATCAACAAATATTACAGCAACTGCAAGTGGTACAACATCAGCTGCATATGCAGTAAAAGTTTATCCATCAAACACTAGCCCAATTAATATTGCTACTGCATTGGAGATTGCTACATTAGCCGGAACTACTGCAGCACCATACAAATATATTTCATCAGGAACTGTTACTGCAGTATCTCAAGATGGAAGAAGTTATACATTAACTGATGGTACTGGAAGTATTACTGTTTATAAATATAATCATGGAAAGGCAGTTAATGATGTAGTCACAATTCAAGGCGACTTGATTAATTTTGAAGGAAATACAAAAGAATACACTAATACTACATATTGCTATAATGTTACATTCAATACTAATGGTGGAACTGGTTCTTTTGGACCATATAATAATGTAACTGAGGGGTCTAAGATTTCTAATCCTGGTACTCCAACTAAAGCTGAAAATACTTTTATCGGTTGGTTTAACGGAAATACTGAATGGGATTTTGATGATGATACTGTAACAGGACCACTTACATTAACAGCTAAATGGGCTTCAAATGCTGCTCAAACTGCAATTAATAATAAACTTGAATCAATAAATGCTTATATGAGTTTGGCATATAAATATAATGCAAGTTCAATTAATACACCTAGCGTTTACACTAAAGCAACAAGCATTTCTCAATTATCAGAAGGAGATTCTATAATTATTATCTCAAAATTAAGCAATGGAACATTTTATGCTATGACTAATTCACTAGATAATAATACATTAGCTAGATCAAGTGAAGCAATAACTATTGAGGATGGCGTAATTACTAGTGAAATCACTAGTGACTTTGTATGGACACTATATGGCAATGCTGTAAGTGGATGGGATTTAAAAAATGGTACTAATTATATTAATAATAGTAATGGTAGTGCATCAATTGCCTTTTCAAATAAAGTAAATCATGAATTAGCTTTTGTTGCAAGTGGAAATAATTCTTATTTTTTGAATAATGATTCAAGAGTAATGATGGATGGTGGATCAGGCTTTAAAAACTATGCTAGTAGTAACATAGGAAAAACCAACTATGCTTCTGAAATATATGTATATGTTAAACAAGCAACTGCAAAAACTTCATATGACGATGTTAATTTTAGAATTAGATGTGCTATTGACGGGGGAATTGCTGAGTTAAACGAAGATTATGCAGTAACATTTGGTATTGAAGTAAGTGCTGGAGGAAATACAGTTAAATATGCTAATGGTTCTGGTGCTTCATTCCAAACTGCTGGTGGCAAACAATTTGTCACATTAGATTTGGGTGACATGTTGAATATAAATTATGCTAATCTAGATACTGAATTTACTATTAGAGCATATGTAGAATATAATGGTGCATATTTCTATTCTACAAACACAAAAACTTACTCAGTTAAAGGAATGGTAAATCAATATTACAATGTTGAACATATCGATGCTGTTTCAGGATTGAAAGAAATCTTGGAAAATTATGGATACACTTTTGAATAGGAGGTAACAATATGAAAAAAGAATATACAAAACCTACAGTTATAGTAGAAAAGTTTAGTGAAGAAGAAGTAATTACTACAAGTGTGCTTGGTTCATATGATCCTAATGGTGTATTAAATGATCCTAATGCAGTTCCTTGGAACTGGTAAAAATATAATAAGAAAGGAAGACAAAAATTGTCTTCCTTTTTCTTATTATATATTATTAAAAATTAATTCTCTTTCTTATTATATATATCATTGATGATTGATTGTAATTTATCTGGATAATTAGTGATTATTCCTTCGACTTTACCAACTAGGTCTCTCATGACTTCTTCATCATTTACTGTCCATACAATAATAGGATATCCTTGACGAGTTAATCTTTTAGGATAATTTAGAATCATCTCTTTAAAGTATGGTGATACAGCGTAAGCACCACATCTTTTTAATCTACGCTTTGGATATACTTCACTGTACCTAGTTTTAAGTAGATGTTCAGGATGTTCAATTCCTGTAAGTAAGATTATTCTAATATCTTTGTTGATGTTATGGATTTTGATTAATGCTTCATCAAAGAAGGATCTTACAAAGAAATGATCTAGTGGTAATACACTTAATATTTCAGACACTATCTTTTCTTCATATCCAACTTCTTTAAGTTCAATATCAATTAATATTTTATCTCTTACTAATTTAAGTGTTTCAATTAATGTTGGTAATGTATAACCTAGATTAGTTGTGTAGATGTTTAATTCTTCATAAGTGTGATCTTTGATGATTAAATCTCCAATGTTTGGATTGTGATTGATAATTAAAACATCATCTTTAGTTTTTCTAACATCACATTCAATACCATCACAGCCAATATCGATTGCTTTTTGAAATGCTTCAAAAGAATTTTCAAATTTAACGAGGCCACTAGCGCCTCTATGTCCGATTACAAGTGGTTTATTTTTCATATTATTTCTCCTGCTAATATTATACTACTTTTATATTGATAATGCATTAAAAATAATAGTTTGTTTTTATTGGGCTAGTGTGGTATAATATTAATGTATTTGTGATTTAAAAATAGATTAAAGAGGAGGAAATATGGAATCTACACAAAATCAAAATGCACCAATGAGTTTAAAACTAAATGTTAAAAGAACAATGTTTATAGGATTTGCATTCTTTGGTATTTTATTACTTTGGCAAATCTATGATTCATGGTGCCCTACATTTTTAACTGACATCTTTGCGCAAGCAATGTATGGAGAAAACAGTGCTGTATTAAAGGCTAGTGGTGATACTGATAAAATCCTAAGAGTACAATGGTTAGTTGGTATTATCATGGCATGTGATAACTTGGCAGCTTTAATCCTACTTCCAATATTTGGTAATTTATCTGATAAGACTAAAACACCAATTGGTAAGAGAATGCCTTATATTTTAACTGGTACTTTAGTTGCTGCTATCGCATTCCCATTCATTCCTGTATTTTTCCATTTAAACAATGTTGCTGGAATGATTGCTATGATGGCTATCGTATTAATCTTTATGATGATGTATCGTAACCCAGCTGTTGCTTTGATGCCAGATATTACACCTAAACCTTTACGTGCAAAAGCAAATGGTATTATTAATATCATGGGATATTTAGGTGGAGCTTGTGCTACTGTTTTAGGTATTTTCTTAAAATTAAGTGATTATATTAGTGCTCCTGATCGTTCAAGCAAATTAATGATCATTGAACTTCCATTCATCATTGCATCTGTATTAATGGTTATTTCTGCATTTGTGTTATTCTTTACAGTTAAAGAAAACAAATTACAAGAAGAAATGAAAGATGAATTAGAAGAAGGAGAAAGACAAGCTGCTATTGAAGATGCTGTTGATGATGACAAACCAATGTCAAAAGCAAATAGAAATATGTTACTCGCTATTCTAGGCGCCGAATTCTTATGGTTCATGAGTGATAACGCATTAGGTACTTATATTGGTAACTATGTAATTTATTATATGGAATCTTCATCTTCAGCTACAATGATTTTAACAATCATTGGTGGTTTAGCTTCAGTTGTTGGTTTCGCTATTGCTGGTATGATTGCTGATAAGATTGGACGTAAATGGACAATCTCATTAGGCTTAACTGTTACTTTACTTGGACTATTAATGATGATTTTTGTTAAGCAATCACCAAAGACAACAGTAACTGATGATGGAATTGTATATCATTCATTCCCAGTATTATTATATGTTGTATGGCTATTAAAGGGATTCGGTATGGCACTTGTTCATAACTGCTCATTCCCAATGGTTGTAGAATTATGTTCTGCTAAGAAGATTGGTAGATTTACTGGATATTATTATGCTGCAAGTATGTCAGCACAAACTATCACACCAGTACTTTTAGGTTTATTACTTGCTAACTTCAAAGTATGGTTTGTACTTCCAATCTATGCATCAGTATTAACATTATTTGCTGGTTTAGTATTTACATTACTTGTTAAAAACATCAAAGCTAACAAAGTTAAAAATGTGAAAGGACTAGAAGCATTAGGTGCAGATGAAGACTAATTAAGAGGTATTATTATGAAAAATAAATTTCTATTATTGTTTATTATCATAATGTCATTGTTTATCATTGCATGTAAGGATAAAGGAAATGATGACAACACAAATAAAGATAATAACAATACTTCAGAAAATCAAAATGGAGATAATCAAACTGGTGAAAATCAAACTGGTGATACTGATCCAGCTAGTGGCTCTATAGCTAAAATTCATTTTGTGTTTTCACAAGTCACTCAAATTGATATCCAAACAAAAAAAGATGATGGTAGTGTAACTTATACACTAATAAGTGAAGATAAGATTCAATACTTTACATCTTCATTCCAAAACATTGGCTTTGTTGGTGCTAAAGATGTTGACACTACAAAAGAAGCTAAATACATTATCAGTATTGATGATGCTAATGCTGAAAATAGAATTATAGAAATTTATGATTCATATATCTTATTTGAAGGTCATTATTATTCTTGTGAATCAGGTTTAGAATTTATTGATAATTATAATTCTAATAATGTCGATAAAACAAGTTCAGATTCTGGATGGTTACCATTCATATAGAATATATATAATAAGAAAGAAGAATGAAAAATCATTCTTCTTTTTCCTTTTAAA
>JAEEGL016900523.1_pt1 | contig 13703 bp, 11 predicted proteins | sample 9134231 | NCBI WGS metagenome assembly JAEEGL01 (sample SAMN16246548, study PRJNA631951) | gut metagenome | biome: gut microbiome; feature: rumen; material: fiber-attached | host: Bos | place: Iran: Karaj | collected 2018-10
TGGGGCCGGAAGATGGAGGGAGTGGGCTTGACCATGGCGCGGAAAAGCAGGGGCATGCCGTTGGCTATGCCGCCGTTGATCCCCCCGTTATGGTTGGTGGCCGTCTTTACCTCTCCGGTCTCCGAAAAGCGGAAGCTGTCGTTGTATTCCGAGCCCCTGAGGCCCGCCAGGTCAAAGGCCCCGCCGAAATCCACGCCCTTGACGGCGGGGATGCCGAACAGTATATGGGAGAGCACCCCCTCCGCCGTGTCGAACCAGGGCTCCCCGACGCCGGCGGGAACGCCGGCGACGCAGGTCTCCAGAATGCCACCGCAGCTGTCGGACTGTTCCTTCAGCTCCAGTATCCGCCGGACCATGTCCTCTCCGGCTGCGGGGTCCAGAACGGGAAAGTCCCTGTCCGGCAGCTCCTTCAGCTGCCGGCGCAGAAGGGCTTCGTCCGTGGAGAACTCCCCGTCGCGTATAAGGGGCCCGCCGCCCAGCGCGCTGATATGTGTGCCTATGAGTATGCCCTTCCGTTCCAGGGCGGGGAGCAGTATGCCCCCGGCGGCGCACAGCGCCGCGGTGATGCGGCCGCTGAAATGCCCGCCTCCCCGGTAGTCCTGAAAGCCCCTGTATTTGCAGCCGGCTGTATAGTCGGCGTGGCCGGGCCTGGGGGTATAGCGCAGGGAACCGTAATCCCTGCTCCTGGTATCGGTATTGGGGATAATGACGGTCACGGGCGTTCCCGTGGTCCTGCCCTCGAAGACTCCGCTGGCTATATGGAATTCGTCGGCCTCCCTGCGGGCGGTGGATATGGCTCCCGAGGGGCGTCTTCTGGCCAGCTCCCGCCGTATGCGGTCCTCGGAGACCTCTATGCCGGGGGCCAGGCCGTCCAGCACCGCTCCTATCTCCCTGCCGTGGCTCTCGCCGAAAATGGTCAGGGCCACCGCGCTGCCGAAGGTGTTCTTCATGATCTTTCCCCCTGCACGGTCCCCGGAACGTCCAGGATCCTGTCTGCCAGCTCTTCCCGGGACAGGGTGCGGAACTCAAACCTTTCCACGTCCCTGAGCAGAACAGCTATGACGCCTCCCCCGGCGGCCTTCTTGTCGTGGAGCACCCGGGCCAGCACCTTGTCGGCGCGGGCGTTTATTTCCCGGGGAAGCCCCAGCTTCGCCATGGCCGCCGCCAGCCTTTCCCTGACATCGGGGTCGGCCATGGGCAGCATGCCCAGGGCCACGCACTCGCCGTGGAGCAGGCCGCAGGCCTCCCCCTCTATGCCGTGGCCTATGGTATGGCCGAAATTCAGGACGCGCCTCAGGCCCTTTTCCTTCTCGTCCTGCTCCACCACCCTGCGTTTGATGTCCAGGGAGCGTTCTATGATCTCCGACAGGGAGGTCCGGGGATCGGCGTTCTCGAACAGGCCGAAGAGCTCCCGGTCAAAGCAGGCGGCCATCTTCAGGGCCTCCGCCAGGCCGTTGGCAATATGCCTGGGGTGCAGGGTCTCCAGCACCGAGGGGTCCACCAGCACGGCCCTGGGGGGATAAAAGGCCCCCACGATATTTTTGACGCTTTCCAGATTCACCGCCGTCTTGCCGCCGATGGAGGAATCCACCTGGGACAGCACCGTGGTGGGGATATTGTAGAAATCCACCCCCCGCATATAACAGGCGGCGGCAAAGCCGGCCAGGTCCCCGGGCACCCCGCCGCCTACGGCGGCCACGCAGTCCCCCCGGGAAAAGCCCTTCTCGAGCATGAGCCTCAGCAGGTGTTCCCACTCCGCCACGCTCTTGCTCTCCTCGCCTCCGGGTATCACCGCGATATGGGGCTCCCGGCACTGCCGGGCCAGCCTTTTGGCGTATTTTTCCGGCACGCCTTTGTCTGTGACTATCAGGACCTTTCTGCTGAGGTCCAGAAACGACGAGGCGCAGGCCAGGCAGCCCGGCCCGATCACTACGTCGTAGCCGTTTTTATCCGTTTTTACGTGAAGTGTCATAGGCTTTTCCTTGTCATATTTCTTCGGGCTCGGGGAAGCTGCCCGCTATCTTGAGCATATCGCAGTTGTCCTTCAGCATCTCCAGCATGGCGCTGCCCCCGGGGGAGAAGATATCACCGCCGGCTTCCAGGTAAAAATAGTACTGCCACGCCAGGCTCTTCAGGGGGTTGGAACGCAGGGCGCTCATGTTGAAGCCGTATTCCCCTACCACTTCTATGGCCTTGGCCAGGGAGCCGGCCTCGTTGCGCACGGTGAACATGAGGATGAACCTGCTGTCCCTGCCGGACCGGGAATTGGGCACCCGGGAAAACACCCCGAAGCGGGTGGCGTTCTGAAAGCTGGTCTGTATATCGTGGTCCAGCGCCGTCAGGCCGTAGAGCTCCGCCGTTTCCGGGGCGGCTATGGCCGCCGTATGCACGTCAGTGCCGGCGGATACCGTCTCGGCCGCCACTGCCGTATTGACGGCTTCCGCGGTCTCGAAGCCCCGGGACTTGATGTATTCCCTGCACTGGGCCAGGGCCTGGGGATGGCTGATGACGCGCCGTATGTCCGACAGATGGGCCCCCGGCAGGGCCAGCAGGCTGTGCCTCACCCTCAGGGTATATACGGCGTTGACGTAAAGGGAGCCCCTGAACATCAGGTCCGCCACCTGGTCCACCTCGCCGGCGTAGCTGTTCTCTATGGGCAGCACCGCCTGCTCGCAGTCTCCCTTCTCCACGGCGGAGTAGGCGTCCTGAAAGCAGTTGAAGCCCACCGCTTCCCCCTCGGGGAATATGCGTTCCGCCGCAATATTGGCGAAAGAGCCCGCTATGCCGCTGTAGGCTATGCGGGTCCCGGATATGAGCTCCCTCTGATAACGCTTGGAGGCGTTGAAGGTGTGCTGCAGGAACCGCACGTAATGGGCCCGCACCGCCGGGTCTGAGATGAGAGCGGCGTTCTTCTCTATCAGGGCCTTTTCCACCTCCGGGACGAAGATGGGCAGCCCCCGTTCCTTCTTGTAGGCCGCCACGGTTTTGGCCGCCTCCATGCGCTTTTCAAACAAAGCCGCTATTTCTCTGTCTGCCTGCTGTATGGCCAGCCTGGCTTCTTCAAGTTTGTCCAAGATGTATCCCCGCGCTATGGGCAGCCGATACTGCCCTTTTGATTTTTTCTCCGTCCTTGACTCCGTCTGTCTCCACTCCCGAGGAGACGTCTGCCATCCACACCCCGTTGATACGGGCGGCCCGGTCTATGTTCTCGGGAGTGAGCCCGCCGGCTATGATGAACCGCCGGCCCACCGTCAGGATGAGGGTCCGGTCAAAGGGCTTCCCCTGTCCCATGCCGCCGTCAAGGAGTATTTCGTCGGCGGGGCAGGCCGCGGCCTTCCGCACGTCCTCAAGGCTTTTGACGATAAAGGCCTTCCAGATCTGGCACCGGAGGCGGCCCCTGAGGGCCCGTATATATTCCCTGTCCTCGCTGCCGTGGAGCTGCACCGCGTCCAGCCTGAGCCGCTCCGCCGTCTCCGCCACTTCCTCAAGGGGCCTGTCCACGAAGACTCCCGCGGCCTTTACCCCCTGCGACAGCTGTCCGCGTATCTCCCGGGCCTGCTCCGGGGTCAGGCTGCGCCTGCTGGGGGGATAGTTGATGATGAACCCTGCCCAGTCCGCCCGGGCCCGGTTCACCAGGAGGGCGTCCTCCGGGCGGAAGAGGCCGCATATCTTTATCTGCACGGCTCCGCCTCCCGCCTCAGGCCTGCCAGAAAGGCGCCCTTGTCCGGGGATCTCATAAAGGCTTCGCCCACCAGCGCCGCGTCGGCTCCCGTATCCTTCAGGGCCCGTATGTCTTCGGGGCCCCTTACCCCGCTTTCGGAGACGTAGAGGCAGCCCTCCGGAACGAGGCTCCTCAGGCGCGCCGCATTGGACAGGTCCACCGAGAAATCCTTCAGGTTGCGGTTGTTGACCCCTATCATGCGGGCCCCGGCGTCCGCCGCCGCCTTTATCTCGTCGGCGTCGTGGGCCTCCACCAGGGCCGCCAGGGACAGGGACCTGCACAGCTCCGCAAGGCGGAAGAGCTCCCGGGGGGACAGCAATGCGCAGATGAGCAAGGCGCAATCCGCCCCCAGGGCCTTGGCCTGGTATATCTGGTATTCGTCCACCACGAAATCCTTCCGCAGCATAGGGACCCCGGTCAGGGCCCGCACCTCCCGGAATACGCCGTCGGACCCCAGGAACCATTTGGGCTCCGTCAGGCAGGAGATGCAGTCGGCCCCCGCCTCCGAATATTCCCGGGCTATGGAGCGGTAGTCAAAAACCGGGTCTATGACCCCCTTGGAGGGGGACGCCTTTTTGATCTCGCATATAAAGGAGAGGCCCTCCCGGGCCACGGCGCCGTAAAACCTCTCTCCCCCGCCGGCAAGAGCCTCGGCCCGTTCCCTCAGGGCGGCAGGGCTTTCCCGCTTTTTGTCCCGTTCCACCCGCAGCCGGGCGTAGGCCGCTATCTCGTCCAGGATGGTCATTTATTCCTCCGGGCGGTTGCTGACCTCTATAAGCTTTTCCAGGACCCCCAGAGCCTTCCCGGAGTCCAGCAGCTCCGCCGCAAGCGCTGCGCCTTCCCCTATGCCGGAAGCCTTGCCGCAGATATACAGCGAGGCTCCCGCGTTCAGAAGGACGGCGTTCCGCTTGTGCCCTTTCTGCCCGTTGAGTATATCCAGGGCTATACGGGCGTTCTCCTCCGGGGTGCCTCCCCGCAGGTCCTCCTTCCGGCAGGGCTCCAGGCCGAAGTCCTGAGGCTGCACTACGTAAGACTTGAACCAGCCGTCCCTTATCTCGCATATCCTGGTGGGAGCGGAAAGGGATATCTCGTCCAGCTTGTCCCTGCCGTAAACCGCCATGCCCCGCGTGACTCCCATATTGGCCAGGACCTGGGCCAGGGGCTCCGTCAGATATTCGTCATAGACTCCCAGCAGCTGCATTTTGGGGCGGCCCGGGTTGGTAAGGGGCCCCAGAATGTTGAACACGGTGCGGAAGCCCAGCTCCTTGCGGATGGCCCCCACGTATTTCATGGAAGCGTGGTATTTCTGGGCGAAAAAGAAGCACATTCCCGCTTCCTTCAGCAGCTCCACGCAGCGCTTGGGGCTCTGGCTGATATTGACCCCGAGGGCCTCCAGGCAGTCGGCGGTGCCGCACAGGGACGAGGCGGCCCTGTTGCCGTGCTTTGCCACCTTGCAGCCGCCGGCAGCCGCCACCAGGGCGGACACTGTGGAGATGTTGAAGCTCCCCGCGTTGTCGCCCCCGGTGCCCACTATCTCAAAAATGTCCATGCCTGTTTCCACCTTCAGAGAGTGGTCTCTCATGGCGGCGGCGCAGCCGGTTATCTCGTCGGTGGTCTCGCTGCCGGCGCTTTTTGTGGAAAGAGCCGCCAGAAAGGCCGCGTTCTGGGTGGGGGTAGTCTCGCCGCTCATGATCTCGTTCATGACTTCATAGGCTTCTTTGTAGGAAAGATCTTCCTTGTTTACTATTTTTACAATGGCTTCCTTTATCATTTTTTGACCTCCCTGATAAAATTATAAAGCATGGTCCTCCCCTGGGGAGTCATAACGGATTCCGGATGGAACTGAAGGCCGAAAACCGGGTATTTTCTGTGCTCCACGGCCATCACCTCGCCGTCCTCCGTTTCGGCCCGTATCACAAGCTCCTCCGGCAGAGTGTCTTTTTCCGCCGCCAGGGAATGGTAGCGGGCCACGTAGGCTGTTTCGGGACAGCGGGCAAACAGCGGACAGCGTTTGTCCAGGGCCACCTTCGACTGTTTCCCGTGCATAAGGGCCTTTGCGTAGGTGATGCGGCCCCCGAAGGCGGCGCATATGGCCTGGTGCCCCAGGCATACCCCCAGTATGGGCACTTCTCCCGCCAGCTCTCTCACCGCCTCCACAATGATACCGGCGTTCTCGGGCCTGCCGGGGCCGGGGGACAGTATGAGCCTGTCCGGCGCCAGCCGTCTTACGTCTTCCACGGTGACCTCATCGTTGCGGACCACCTTTATATCCGGTTCTATCTCTCCCGTAAGCTGATACAGATTATAGGAGAAGCTGTCGTAGTTGTCTATAAGAAGGATCATAATTCCTCCTCCCCGGCCAGGGAAAGGGCCGAAAGAGAGGCCTTTGCCTTGTTGAGGCATTCCTCATATTCCTTTTCGGGGTCCGAATCCGCCACTATGCCGGCGCCGCTGCGCACGAACACCCTGCCGTTCTTTTTGTAAGCGATGCGTATGGCTATGCAGGTGTCCATGTTCCCCGAGAGATCTATATATCCTATAGCCCCTCCGTAGATCCCCCGCTTGTTGTCCTCCAGCATATCTATCAGCTGGCAGGCGCGGATCTTCGGCGCGCCGGAAAGAGTGCCGGCGGGCAGCACCGCCTCTATGGCGTCCAGGGCGTCTTTGCCTTCCCTTATCTCGCCCCGCACCGTGGAGCCTATGTGCATAACGTGGGAAAACCGTTCCACGCTGCGCAAAGTCTCCACCTTCACGGTGCCGAACCTGCTTATCTTTCCCAGGTCGTTGCGGCCCAGGTCCACCAGCATATTATGCTCCGCCAGTTCCTTTTCGTCCGCCAAAAGCTCCGCTTCCAGGGCCGCATCTTCTCTTTTGGTCTTTCCCCGGGGCCTGGTGCCCGCAAGGGGGAAGGTATGCAGCACGCCTTCCTGCAGCTTTACCAGGGTCTCCGGAGAGGCTCCCGCCACCTCTACGTCTGTGCCGGAAAAGTAGAACATATACGGCGAAGGGTTCAGGGTGCGCAAAACCCGGTAAGCGTCCAGCAGGCTGCCCTCGAAACCGGCGGAAAGCCTGTTGGAAAGCACTATCTGAAAAATGTCGCCCTCGCGGATATATCCCTTTGCCCGCTCTATCATGCGGCAGAACTCTTCCCTGCCGAAAAGGGGCGCAACTTCGCTTGTCAGCCGGCCCCGGGGCTCGGCTTTCTTTTTGCCGGTCTTCAGCAAGAGAGCCATCTGCTTAATCTCGGAGGCGGCCTTTTCGCAGCCTTTTGCGGCGTCCTTTGCTGGGACGTTCACTATAAGAACTATCTTCTGCCTGATGTTGTCGAAGGCGATCACCTTGTCAAAAAGCATCAGATCGACGTCTCTGAAGTTTTCGGTGTCCTTTGCCTTTATCTCCAGCCCGGGCTCGGCGTATGCGATATAGTCGTAGGCGAAATAGCCCACCAGCCCTCCCGCAAAGGGAGGCATCCCTTCAAGCCGCGGGCTCCTGTGCCGGGCCAGCAGCTCCCGCAGCTCCCGGGTGGGATCTCCCTGCCGCTCCGTTCTTTTTCCCCCGGGCTCCTCCACGGTGATTTTTCCCCCGGCGCAGTAAAACAGCAGCTTGGGGTCGTAGCCCAGAAAGGTGTAGCGCCCCCAGGTCTCGTCGGTGCGGGCCGATTCCAGCATAAAGGTGTGGTCGGACACGTTTTTCAATATCCTTTCGGCTTCTATGGGGGTGATGAAATCCGAAAGGATCTCGCCGGCAACGGGGATCACGTCGTAACGCCCCTCCGCTGCGAGCCTTTGCACTTCTTCCGGTTCCGGAAAGATCTTCATTTTTTCCTCCTTGCTCTGCAGGGGCATAATAAAACGTCCCTGACAGAAAGTATTCTGTCAGGGACGAATAGAATACCACTATCCGCGGTGCCACCCTGAATTCACGGCTTCTGCCGCGCCCTTAGCGGGGTACCAACATACCCCCGGCAACTCACGTATGCCCTCACGTTGCAGGATACTCTGCGGGAGCCCCGCATTTCACTGCACCCTCGGCGGCCCATTTGACAATTTGTTTCTCACCTGATTCTCAGCATCGCAGGCTCTCTGTAGAGGCATGGGTGTCTTTATCCCCGCGTCATCGGTTTAAAAAAGGATTCACAGTTTTATTATAACACCTTCTTTTACGTGTGTCAATACCCTGCCCCGGACGAAATCATCATTTTTCATACAGGGAAAGCGAGCCGGGAAGAGCGTTGTCCGCATCCTCCGCTATTTCTCCGGCAAGGGCCTCCAGATGGGCGGTGTCGTTGATACGGCGCGCCCGCACCCTTTCTCCCAGTTCGAATACGGATATGGAGGTATTGCCGAAATCGAAGGTCCTCCAGTATTCCGGCGGGAGATCCAGAAGATACAGGATCATGCCCCTCAGGGTGCCTCCGTGGGCCACGGCCATTATTACGTCGTCTTCAGAATGGCGTTTTTTTATCTCCTCCGCAAAGCGCCGGCCCCGCTCCGCCACGTCCATAAGGCTTTCTCCCCCGGGAGGCGCCGCGCTGTAGGCCTGCCGCCAGGGGCAGTCTTTCACCGGGAACACCCGCTCTATCTCTTCCCGGGTCTTTCCTTCCAGGACGCCGAAGCTCCTTTCGGAAAGCAGGGGCTCCGGCACGGGCCGAAGGCCCATGGGCCGGCAGATGATCTCCGCCGTTTCCGCCGCCCTTTCAAGGGGCGAGGTATAGGCGTGGGTGATGCCGCAGTTTTTCAGCCTGCAGGCGGCAAGAGCGGCCTGCTTCCTGCCGGCTTCGTTGAGCCGGGAGGGCACGCTCTGCCCCTGGATGATCTTTTTCAGGTTGCAGTCGGTTTCTCCGTGACGGACGAGATAAAGTATCATACCCGCTCTCCGCAGTCTATCCGGATCTCATTAGCGCCCTTCACGAGGGAAACGAAGGCCGCAAAGCCTCCCCTGAGCCTTATCGCTCCCCGGGGGACCGGCCTTTCCGTCCATACCGCAAAAGGATACTTCGGGCAGTCTGCCGAAGCCTCCAGGGCCACGGTGAAGCCGGCGGGGTCCTCCTTTATGCTCAGCGCCCGTATCTCCGGAAGTTCTTCGGGGCTGCAGAAGGAGTCCTCTGCCACCTCTTCCTGTTTGGAATAATCGAAATAACGGAAGGGAGCGTGGGAGCCCCGCTCGAATATCACCTGGGTGTCGGCGTCGTAATAGGCGCACACCGGCGGGTATTTCCCCTTTTCCGGCCAGTCCGCCGGCTTTGGGGTGCTGCCGGAATAGAAATACACCTTGTCATGGCAGTCCAGGGGGTCCTCCAGATAAAGGCTCTGGCAGGGCTCGGCCGTTCCGGGATATTTGATATCCAGCCAGTCCGCTATCTCTCCCAGCGTGGCGGCGGTGAGGGGGGGCCGGCTTTCGAAAAAGCGCCCCAGATACGCGTTGCGTTCGCCGTCGCCGGAATCGTGGTCCTCCTGGTGGACCACCATCACGGCAAAATCGTTGTCCGGCACGTTGGCGAGGAGGTTTTCGGCTATCCTGTTGTAATAATCCGGCTGATGATACGCTATGCGGCAGTTGTAAATGTCGTCCACGTCGGTGGAAAAATACACCGACCCCGAATTCACCCCGGGAACGTGAACCGTGTTCACCAGATCCCTGTAAGTCCAGTCGAAGATCCAGGGAGCCGTGTTTTCCCTGCCGGGTATGCGGAAATTCTTCAGGCTGGGCTTGTAGGGGTTCCAGGGACAGCCGTAGTGATACATGCTGGTGTCGCATTCCCTGTGGTCGAAGCCTATGCCCCACAGGGCCCGCATCCCCAGCTTCGTCATTGCCCGCAGTATGTTCGTGCCTATGGCGCCTATGAACTGGTCTATGCCCGCCGTGCGTATGTTTTTGCCCGAAAGGTTCCGGAGAAAGGCCAGCTGCCCTTCCATTATTTTGAAGGTCTCCTTTTCACTCAGGAACAGGTTGTAGTTGCCGGTGTTGAAATGGCTGCGGGAAGGAGGCATGAAGCCCAGCTCGTCCCCCGCCCGGCAGTACGCCTCCAGGGTCTCGGTGTCGTTCCGCCAGGTATAGCCGTCGGCAAGCCAGGTCACCGGCAGTCCGGCGCCGTGGATGACGTCCGCCAGACGGCGGGCGTAGTTGAAGGCGTTGCCGTGCATATCCGGGCCGCAGCAGCGGGGGTGCCCCACTTCGTTCTGGATGCCCGGGAACCACCCTTCGTGATAGTTGCAGCTGATGACCGGCGCCAGAAAGGCCTCCTTTTCCGCAAAGACCGCCACCCGCGCCGGCACGCCGCCGGAAAGCAAAATTTCTCCCCGGCCGGGAGCCAGGCCCTCCAGCTCCAGGCTGCAGCCGTTCTTGACGGCCCGCACAAAAGCGGGCGCCGATTCCACGGCGTTGTTTTTCAGGCGTTCCGGCAATCCGTATTTTACGGTCCTGCCGATCATGGTCACGTAACTCTGACGCATCAGTCTCCTCCTTGGTATCTTCCCAGCCGTTTGGCAATATCGGTGAATTTTTTAAACATCTCCAATGTGACGCAGTCGGGCACCGAATGGTCGCTGGAAAGTATGTAGCCGCCGTTTTCCTTCATCACCGGGATCAGGCGCTCCATCTCCTCCCACAATTTGTCGGGAGTGTTGTAAAGCAGGGCGTTTATCCCTCCGTGGAAGGCGAGCCTGTCTCCGTAGGCCTTCTTCAGGGCGGCGGGGTCCATCCCCGCCTTCACCTCCACCGGGTTCAGCATCTCCACCCCTATCTCCAGCAGGTCCGGGATAAAGGTGTGCACGTCGCCGCAGGAATGGAGATGCACCTTCATGCCCCGCTCCTTCGCCCAGTCGCAGGCCCGCTTGTGGACGGGCTTCAGTATTTTTCTGTAGGTATCAAGTGAGAAAAAGGTGCGCCCCTTGTAGCCCATATCGTCGTACCACATTATCTCGTCGAATCTGTAGCCCCTTTCCTCCATCAGCTCAAACAGGGCCAGAGAGCAGTCCAGGCAATAGTTGAACACGTCCTGCAGCCATTCGCTGCCGAAAGCGATCTCCAGCAGCACCTTTTCCGTGCCTATCATCCAGGAATGGGTGACGTCGAAGCCGAACCAAAGATTGGCGGAAAGCCATTCGCCGGCGCTCCTCCATTTGGGATAGTTCTCTTCCAGAAACCGCCAGTCGATGCGCTCCGGCCCCATGACCATCCGCTTTTTGGCCTCCTCCCAGGAAGCCTCGTCCTTTATGGTGAAATCCAGAAATTCCGGCACGCCCCCTATGTGCTTCCAGTTTTTCATGGTGACGCCCCAGGGGGATGTGAATACGGTGTATTCTTCCGTTTCCTCTATCACCTTCGCTTCGTAGCGGGGAGTTATGTCCGCCCCCACGCTTATTATGCGGTCGATATCGAAGTATTCGTAAAAGGGCCTGTCCATGCCCTGCCGGGTCCAGCGTTCTATGGTGGAAGCCCAGGGATCGTCGATTATGGGCACCCTGTCCGCCTCCCGGTGCTCATACATCCGCTTTATCCGTTCGTAAGAGGTGAGTTCCGTCACTTGTCGTTCTCCCTTGCTTTTTTCTGCTCCATGAGCTGCGCCATCTCGTCCGCCCGCACCGGGACGTAGCCCTCCGGGAGCGCCTCCAGGGCTTTGTATATCTCCCGGGGCCCCATGCTCCAGCTGAGGGCCATCACGCTTATGAACTGCCCCCGGGCATTGAGTATATCGCGGGTAAGGTCTTCCGTTTTGTTGGTGGCGATATCCCACCTGTTCTGGGTGTGTATCACGGGAACGCCGCCGCAGAACTCCGCATACCGCTCCGCCGGAAGGGTCTCGTTGCGGCCGAAATCCGCCAGAACGGCTTTTACCCCGGAAAGCGCCGCATATCCCTCATAGGCTTCCTTCGGCAGAGGCGGGGCGAACCAGTGGTCCGTGTGCACCGAGACCACGGAAAGGTCCAGGCGTTCCATATAGGCCTCCGTTTCCCCCAGGAACGTTTTCCGCGCCTCCGGGCTGCCAATGGCTCCGAGCATGGTGTAGCCCGCCCCGGACATGGCTGCAAAAAAGCAGTCCAGAGGCGAGGCGTTGGCGTAAAACCATTCCAGGATGCCGGGCATCAAATCCAGGGTGTTGGGCCCCAGGCACCAGTTCATGGGATATTTTCCATGCTCCTCCTGCAGCCAGTTTTTCCGCTGCAGCCTCTGCCAGAACCAGGGGCAGTCGCCGCTTTCGTACTGGGTGACCGCCACGTATTTTTGTTTTTCGTCGTACGCCAGCCTGCGGGGCCCCTTCTGGCGCAGGGCCCCGGGAGCCGGTATCCCGCTGTGGACCGAAAGGTTGGGGGCCCAGTCGGAGACCACCGTGTATTTGCCGGAAGCGCCGGCCAGTTTCAGCCCTCCGTATTCCGTGACGCCTTCGTCGGTATCCCCCGCCTGCCAGAAGCCCAGCACGGGGATATTTGCGGGGAAATGCTTCAAAAGGGCCTGCATGAACGCTTCGTCCCCGGGGCCGCCGCCCCGTATGCCGCTTTTCGGGCTGCGGATCCAGAAGGTGAATATCCCGTGCTGTATGAGATAGTCTCTCAGCCAGGCGCCGGCAGCCGTGGGCTCCAGGGAGCATACCGCCCGGCGGGAAAGCCGGGAGCCGTATTTTTCCATGACCCAGGCGTACACCTCCGTGTCCCGGGAAAAACGGCCCCGCAGATCCAGCTTCACGGGGAGGCCCAGCCTTTCCGCAAGCTCCGGGGTGCACACCGCCAGCCGGTCAACAGACGCGGCGGCGCAGGCGGCGTTTACGGTGGAAGAAAGGTCCCCGTCCCACACCACGGCGCCCTTCAGCTCCTTTGCAAAGCGGCGGCAGAGGGCCCCGGGCTCGATGCGGACCACCTTTTTTATATATCCCTTTTTTATATAGAGTTCCGCCCATTCCTTTTCGAACCCCTCCTTCTCCCGCACAAGGTATATACGGGGCCGGGTCTGGGCAGTTATGCCCTGGAGACTGCTGAAAAACAGCTGTTCGTCAAAGGGAAGGCCGCTTATATCCGCGCACCAAAGGACGTCCGCGGGGGGCGCGCCCTTTGGGCAGGCGGCAAAGCAGGGAAAACACAAAACCAGCAGAGCGGCATAAAGCAGGTATCTCACGGTATATGCTCCTTATTTTTTCCGGCGGCGCTGGGCCGCTATTTTTATTATAGCAGTTTTCCCCGGCGCATTTCACATTTCCGGCCGCCTTTCCCGCAGAGAGGCGAAAAACTGCTATAATAGAATTATGACCACTACGGAGCGAAAGGAACCATGACATGGAAAATATTGGCTGCCGCCCTTGCCGCGGCGGCGGTTTTTCTCGGGGGCTGCGGCCCTCAGATAAAGGACGGAGGGGATATGGGCTATAAGCAGATATCGCAGCAGGAGGCCGCAAGGATGATGGCCCGGAAGGACGGGCACGTTATCGTGGACGTGCGGCGGGAAGACGAATACAGGGAAGGGCATATACCCGGCGCCATTCTCATCCCCAACGAGACCATCGCGGCGGAAGCGCCCCCGCAGCTGCCGGACAAAAAGCAGACGATCCTCGTTTACTGCCGCAGCGGCAACCGCTCGAAGCAGGCGGCAAAGAAGCTGGCGGCCATGGGCTACGCCAACGTTTTTGAATTCGGGGGCATAAACGATTGGAAAGGCGAAGTGACCCCTCCGGAAGCCCTGCAGCCCGTCCCGGTACTGCTTATAGAAGCCGGGGAGAAAAGGTTTTACGCAAGCCTTGAAAAGAACCCGGCGGCGGACGCCTTTATAAAACTGCTGACCTCCGCCCCCCTGACCCTGGAGATGGAGGACGCCGGCGGTTTTGAAAAAACGGCGGCCCTGAGCCTCCCGGCGGAGGCGGGAGACCTGCTGCTGAAGGGCGGCGCCCTTGTTCTGAACTACGGCGGAAAGCCGGAAGGAAAAACGGGGCAAAAAGCCGCGCGCCTGGCCCGTATAGACGGCGCGCAGGCAAAAGAGCTTGCCGAAGCCCTGGGAA
>JAEEGL010832128.1_pt1 | contig 13702 bp, 7 predicted proteins | sample 9134231 | NCBI WGS metagenome assembly JAEEGL01 (sample SAMN16246548, study PRJNA631951) | gut metagenome | biome: gut microbiome; feature: rumen; material: fiber-attached | host: Bos | place: Iran: Karaj | collected 2018-10
GACCAGCGACCCGCAGATCAAGCCCATCACGCTGTTCCAGTCAGGCAGTTGGCTCAACGACTTCACTTTCAGCAAGGACATGGATTACATCTGGACGGGCGAATACAACGGCACCGTCACCGAATATCTGATCTCGCTGCCCAAGATAGCCCAGCGCCTCCGTCAGAACGTGAAGCGCAATTTCACCCAGGAGGAATGGGACTACTATGTGGGAAAGGGGATTCCGTATCGGAAAGTGAATAGTGAATAGTGATGAGAGGAAAGGAAACGATACAAAAATCACGGAGAATAATGCTGTGCGCAGCACTATTCACTATTCACTGTTCACTATTCACTGGCCTTAGCGCCTCCGCGCAAGGCCTTCCTCTGATCCATAACTATACAGCGGCGGATTATGGCGGACACAACCGTAACTTCGATATTGAGGTCGGTGAGGACGGCACGGTGTTCGTGGCAAACTTCGAGGGACTGCTCTACTACGACCGGTCGCGATGGCGCATCATCCACGCGACTGACATCAACCGCATCACGGTGGTCTATCGTGACAGCAAAAACACCATCTGGACTGGCGGCTACAACCACTTTGCCCGAATAGGGAAACAGGCCAACGGCGAACTGTTTATGCAGCAAGTGGGAGAGAGCGGCCAGTTCAAAGGCGAGGTGATGGAAATCTATGAAGAAGGCGGCAAGTTGCTGTTTGTCGCCAGCGACAACAATATCTATGAAGTCAACGGCAACACCATCTCGCTGAAGAAACAGACAAACGCGAAGTTCAGGCCAGGCGTCGGATCCGACATCGTATCGATAAAGGCATTGAAAGAAGGTGAGAAGGAGGTTGTCCTGAACGACATCACCCAGACAGTCGCCTTGGACGGCGGACTACAGGTCAAGGTCAAGAAAAACAACGGTCTGATCATTGCCGATGAGCAAGGGCGCGACCTCTATACCATCACAGAGGCCGACGGTCTGTGCTCCAACCAGGTGTCCTATGTGGCCTACGACGGGCATGGCATGCTCTGGGGCGCTACGTCGCATGGCATCTTCTCACTTGAAATCCCCTCGGTCTACAGCTATTTCCTGGCCAAGGACGGCCTCTCTGGCGAGGTGCACGCCATCACGGCCTTCGACGGCAAGATCTACGTGGGCGGCTCCAACGGCATCTACAGCATCGTTTCACATCAGTGCCGTCGGGTGGCCGACATCAACAACATCTGCTGGGCATTGTGCCCAACTCATGACGGTCTGCTCGCCGCCACCTCCAGCGGAATCTATAAGATAGCGCATGGCGGCTCTGTCAGCCGACTGACCTCCAACGCCACTACCGCCTTGCTGGTGGATGGCGACAACGTGTATACTGGAGAACCCGACGGTGTCTACTGCCGCCAGACGAACCAAATGGCCAATGGTCAAAAGGTTGACAACCTCCCGTTGGTGACGGAGATCCGTAAGGATGCTCATGGCGGCCTCTGGCTTCGGAATGTTCACGGCGAAACCAAAGGCACTGACCCCGGCAAGCCCAGCGACCCTATTGACGACCTGCCCGCCCATCTCCTCAAGCCTGTCAGCGGCATTGAGATAACAGCCCAGTATCGTCACGGCAATCAGGTGTGGATAGGCGGTGACGAGATACTCACCATTATCAACACCGACAAGCAGGACCTGGCTGCCCTCACCGACAGTCGCCACGTCCGTTTCCGTTCCATCATCATGGGCGGTGTCAACGTGCTCTGGGGCGGCTATGGCGACATGCCCAAGAGGCTGCAGCAGATAAAAAGCGACGAGGGACATCTGCACTTCTTCTATGCCCTCGACTATGCGCCGCTCACGGGCAAGACCTTTTATCGCTATAAGCTGGACAACAAGAGCATCTGGGGCACCAGCGGCCAGTGGAGTGTCTGGTCCGACAAGCAGGACGTGGCGTTCCTCAACCTGCCCTACGGCTCGTTCACCCTCAGCGTACAAGCCCGTCTGGCCAACGGCGAACTGTCAGAGGTGGCTTCCATCGACTTCAGCATCGCCTATCCCCTATTCATGCGTTGGTATATGGTGCTGCTCTATCTCGTCATCATCGCCTGCATCGTCTGGCTGCTGTTCCGCTACCGTCTGAAGCGGCTGGAGAAGGAGAAGATCAAACTGGAACAGATTGTCAAAGAACGTACCGCCGACCTCCGTAACGCTCAGGACGAGCTGATACGACAGGAAAAGATGGCTACGGTGGGTAAGCTGACCGAGGGCCTCATCGACCGCATCCAGAACCCGATGAACTATATCATCAACTTCTCTAAATTATCCAACGACCTGCTGAAAGACCTCAAGGAGAACTTCGGTGACAAGTCGGCGGTAAAGAGCGATGGACAGGTCATCATCAGTGAGGACGACTATGACGACACCCTCGACATTGTTGACATGCTGGAGGGCAACCTGCGCGATATGGACATGTATGGCCAGAACACCAGTCGCATGCTGAAGGCCATGGAGGAAGTGCTGAGAGACCGTACAGGAGGTTATGTCGACATGGACCTTCTGCCCGTGCTTCAGCAGAACGAAGAGCTGCTGGCCAAGCATTACGCCAACGAGAAGGAGCAGTATCATATCCTGACGACCTTTACCCTACCCGACAGCGCGATGCCCATGAACGGCAATCCCGCCATGCTCAGCAAGGCTGTCATGAGTATCCTGGACAATGCGGTCTATGCCGTCATTAAGAAAGCCCAACGGGTAAAGGATTATATTCCGGAAATCTCGCTCGCCGTCACGCTCGCCGAGGGGCACTATGTCCTGAAGATTCGCGACAACGGCATCGGTATCAACGAGAAGCAGCTCGACAAGGTCTTCAACCCCTTCTTCACCACCAAGACCACCAGCGAGGCTGCGGGCATAGGACTCTACCTGTGCCGCGAGATCATCCAGAACCACAGCGGCGACATCAGCGTAGCAAGCGTCAGGGACGAATACACAGAGTTTACCATAAAATTAAAAAGGTAAAAAAGTAAAAAGGTAATAAGGTAAAAGAAATGAAACAAAAGAAACGACAAGGAATCATCGGTATGGTAAAATGGTTTTTACTCTTTTACCTTTTTACCTTTTTACCTTTAAGCATCAGCGCCCAGGTCGACACGAAGCTGCGCGATATATACACCCAAGCCGAGAGCGATTACCAGATAGGCCGCATCGAACAGGCCCGCGATGCCCTGTTGCAGAATCTCAGCACCTTCCATGGTAATCTGCGCCAGAACGCGCTCCGTCTCGTCGCCCTCTGTTATCTGGCCCGCTTCGACATGGAGCAGACCGAGCAGTACGCCACGATGATGTTGCAGGAGAATCCCTACTACAGCCCGTCGTCGGGCGATCCCGAGACCTTTGCCGATATGGTGAACAGCATCAAGGCCGGCATGACCGCCACCATCACCACTGCTTCCAGTCAGGCCGAGAGTCTCGACGAGGTGCCTGTGCCCACCACGCTCATCACTGCCGAAATGATTATGAACAGTGGTGCCCGCAACCTGCAGGAGGTGCTGGCGGCCTATGTGCCCGGACTGAACATCATCGACTGTAACGACGACATCAACATCGCCATGCGCGGCATCTATAGCAGTACCCAGGAAAAGATACTCATCATGCTCAACGGGCACCGTCTGAACAGCTACGCCACCAACACCGCTGCCCCCGATTTCAGCATCTCGCTGGAGAACGTGAAGCAGATAGAGGTGCTGCGTGGACCAGCCTCATCGCTCTACGGCGACGTCGCCCTGACAGGTGTGGTGAACATCATCACCAAGCAAGGTGCCGATGTGGATGGTGTCCTGGCGAAGCTGGGAGTGGGCAATTACGGGCAGATCAAGGCCGATGCCGTCTTCGGCAAACGCTATTTCGACATCGACCTGCTCGTCTGGGGCAGCATCTACCGCAACAGCGGTGAACGGCGCTATGCACCCGACGACCGGAATGCGGAAACTTACTTCAGCATGCCTTATGACCATATCTGGATCAGGCGCATCGGCAACCGGCCCACCTACGACTTTGGCCTGCAACTGGGCTATAAGGGGCTGCAGTTCATGTACGACACCCATTTCTCACAGGTGGTTGCCCCCTTCACCATGAGCTCGCTCGCCCTGTCGTACGACCACGACCGATACCGCACCTACAACGGCCTGTTACCATGCTTCAGCACCAACTCCCATCATGCTGACCTGAGTTATCAATGGTCGATGTTCAATGGTCAATGGAAAGCCAGTGCCACCTACGACAAGTCCGACCTGACGCGCTACCAGGTCATCAGCGACGAGCCCATGACCGCACTGTACCTGTCACTCCCCTTCCCCCCATACATGATACAGACGTTCGACAGCTGCGGAGGACTCTCCCGTTACGTCAACGGTCAGGAGCAGAACTACGGTTTCCATCTGAAGGGCAACTACGCCTACACCTTGGGCGACAACCATCATGGCACGATCAGCTTCGGAGCCGAATATGGGCACTTCCAGCTCGATGACATCCGCTATCAGGTAGGCTATAACTTCGAAGAGTCATTCCCCGAGGAAGCTCGGATACGAGAGATCGGCAAAGGCAGCGAGAACCGGGCCGACGCCTGGCTCCAGTTGAAGCACCGGTGGAACTTTTCACTATTCTCCCGTCCCTTCTCACTCATCGCCAATGCAGGCTTGCGCTTCGACTATAAGAACCGCTACGACGACAGCAAGGTGCGCGAGCTGTCGCCACGAGCGGCCCTCATCCTGCAGCGCCCCCGATGGAGCGTCAGACTGAGCTATTCCAAGTCCTTTGTCGATGCACCCTACATCTACCGTCAGGCCAACGTCCTGGCAGTAGTCTTACGCGACCACGAGCCCATCACCCTCTCGCCAGAGCGAGCCCACTCCTTCCAGCTCTCCTTTGCCGGCAACAACTGGGTCAAGGGACTGAACTTCGAGGTCAACGGCTTCTACAACTATGCCAGCAACCTCATCATGACCAATATTATCGATTACAGTAACGTCGGCCAGAACAAGACCTGTGGTGTGGAGCTGATGGCCGGCTACAGACAGCCCAAGTTCACCGCCGACTGGAACTTCACCTGGACTCACACCATCAAATCAAACCTCATTAACATTGGAGAGCTTGAATCATTCCGCCCCTACTATAATAATGATATCAATGACAATAACAACACACCCGTCATCATGTCGAACCTGGTGCTTGGCTGGCAGGCTACGCCGAAGTTGAAACTTCATACCCATGTGCTCTTTGAAGGGCGTCAGACATCCTATAACCCTGACATTGAGCAATACGTCCTGGTCAACACCCACTACATCGAATGGGCCATTTACAAGCTCTCACCTGAAACGGCAGACAAGGCCGCCGCTGCCTGGGACGCCGCAGTCGATGCTGCCCAGAAGAGCATCACCCATCTGGAGATGCCCGCCCGTTGCATCCTGGACATCGGAGGCGAATATATGATCGGCCCTGTCACCCTCGGACTGAACATCCACAACCTGCTGGGCACCCGTTATAACCGCAGCGGCATGAACACCAATCTCATCCCGCAGCAAGGCCGCTGGTTCTTGGGCAGCATCGCTGTCCGTTTCTAAACAGACATTTCGTATATTACAAAATGTTCAATATTTCTCCGTTTATTTCCGATTTATACCTTTTAAGGACATTAATTACATCATGGAGCATATATTACGATAAATCGGACAGCGAATTTAGGATATTTATACCGAACTTTGCAGCCGAAATTGTAAAAAACGAACATCATGGAGATACAAGATCTCAAACCAAGGAGTGGATCTGACACCCTACGTCTGGGCGACAGCGACGAACTTGTGGTTATGGAGAACTTCGGTTCGCTGCCACAGGGTGAAATACGTCTTAACAGCCATGGACTCATCGTCATCTGTACTGAAGGCATGGCGCAGTTTGACTACGATGGGATGCAGATACAGCTGCGCAAGAACGACCTGTACCTATACATGGCACATAGCGTGGTGACCAATTTCATGTCATCACCGGATTTCAATTGCCGTCAGATTTGGTTCTCCCGCAGCGAATTATGGAACATCAATAAGTACGGTGAAGTAAGTTTGTCAGACCTGCCTTACCTCAAGCAACACCCAGTGATACATCTGGCAGATAACGACGTGAAGTTGCTTGATGAATACTTCCAGCTGTTATGCCGCCGAATGAGAGACCCAGATCCCGTGTTGTATGCCGATATCGTAAGATCACTCGTCAGTACGATGATGCTGGAAATGCTCTGCATGATGCGAAGGCAGAAGCCTGAGGATAAGGTAGCTACCAGCGTCCATCGTCAGCGGTTGGCAAACGAGTTTATGCGCTTAGTGGAACAAAGCGACGGCCGCATACGCCGAGTGGACGATTTCGCCAGCCGGTTGAACGTGACGCCTAAGTATCTCTCGACCCTGCTCAAGGAAACGATGAGTCGTCGGCCAAGTGAGATGATTCATTTCTATACGCTGAAGGCCATAGAGCGCCGTCTGCGCTATACCGACATGACAATGCAGGAGATAGCCAATGATCTGAATTTCGCCAATGCCTCGTTCTTCGGAAAATATTTCAAGGAGCATACAGGCATGACACCGCTAGATTATCGTAATAAATATCATAGACAATGAAAAAGATCTTATTCATGATCGTTGCTGTACTCATGGTTAGTACAGTGAATGCTCAGACCGACAGCGTCAGCCTGGCAGGTCAGGATACCTGCCCGCAGACCAGGAAGAAAGTCGGCGTCGTACTCAGTGGCGGCGGCGCAAAGGGTATGGCGCACATCGGTGTGCTGAAAGTGCTGGAGAAGGCGGGCATCCCCGTAGACATCGTGACCGGCACATCGATAGGCAGTATCGTCGGCGGACTCTATGCCATCGGCTATAACGCCCATTCGCTTGACTCGATGGTCAGGACACAGGATTGGACTTACGTTATTACTGACAAGGAAGACCTGCGCAGACAGAGTCTCCTCGACCGCAAGAAACTGAACACCTATTTATTTAATACAGGTGTGACCTTTGGTAAGCGTGACCGTGGTGCCGGAGGTCTCATCAGGGGCAAGAACCTGGCAGAGCTGTTCCAGAAACTCTTTGTAGGTTACACCGACTCGCTCGACTTTAACAAAGACCTGAAGATTCCTTTCGCCTGTGTGGCTACAAACATCATGGACAACAGCGAGGTGGTATTCCACAGCGGTCGCCTGCCGCAGGCCATACGTGCCTCCATGTCCATCCCTGCTGCCTTCTCGCCTGTGAGGATCGGCGACATGGTACTGGTCGATGGCGGTCTGAAGAATAATTATCCCGTTGACGTAGCCCGCGAGATGGGAGCCGAAGTCATTATCGGCGTCACGCTGAACGGCAAGCCCAAGACAGCTGAGGACATCACGGGCACCATGAAGATCGTTGGACAGATCATTGATGTGAACTGTGTGAACAAATACGCAGAAAACAAAGCCATTTCCGACCTGTGGATGAATGTGGATCCTCACGGCTTCTCTACCGCCAGCTTTACATCGGAGGCTATCGACTCACTGGTACGCTATGGTGAAGAAGAGGCTATGCGCCACTGGGACGAAATTATCGCCCTGAAGAAACTGATCGGCATCGACGACTCCTTCCGTCCTGTCATCTATTATCCACTGCGACCGGATGCCATGACTGAGCGCCAGCACATTACCGGTTTTACTTTCGAGAACATGACCCCGCAGGCAGAGCGGTTCCTGAGGAACAAATTCCATCTGAATCGGACTGACAGTATCGACGCCAAACTGGAGCAGGCACTCACGACGAGTATGCGTATGGATCTCTTCTACCAGACAGCCGAGTGCCAGCTGATACCCGAGGCAGGCGGCGTGCGCGTCGTTCTTTCGGCAGGTGAACGCAAGTCCGTACAGTTTCATGCTGGTGTGCGCTACGATACGGAAGAGAATGCCGCTATCCTGTTGGGACTCGACATTCCGCTGAAGACGGCTACCCCCATCGAGACCGACATCACGCTCCGACTGGGTAAACGTCTGATGGCCCGTGGTGAGATCACCGTCCACCCCAGATCCTTTACACGCCCGACATTCAGCTTCACGTTCCACAGAAACGATGTCGACGTATATACCTATGGCGATCTGGATTATAACATCCGGTACAACCAGACACAGGCAGAATTCCTGCCCATCAATTTCGACCTGCGCCATTTCAACCTGCAGATGGGATTGCGATGGGACTTTCTGCACTACCGCAACAAACTCGGGTCAGAGTCGGCTAAGGACGTCACACTCGAGAACCAGCATTTCTTCAGTTACCGGGCCCGTCTGACCCTGAACACCGAGGATAACTGGAACTTCCCCACACGTGGAGCCCGCTTTAATGCCGAATATGCTTATCTGACCAACAACTTCGCCCAGCTCGACGTTATTGATGCTGACGGCAACAAACAGGGTAAGACGGCGGGCATGAGCGATGTCAATGCCAACTGGCGCATGTCGTTCACCATCGGCAACCGGTTCACCATCCAGCCGATGATCTACGGCCGTCTGCTCTTCGGCGCGTTCGTTCCCGCCGTATTCGGCAACACCGTCGGCGGTGAGTGGTTCGGCCACTACGTCGAGCAGCAGATGCCGTTCGCCGGCATCGGCAATATGGAGTACGTGCGCCAACAGTTTGTGGCCGCCCAGCTTCAGGCCCAGGAGCGCATTGGCAAGAGCAGTTACGTGCTGCTGCGAGTGGCTGCCGGCCAACAGTCGGAAAAACTGAAGGAACTCTTCGACTATAGCACGATGACAGGTGCCCAGATAGCCTACTATTACAATTCGTTATTTGGTCCTATCGGTGCTACCTTAGGCTATAGCAACCACACGAAGAAGGGTTATTTCTTCATCAACCTCGGATATGAATTCTAATCATTTAAAAATATAGTATAACATGAATCAATCAAGAAAATTTGGGTGTCCCCGAAGGGGAAACGGCGTAAACAAAAGGTTTATCGCGATGCTCGGGTTACTCATGTTGTTGCCGCTGACTTCTATGGCCCAGCGGATGCTGACGCTCGACAGTTGCAGGGCGATGGCACTGAGGAACAACAAACAGATGGGCGTGGCGAAGATGAAGCAGGAGGTGAACGCCAACCTGCGGAAGTCGGCACGCACCCAGTATCTGCCTAAGGTGAACGCATTGGGCGGTTATCTATGGATGAACAAGGAAATTTCTATCCTCAATGATGACCAGAAAGCAGCCCTGAGCAATTTGGGTACGAACGCAACGTCGAAATTGCAGGACGCGCTGGCTCCGCTGGTGGCAACACTTCCTGCTGAGACACAGGCAAAGATGGCTGGCGACATGGGCTTGTTCGCTGGTGCGCTGAACCAGGCTGGGGCAGGCATCGTGGATGGCTTCCGCACTGACACGCGTAACATGATGGCCGGAGCGGTGACGGTGACGCAGCCCGTGTTCATGGGCGGTGCCATCGTGGCAGCCAACAAAATGGCGAACATTAACGAACAAATGGCCGCAAACTCCTTGGAGATGAAGAAGCAAGGTACCTTATATAATATCGACCAGGCCTACTGGCAGGTCGTGTCACTGCGGCATAAGCAGACCCTGGCTGAGAGTTATGTGGCCTTGGTACGTAAGTTGAAAGGCGACGTGCAGAAGATGATTGACCAAGGAGTGGCCACGAAGGGCGATGGACTGAGTGTCAGTGTGAGGGTCAATGAGGCCGAGATGGCACTGACACAGGTAACCGACGGGCTGGAGCTCTCGAAGATGCTGCTCTGCCAATTGTGCGGACTGCCTGAAGACGAAGAGATCATACTGGCTGACGAAGAGCGCACAGATTTGAATCAGGAAGGCGTACAAGATGTTGCTCCCTCAGATCCTTCCATCGCTTTTCAGAACAGACCGGAGTTGAAGGTGCTACAGAACACTGTTGATCTGTCGCGCCAGACGACAAACGTACTGAAGGCGGGCAATCTGCCACAGGTCATGTTGACTGGTGGATATGCTGTGACCAATCCGAATACGTTTAACGGCTTTGAGAAGAAGTTCGGTGGTGTTTGGAATGTCGGTGTCGTAGTGCGTGTTCCCATCTGGAACTGGGGCGACGTGATGTACAAGATACGTGCCTCGAAAGGGTCTACGGCTATGGCCAGACTTGAGCTGGACGATGCCCGCGAGCTGATCAGTCTACAGGTGCGTCAGAACAATTTCAAGGTAAAGGAAGCCCAGAAGAAACTTGCTATGGCACAGTCGAATGTCGCCAATGCAGATGAAAACCTGCGAATGGCTAACCTCGCATTTAAGGAGGGAACAGCATCGTTTACCACCGTCATGGAGGCACAGACCGCCTGGAATCAGGCACAGTCGCAGAAGATTGATGCCGAGATTGGTGTGAAAATGAGTCAGGTAGAACTTCAGAAGGCATTGGGAACACTGGAATAGTTGAGAGATTATAGTTTATAGTTTAAAGTTTATAGTTTAAAGAATAGAGTTATGGCAGACAAAGCAAAAGAACAGCATAATAATATCCTGCTGGCTGTCGCAGGTTTTTCAGCAGTAGTAGTAATCGTGGCACTCATCGGTTTCCTGGCCCTGGGTCGTGATCCCGAAGTGATACAGGGTCAAATGGAGGTAGAGGAGTATCGTGTGTCGGGCAAGGTGCCTGGCCGTATCCTTGAACTCCGCGTAAAGGAGGGCGATATCGTGAAGGCTGGTGATACATTGGCCATCATCGAGGCTCCCGAGGTAGAGGCTAAGATGGTGCAGGCTCAAAGTGCCGCCGATGCTGCCCAGGCCATGGAGCAGATGACTCAGAACGGTGCACGAAAGGAGATGATTCAGTCGGCTAAGCAACTGCTGGAGCAGGCAAAGGCTGGACTCGAGATCGCAGAGAAATCATACAACCGTATGAAGGTGCTCTTCGAAGAGGATGTTATCTCGGCCCAGAAGTTTGACGAGGCAGAGGCTATGTATAAGTCGGCACAAGCTCAGATGAAGGCTGCACAGAGCCAGTACGACATGGCCGTGAACGGTGCTCGCAACGAGGAGAAACGTGCTGCATCGGCTACCGCAGGTCAGGCTCGTGGTGCCGTACAGGAGGTGACCAGCTATATCCGCGAGACTGTTCAGATTGCCCAGATGGCTGGTGAGGTTACCGATGTCTATCCAAAGGTGGGCGAGCTTGTTGGCACAGGTACACCTATCATGAGCATCGCAGTGATGGACGACCAGTGGGCTACGTTCAATATCCGCGAGGACCAGCTGAAGGATATCAAGGTAGGCGCAGAACTGACCGTTCGCATTCCTGCTCTTGACAAGGAGACGACGATGAAAGTCACATCTATGAAGGACAAAGGTTCGTTTGCTGTATGGAAAGCCACAAAGGCCAGCGGCCAGTACGACCAGAAGACCTTCGAGGTAAAGGCTCGACCCACAGGAAAAATCGATGATGTGCGTCCTGGAATGTCCGTGATACTCAAGAAATAGTTTTTCAATGAAATATCTCACAAATATCGGTCATGTAGCCCTGCGCGAACTCGACATTCTCATACGGAAGAACCGCATCTACGGCTTCTGTATGATCGTGTTCCCGCTGCTGCTGGTGGTCTTCTTCACCACGATGCTCGATGACGGCGTGGCTCTAGACCTGCCCGTTGGGGTTGTAGACCAGGACAACAGCGCCACCTCGCGTGGTCTCATCCGCAATCTCGACGCCATGCAGAGCTCACGGGTCGTCTATCAGTTTGCTAACGTCACCGAGGCCCGCAACGCCATGCAGGAGGGTAAGGTATATGCTTACCTGCTTATCCCCGAAGGTACGTCGGCAAAGTTGCTCGCAGGTCGTCAGCCGAAGATTTCGTACTATTACACCATGACGTGTATGACGGCTGGTTCGATGGCCATGAAGGATATGAAGACCATCGGCACACTCGGCTCGGCTGCGGTCGGTCAGGCCACATTATCTGCCAAAGGTGCATCAAAGGAACAGATCAAGTCTGCGATGCAACCTGTATCGGTAGATGCTCACATGATAGCCAACCCCGAAGGCAGTTACAACTACTCGCTGACCACTGTCTTTGTGCCAGGCATCCTGATGCTCTTTATGGCGCTGCTCTCGGCTTACGCTCTTGGTATGGAGATGAAGTTTGACACGGGCAAGGAATGGCTCGCCCTCGCTGGCGGCAATATCGTCGTGGCCATTATCGGCAAGTATATTGTTCATGCACTGGTGTTCCTGCTCGTGATATTCCTCTATCAATGGTATATCTTCTACGTGCTCCACTTCCCTCATCTCGGTGGTGTGTGGAGTATTGTTCGCCTCACACTCATGCAGGTGTCTGCCGGTCTCGGCTTCGGTATCTTCGCCTTCGGTCTGATGCCGTCGTTGCGCATGTCGATGAGTATCTCGTCCTTGTGGTCGGTGCTCAGTATCTCGATGTGCGGTTCGGCCTTCCCCGTGGCAGGCATGGATGCACCGCTGCAGGCCATGTCGTGGCTCTTCCCTCTGCGTCATTACTGGATGATCTATCAGGCCACAGTGCTCAACGGGTTCCCCGTCATCGATGTCTGGTTCCATTTCGTGGCACTCGTGGCCTTCACGCTGCTGCCCTGGTTCGTGCTTAGTAAAGTAAAAAACGCAATGTTGAATTATGTCTACATTCCATAATATGCCTTTCCTTAACAGATTACGTGAGCACTTCACCGACGTGCTCTATATTTTCCGTCACGAACTGGTGAAGGTCGTCAAGGACGAGGGCGTGCTGATGTTCCTTGTTGTAGTGCCGCTGGGCTATCCCCTGCTCTACTCGTGGATATACAACAACGAGTCGTTGCATGAGACGCCGGTGGTGGTCGTCGACCAGTCGCACAGTGCTCTTTCGCGCCAGTTTATCAACGATTGCGACGCATCCCCCGACGTACACATCAAGTACTATGCCGAAGACCTCGACGAGGCACGTTCACTTGTCAGCCGACAGTTGGTACGTGGTATCTACCTGATTCCTTCCGACTTTGCCGAGTGCGTCAACCGTGGCGAACAGGCCCATGTGAGTGTCTATTGCGACATGTCGCTGATGCTTGCCTACAAGGCCGTCTATCAGACCGCCATGGTCGAGGCAGGACGCCTTGGTGCAGGCATGAACATCAAGAAAGCGGGTAACTATACCAAGCGTGAGGATGCCATTACTGCGCAGCCTCTGGCTGTCGACGATGTAGCGATGTTCAATCCGTCTGGAGGCTATGGCTCATGTGTGCTGCCTGCCGTGCTCATGCTTATTCTGCAGCAGGCACTGGCCCTCGGCATCGGTATGGCTGCGGGTACGGCCCGTGAGCGTCACCGCAATGGCCAGTTGATTCCCGACGACGACCCGCACTATCGTGGCGCCTATCGCATCGTCTGGGGCAAGGCGCTCTGTTACGGCATGATCGGCGCCGTCGCTGCTGCCTATCTCGCAATGGCCGTTCCCGCCATGTTCTCGTTCCCGCAGTTGGGCACCGGCTGGACGTTGTTCTGGATGCTCCTGCCATATACGATGGCCTGCGTCTTCTTCGGTCTGACGATTTCGTGTCTGGTGCGCTATCGTGAGAACGTCATGCTGCTGATGGTCTTCGTATCAGTACCCCTGTTGTTTATGACTGGTGTATCGTGGCCGCAGTCCAGCATCCCTGGCTACTGGCAGGGCGTGTCGTGGCTGTTCCCAAGCACC
>JAEEGL011111033.1_pt1 | contig 13702 bp, 15 predicted proteins | sample 9134231 | NCBI WGS metagenome assembly JAEEGL01 (sample SAMN16246548, study PRJNA631951) | gut metagenome | biome: gut microbiome; feature: rumen; material: fiber-attached | host: Bos | place: Iran: Karaj | collected 2018-10
CTTTTTGGCAGATGATAGCGATGCTGCTCATACTGGCGGTATTCAACATCCTGTGCGCGTATGGAGTGGCTGCTTTCTACAGGTGGGTGTACCCGGAGAATGCGACAGTGTTTTGGCGAGTGTTTTATTCCGATTCAGCCATGACGTCGGTACTGTCCACGGCGTGCCTGATATCGTTCCTGGTGAGCCGCCATCGTGAAGAAGAGTTGGCAAAGCAGGAGGCTGATGACAAGGCCAAGGCGGAAGAGTTGATAGCCCTGCGAAGTAAGCTCGACAGCCTGGCACTCCAGGCCGACAACCATTTTGTGTTCAACAGCTTCAACACTCTGTATAACCTGATTCCGGTCAATCCAGATGATGCGCAGAAGTTCACGCTTCACCTTTCCCATATTTACAGATATCTGGTGTCGAACACGGAACGGCACCTGGTCCCGTTGAATGCAGAACTTGGCTTCACTCGTGACTATACGGACATGCTACAGTGGCGGTATCAAGGTGTCTCTGTAGAAACAGCCCCTAAACTTAACACACTTGACTGCTATGTAATTCCCGTATCGTTGCAAATGCTTGTGGAAAACGCATTAAAGCATAACAGACACGGAAAGAACGAATTGTTGCTTATCAAAATTTACAGGGAGGATGATTATATTGTTGTAGAGAACAATATCCTTCCCAGGCATGACCCTCCGGCAAAGAGTGGTCACGGGCTTGGCAATCTTTCTTCACGTTATAAGCTATTGTGCGGGCGCGATATTATTATTGATAACAATACTGAACGCTTTATGGTTGGCATACCCATAATTGACACAGAAGAAACGATAGAAGATGAAAGCTCTAATTATTGAAGACGAAGCCCTTTGTGCACAATCGCTCGAGGCTAAGTTAAAGAAACTGCGCCCTGGAATTGATGTTTTGGATAGTACAAGCAGTATTAATGAATCCGTGGATTTTCTTAACGAACACCCGGATGTGGATATCATATTCTCCGATATCCGAATAGATGATGGCCTGTCTTTCGCCATCTTCGATAGAGTGCAGACAAACGCTATGGTTGTCTTTGTGACCGGGTTCGATGAATATGCAATAAAGGCCTTCGATTACAACTGCGCGGACTATCTGCTTAAACCGGTATCCGATGAGGATCTGGAGGACGCCATTAAGCGCTGTGAAGAACGTTCCGCACATATGACTCCACAGGGGTTAAAGGCAATGTCCGAAGATATCCTTAAGCGCAAGGTTGATTATCGTAAACGTGTCCTTTTAGAGCAGGGAACCCGCACACTGGTCGCGCCAATTGAAGACATCTGTTTCATAGTAGCCGAACCAGGAGGAACAAAAGTGTTCCTAAAAGACAACACCTATGGATACATAGGCGTATCTCTTACACAACTTCTAAATGAACTGGATCCGGCAAGATTCTTCCGTGTCAACAGGCAGTATATCGTGGCGCTTGATGCTATAGAAGCATTTGATAGCACTATATCCCAGCGAGAGTGCATTTTAATACTCCGTAGGCCGTACAACAAAGTTGGAATAAAGATTCCAGTTGCCAAAAAAAAGGAATTGATTACTCTAATGTATTGAAGCATTTCTTGCTATTCTAGTCCCGTTACATCTGAGATGTCAACGGGACCTTTTCATGTGTTGAACACATTTGGAGCGTGAATGTTATTATACCAAGAATTAGTTCACGCCCCAAAATGCATGGTTCACGGTGCAAAATATAGAATTCACGATTATATTTTTTTTCGATACAATTCAAGGCTATAATATTGCGCTTAGATAACTTGTAACAAAAACTAATACGATTATGAAACAAAGAATCATTTTTATTTCTGTCCTTATCGCACTGGTTGCGTGTCAGAAAGGATTGGAGCCCATCGAGTCTCCCACAATCTCAAGTGAACAAGCAGCATACTCTGCTCCTCAAGACCTATTTATCTCGCAATGTGAGGAGGCCGTAATTGGGGAAAGAATCCCCAATCCTCTTTCCATTGAAAATATGAGGAAAGCTTTTAGCAATTTACCGGAAGCAACTAAGTCTGGTTTCAGTGAGAATGACCTTGTTCCTACACACCACTACATTGCGTTTACGCCTTCAAATGAAGACGAATTATATGCAGTTAAAGGTATAAAAGAGGAAGAGATGCTTATTTTCCATTATCCTCTTGATTACGAAGTATCTGATGGTCTAATCACACCTGACTCTCGCTTTATGGTTAATGGATACTCCTATGTATGGGCATATGTCCCCATTGACTATGATTTATCAAAAATTAGCTGCCCTTACATTTATTACTACGATATATACTCTCCTGAATATGATGCACCTATTACTAAGAGCCAGAAGGCCCTCCCTATGAATCTACGGGAAGAACTTGAAAAGGCGTCATATGCCATGTGTGGCCTTTCAATAACTCCGGTGATACAAACAAAAGCAGGTGTTCATCCTTCTGGATACATTAAGTTCTGGGACTTGGATTCTAATTCATATAAAGGTGTAGATGGTTTTAAGGTAAGAGCTGTGCGTGGCCTGCATAGTTGTTTCATGAATACTGACGCAACTGGTTATTTTACAACAGACGACACTTTTCAATATGCATTCCAGTACGAAGTATATTTTAGAAGAACTGATTTTGAAATCAGGAAAAATGATACGACCTCTGAGATTATTTTAAAATATAGTAATTATACTGGCCCCATTAACCTAAACTATAGTGATGACGATTTGTGCTTTTACGCTGCAATAGATAGAGCTGCTATAGTGTACTACTATCTGAACAACTGTGGTTTAAGGAGACCACCTATGGAGAGTGATAATACAGCAAGGCTTGCGATTCAAGCTATAGTTGACGAGGATGATCCGGATGTGTATGGATTGTTTTATATCAATAATCGAGTTATCTTGTCCGAGCGCCCGAAGATACATATTTACAAAAAATCGGATAATGCAAGGCGCGCAAATATCGATATATTTGCAACAACTGTGCATGAACTCGCACATGCTTCTCATTGGAGAGGGAATAAGACCACATTCAATGCTACTGACAATCAGGTAATTGAGTCATTTGCACGTGGAGTTCAATGGATAATAACGAGTGCATACTATCCTGGTTATGTGGTTCCATTCTATGCTCGTCAGTCTTATACCGGTATTGTGCAGGATCTTATAGACGGAACAGGTACTAAAGAATCTAATATTAGTGCTACCTGGGTAAACGGTACCTTACAGTATTCATATTCCTACAAATCGTATTATGATCATGTCACAGGTTTTACGCCGGCGCAAATTGAAGAGGCGGTGCGAATAAGCAAAACATGGAACGAATGGCAGTACAACATTAGGGTTAATAACCCAGGAATAACCTCAAGTGTTTATCTTTCAGATGCATTCAACTATTGGAATTCACAGAACTAATAAGTTCTCATGCAAGATTTCTTATAATGGCGAATTTACAAAATAAAAGACACATGAAACACTTTGTTTTTATCATTATTGCTTTAACCGAAGTTTTGTTAATGTCATCTTGCCAAGAGAGCTTGACAGTAGACAAAAACCATAAGGTCCATTACATTATGACGAATGATACGGACACACCAGTCTCTATCACCTCATACCATTCAGAGAACAAAAATAATCTGGTCATTAATTCAAATGATAAGTATGAGTACTGGCAAGAGATTATGTCTGGCACAATTGAAGCGGATAAAGTAGCATTATTCTCTAGTGATTCGTTGGATATTAACTACGGTGATGCTGGGTTTAAAAGGATTTATGCTGAACGTCATTTGACTGATGCTAATCAAAAGAGTTTGGAGATGATGTGGGTTAATTCAAGTGACGATAACACACTTGTATTTAGCATTAAAGAGAACATCTAACGCGAGTCTATAATCCAACTAATTGCTATAAAACCTTTCCATGGCGGCCGACCGTCAGGAAAGGTTTTTTCACATTATTATGTTGAGCATGAAAAACGCCTATTATAGTTCGTGCTCAAAAATGATGAGTTCGTGGCCTAAAATGTTGCGTTCACGATAATATAGTTGGGAATTGTTGTAATGCGTTCTACCTTTGCCTCGTTTTTAAACTTTTAAGAATATGAAACGAGTATTTATCTATTTTTTTCTTGCCTTTATGGCATGTTCTTGTAATAAGGCAGAAGTTGAATTGCCTATCTTATCAGAAACACACTCTACATCAATAAATGGGAGTATTCGCTCTTTTTCTTCAAAAGAAGAGCTCTATAAGGCGGTATGTAGTAATACAGCTGATATATTGAGAACAAAGTCAACAGATATCGCGGATAATCTGTTTGCTCAATTACCGGCTACTCTAATATCAACCGATCCTGTTTTATCGATTGATGCTTGCAGGGATTATATTGACGGTCTTGTGTGTACAGCATACGATGTTTGTGGTTATGATGTGCTTGTGCCAAATAAAGACTTTGCTAGGCTGCTCAATTGCCATGGAGAGGTTAAGGTTGATAATGTGGTATATAAAGTGTCTCCTAGAGGCACATATTATTTCACCCCTGACTATCTTCAGATGTTTGAATCAAATTACGGCCTTTTCGATGGTGCAACACCTACCGAGATTGGCGAAGGGCACTACTGTTTTGACTCTGTCGTCATTGATGGCCGGAAAATGAATGGAATTCATATCTTTGATACATTTGAAACAGGTTGTGACAAAGTCGAAAGATCAAGTGATGCTGTAATGCCAATGACAAAAGGCTCGACTTATTATCCGGCAAATGAATTTGAGGAGATGTGGATGGAAGCACAGAGCTGCATTAACTGGGGACAGCAAGACAAATACTATACTGACGCACAAACTGTAGCAGGGGAGTTTCTTCAGGGTATTTTTGGCCGTAACCAGTCTTATTATACCAATTTCTCTGATGAACGACGTCTTCGTGCAAAGTTGTTCTATTACAACTATGTGGTGTATTCTGAAATCGGCGGAGTAGCAAATATGGAGAAAAAAGGATTCTTGGGCTGGGCAGACGAGAAAGCAGAAAGGGTGTATCTAATCTGGAACAATATTGTAATGTTCGCTCCTTTCTATAAGACAATTAAGTATCCATCCTCTAGCAATGGTGTTACGCAGCGTTATTTCTTGGGCGAAAACGTTGAAAAGATACCAGGGAGGGGAGACGAAGGGCGAGTAATGTATTTTGCCGGTGCTCCTTTGAGCAAAAGTGAATTGCGGAATCTTGCTAATACGGATTATCTTAGTTCGGTGATAAGCCAGTATACTGATGGTCGGATTCAATCTATGAATTCTATTAAAGGCGCAAAGTATATTACAGAAGATGGTATTTATTTTGTCGTTTACCCCTATGGGCAGATGAAAGAAAACGTATCTGAGATAAGAATGCCCTTTAATTCTGATTTCCACTTTGAAGTTGGTGTGAGCTATAATATGTCTGCTCCTCCTACAACTGTTAGCGGTTGGCTGAACTCAGTAAAAGCTCAGACAGTAAAATCTCCAGAGCTCATACAAGGAGAGATTCGTGCTGCAGCCAAATATAATGGAGTATTCAAAGGCATGCGACTTATTAAAGAGTACAAGGAGAAAAAATAATGCGTAACAAGTTATATATTATGGTACTGCTGTTGTCATCGATAACAGTATCTGCCCAGACCCGCAATATCTCTGCGGAGATCCTCGGTGCTTCCCAACTGGCAGGAGTAAGCTATGACTCGCGCTTCAGCGGCAATGATGGCTTTGGCTATCGCGCTGGTATCGCTTATGGCCTTGGAATCAATTCTCTTATATTCTCCGGAGAACAAAACGTGCATTCAGTTACCGTTCCTATAGAAATCAATTACCTGCTCGGGAAAAAGCGCAGTCATCTTGAACTTGGGCTAGGCATGAGCAACGGACTGTATAGGGTGCACACAAAAACCGGCGAGTTTACCGCTACCGGAGAGGATGGCTCGACTTATACTGTTCCGGCAACGGATGAGACCAACTACAATTGGGGATATTTCTTCTTTGGCGATATAGGCTACAGGTTCCAGCTGGAGAAAGGATTTACCTTCAGGATTGGTGTGAACCCTTCATTCTCCTTCAATACAAAACACGCGGTTCAGAAGAATTGGTTAACCCCATACATAAGCATAGGCTGGTCATTCTAAGTCACGGATTATCTCTTTTATGAATTATATTTCACCCCGCCAGGACTATAATCCCAGCGGGGTGAATCATTTCAAACCGGTCTCTCGCCCTACTACTCACTCAGCTTCGCCTGCGCAAGGACATCTCCAGACTTCTCACCGGTGGCGGTGTTTACGTAGAAGTACTTGAAGAAGACCTTGGGGTTGCCAGCGTTGGGAGCGCCGCACTTGGCCTCGTACTTCGCCTTGATGTTGATGGCCGTGGTCACTGGAGTGTACGGATCATCGAAGGCCGCGGCCTTGCCATAAGCACGGGTGATGCCGTTGCTCTGAGGCTCGGAAGCACAGATGACGAGCTTGAGGTTGGTAACATCGCTGGGGATTTCTGCCAGGGTGAAGGTCATGGCTGAGCTGGAGAGAACGATGGTGGTAGCTGCAGGAGCATCCACGCCGGCCAGTGCCGGAGGATTGGCCATGATATTGCCACCACAATACACTACCCAATAATTCAGGCGGAGGAAGAGGTTTGCACCGGAGATCTTGCTCTTGGTGCCGAGCACGGACTTGCCCTGTGCGGTATTGGCCGCAGCATTCCAGGCAAGGATTTGCTCGTTGGTGAGACCGTGCCAAGCCTGCGAGAGCTGCTTGAAAACGGCCTTCACGGAAGACTGGTAGGCAGTACGGGTGCTGCCACCGCATCCGCGGTTGCGGATGTACTTGCGGCCGCGAGTCTTGGCTGCGGTCACTCCTTTGGCGGAACCAGACATCTCGTCAAAGGCAATAGAAGGCGTGTACTTCATTTTTTGAAAAGATTAAGTGAAACAATGAAACGTATAATAGTGTAGACTATCCAAGCTATGAGCATCCACATGATGACGGGGCCGAGTGCCAGCCAGCAACGCTGCAAGAGATTGAGCTTCTTTTCTACTTCAACAGTCTGAGTCTCGACCCTATCGCGAAACACCAGTGAGTCGCGATAGACTATCTCCTTTTTGTACTCTATGGGCTGCTTGAAGGGCTTTGTTTCCAGAGAATGAGTAAGGACTCCACCGGAGACGGAAGCGGCCGATTTGGCGTACTTATTCTCGATTACAGAGGCGGTGTCAAGAGTCACTAACCTATCGACGATTACCGGCAATTCTATGAAGGCTGTGTCAACCACGTACTCTTTCTCTATCCTGACCTCCACACGGGTGCTGTCCGTGACTGATGGCGTGACACGGGCAGCACCGCAGGAGGCTGCGAGGATCATAACGAGGAGGGCGAAAGCAAACTTATTCAAGGGATGACTTTTCTTATACTTTGTCAGCTTTCTTCTCGAGGTCCGACTCTATCTTGATAAACTTGGCATCCATCGAGGTCTTGACGCCCAGGATAGCGCCGGCCAATACGAGAAGCTCACTGACGATTGATATGGCTGAATTCGATATAACGCCCGGAGGTGGCACCAGGAACAGACACGCACAGGCGATTGCCACACCGGCTGCAAAGCTGGCGATGGCCATGCCGCCCTGAAGGCGCGTGACTTCCTGCTGTGTCATCTTACGAGCCATGGCTTATTCTTCTGAAGGTTCACGAGCGATGAAGATCTGGAGGAACTGGCCCTCATTGGTAGTAAGGCCCCAACCAGACGAATTTGTTATCGAGAAATGCGTTCCGGCCAGGTGAGCCTGGGCCATGGGAGCACCTTTCTGATGGATTGAGCTATCCGGATACACGAGTGGGAAATAGATATCCACGTCCTCCGGAATGCAGTTGATGTCAAACTCCACGTCCAGAGACTCGTCATCTGACTTCAATCCATTGAACTTGAGCAGGAGATAAATGTAATTCTCCTTGACAATGCACTGCTTGTAGTCCGGCTTGACGCCATTCGGCTTGTTGCTGAATGTTACTGTGACTCCACCATCCCTGACAAGTGTTCCGTGCTGGCCTCCGGTTACGTATGCGGTACAGACATAGAGATAGAGAGGGCCCTTCTCGTCGAAGTGGTCCGTCTTCTCGATAAAGAGACTGTTATCTTTAATCCAGGAACGCAGTATGGTGCCACGGTGAGGGTCTTCCTTGAAGGCCATCAGGAATACGGTTGAGACGTTGGACTTCTTCATGACCAGCGAAGAAAACTTAAACTCAATGACATCCGCAGCCAGATATGCAGCTGCTGTGACATCAAGAGCAATGCGGGCATTGAGAACGGTGAGATTTGCGCTCTGGTAAGCCTTGAAGGAGACCTGAGGTATGCCGATGTTGTTGGATATAGAGGTAATCATGATGCGACTATAGGATTATCGATTAAACAAAGGCCGATACGCCGAAGACGTCGAACTCATTGGAGATGCCACCTACACGGCGATTGAATTTGAATTCATCGTACCTCTCGGCGACGTAGATATAGTTCTGGATGAGACCAACAGCCCACTGAGAATGTCCATAGCCCCTGGCCAGGAAATACGCGTTTCCATTGGGAATGGTATCCGGCTGGTCATGGATATGGCACTCAAGTCCGGCGAGATAGCTGAGATAAGCCATGTGGGAATCCATAGCCACCAGTATAGAGCCACTGGCGAGTTCGTAGTAGAAGCTATCGAAGCGGCTCATGGAAGGATTGTAATCAAGGTTGTCGAGCGTGACATTATTCCTTGGCACGTATTCGACGCCATGGATCTGAGACACATTCTTACAGAATGCGGAGATTCGCATGGTCTCACCGACGAAGCCGGTGTCACTATCCATCCAGTACAGTTCGATGAAGACCTTCTCGCCAAGATTCGGGTGCGTAACCTATAGCCTTGGTGTAGAGCTTTGTAATCTGGGCTTCACCCCAGTCGTCCTGGACACCCGGAGCCACGATAACAGTCTTGCTCCAGCCGTAAGAGATTCCGACACTCTGGCCACCGGACATCTTAATAACCAGTCTGTAGGATTCCTTGGGAGCCTCAATGCCTGAGAAAGCAATGACAGTGGGCGTTACCCAGAAATCATCGTAATCTACCTCCGGAACATCTGCGCTGTATTCAGGAGCTTCCTGCAGGGGAGGGAGGCCGACCATCTCGCGGTTGGCGTTCAGCCTGACGAATGCATTGTGACCGGTCATTTCCGCAGCCTTGCCGAAGGTGGAGATTCCTTTTAGATGACCAGCCAAGATCTCCCAGGCTCTCATTTGGGAATCGGAGAGTTGCTTATATGCCCGGGAGACCTTGGACAGGCTGTTGCGCTTGTCCGCCTGAGCTGGCGTGACCACCTTGCTATGTTTGGCTCTTGAGGAGAGAACATTCCGCCCAGAAACATTGCGGGCGGTGACTTCTTTTGCTGTGCCGGCGAAGTCGTTGAAGGCTATTGAAGGTTTTGCGATCATAATCGGTATTCGTATCGCAACCTCCGATTCCTTGACAAATGTAGTAAATAATTTTAACTACACAAACACAATGAGTTAAATATTTTTACCTAAACGGCAACTTTAGTGTAATACGGTTACTTTAGGTAACCGAAATCTGAAAACTCAGTTTCTGGTAATTGCTCCGGAAGCCGGTCTGGCTGTCAAGCAACAGATGCCGGCAATGAACCTGGTACTTTGGCAGGTCCAAGTCCCAGATATCCTTGTATCCCGGAACAGGCACATCGACGATGCAATCCGAAGAGGAGCAGGGGGCTGCAGAGATGAAATTCCTTAGATATCCGCCGTTCCTGCCGGCACCCGGCTCCGTGAATTGGAGCTTTGTAAGTAGCCTGTACCTAGAGGCCTCGGCGTTCTTGTCGCAATTAAAGTGAAATCTCAGCATCAGGCTATCCTCGCCTGCCACCACAACAGAATGATACTCTGCAGAGTGGGCGGGGAAGGGTTCAGGTGTATGCAGTACTGGAATCCTCTCGTTCCCGAGCTGCGCATAACCGTGGTATGCGGAAACGAAGAGATTGTAACCGGAAATATGGTGGTCCTTCCTGAAGGGCGGCCGGTGGCTCGGCACATTCACGGCCATACTATTCCAGCTCTCCTGGACTGAAGGATCCAGCTGCCGCCAGGCCTGCAGTGCACGAAGATGAACGGCCTGGGCCTCCATCTGGCTAAGAGTACCAGGAAAGACCGGGTGTGCCTTGCTCTTCCAGTAGCAGACCCCATCGATGTGGAAGAAGGTGATGTCTCCCACAGATGACCAGCAGTCCTCAAACGGCATAGACGGAATATACTTAGGCATAGTTCAATTATCACTTTAGATAACTCTCCAAATATAGTATAAATCAGTGGTAAGGTCAAGAAAAAACCCTCCCCGGAGGCTCAATCGGAGAGGGTAGCGCGCTTGGATGATGGTCAGTAGATCCTGGGAGCTGGGACACCGGTGCAAGTCTTAAGCTCAGAGGTAGATAAGAGGGAGCTCAGAAAGAGCTGGCAGCGAAGACCGAACATCCGTGAGACAAAGATATAACAAAGATGTTACAAAAGCAATGGAACAAAGCAGGCAGCGGCGTCAGCCGCTGCTCCGTAGGCGAGTGTTTAGCCTGGCCGACGTCCTCTGAGCGTGATTTCCGGCGCGAGTCCGCACCGGCGACGAAGCGGACACCAATTATGGGAGGGTCTGGTACTCTGAGGCGCTGTGCGCCGAAGAGTGCCAGGCGGGCAAGGCCGTAGGCCGCGGCAGGCAGGGGACGGAGGGGAGTGTGAGCGAGGTAGGACGGTGGTTCACCTGCAGGCAGTGCGGGAGGACCAGAGGAATAACGTTGCGGCGGTGGAACGGGGCGTCGGGCCGCCGGCCGTGGGAGGCAAACGCTTGATGGCGGAGCGGATTGGAGGCGGCAAGCGGAAGGAGACCTTTGGGCTCCTGGAGCTCGACGGAAATCCGCGGAGCTTCTGCAGCACCCACGATAACGGCCGAATAGCGAGCCCGACAAATTCAAGGCGAAGCCTTACCTATTTTGCGCTCTGGCCCGGCCGTGAGGCCGGAATAGCCAAGCGCACACACGAAGTACCGAGAAGCAAGGGCAGGCGGAGTGAGGTAGCAGCTGCAGCTCGTCGGCAGCTGCTACCTGACGTAGACAACCGCGCGACCCAGCACGAAGTGCGTAAGGCGGCAGGGGGACGGTGGATTACAGAATCGGTGGGAGCGAGAACGATTGTATCCTTACTGATAACATACGAACGTGAGGGGCCTTGCGGAGCGGCAGGAGCTGGCGGAGCTGAAGGATGCAGGGGGCGTAGCCTCCTGCAGACAGAGGTGGAGCGAGCGACCAGCGGAGTCAAGGCCCTGGGCGCCTGGACGGGCCGGGGCCCGGGTGGTCCCTGACAGGCGCCCAACCTGCCGCCGCCCCGCCAGGGCACGAAGTGCCGACCGCTAAGAACTGATACTTAGCCGCTTAACATAATTAAGCGCTTTTTTTGAAACGCCTCTGGGCTGGGTTGTAGGACCAGTGGCAGGACGGCTCTCCAGAGGTGCTTTCAAAAAAAAAATCATGTTATGCCGCGGGGCCTTGGCATCGCCGTGCGCCCAAAGGTCGGCCCTGGCGTTAGATTCCCGGAGCAGGCCGGCGGACGTGAGTGGCTGGAGCCAGCGGAAGCCACTGACGGGAGCCGAGACTGCGGAGGGGCGGCTTTCCCAAAGCCGCTTATAGACTCCAGCGGCGCCGTGCGCCGATGACCGCTTCCTCATCGCCGGCACAGCACTGCGGCATCAGCCCGAACGAGTGCCCGATAGTGAGGGCCAGCTTCGGAATCCGGCATCATTCGGCCCCTCGTTTAACCCAAAACATACACATCTTCGGAATCGGCAGCGCCGTCGGCATTAGCATCGGAGGTCTCGTTTTCCTATATAGCACAATAGACAGCAACTCGCACTGCAGAGCGATAGAGGGACGATTCTATAAAATCTATATAGGCAATAGATAGGCTATAGATACCTATAGATAGATGTAAGAGTTAGCGTAAACGTTAGCAAATTCGCTAACTATTAGCACTAGCGTTACTAACTACATCCCGAAGAGCTCGATGAGCGGCGTCAGCCGCTGGTTGGCATCCGGGTGGCGGATGGCGCGAAGCGCCTGCGTGTCGCGGGCGCGTGGCGAAGCCGCTGCGCCTATGCGGCCGTAGGCGATACGCGGAGGATGGACGGGCGGGCGGGGGACATCCTACGGAGGAGAAGCACTGCGGCAGGAGTTCCTTGATGCCGGTGGAATGCGACCGGCGAAGCCGGGCCGCGTAGCGCCCGAGAGTCTATGACCGGAGCGCTACTGCGCGTAGGGAATAGTCTCTCAGCGGAGCTGGCAGAGTGGAGGTCTGCAGCCGCGCATTGTGCGGCGCAGGCCGGAAACAAGCCTTCTGAGCGAAGCTTTAGCGGAGCGAAGAGGGCTTGACCGCGTTGATATCGGCACAGGCCAGGCATCTTTGCCGGAACAGTGCACCATCGGCACGACTCATCGGCACTATAATTGCAGGCATTTCTGCCATATGAAATTCCACGCTATCATTTTGTCACTCTTTTTATTGCTTCCTTTTGTTCCTGCTATTGCGCAGGAACAGGATAGTGTCCGAGTGGATTCGGTAACGATGATGCCTCTTGATTATGGTGTCAAAGAGAGAAAGCCCAGTTTCAATGGCGGCGATGCCAATGAATTCTCGAAATGGGTACACGAGCACAAGATTTATCCCGAGGAGGCCAAGAGAGCCGGGATTGAAGGGCGGGTTTATACTCGATTTACGATCACAAAAGAGGGTAAGCTAACCAACGTGAAACTCATCAGGGGTGTTCATCCTCTTCTTGACGAGGAAGCCATCCGTGTGATAGAATCAGCTCCACAGATGTGGAAGCCTGGTTTGAATTACAAAGGTGAGCCAATAGATGTAAACTACACGTTCCCTGTATTATTCTCCCTCCCCAAGGAATAATTGATACGCGATGCTTGAAGCCAAGAAATACAACCGGAATCGAATACCCGGCCAAGACCTATATAAAGCTTTTTGGGTACTACTTCATCCTTCAGTGGGTGGTAAGCCTCGTGCTTTTTATTCCCACCAAGCGGACATAATTACCGGATAATACTCCGCCCCTGGATGTCATTTCACGACTGCATATCACTTACTTGGCGCTACGGAAAAGTATGAGAAAGATTCTTTCTGCTATTATCCTCTGTCTTTGCTTGGGTTTAACTTCCCGGGCGCAAGTGTTCATCATAAACGACAATGTGTTCCAGGAACGGATGGGAACTATAAAGGCCACCGTGCTGGACTCCCTTTCCAATGAGCCTGTGAGCTTTGCTTCCGTGTATGTGATTCCTTCAAAGGATACCACTATAACCAACTTCACCCTGACGGATGCGAATGGCGAAGCCAGGCTGGACGAAGTGCCGTATGGCAGCTATGTCTTCCATGTGGAAATGATGGGCTACAAGCCTTTTGTCAAGGAACGTTTCTTCCGTGACCGGCAGGTGGATATGGGTACTATTCGGCTGCAGGTGGACGAGCAGTTCCTGCAGGCGGCTACCGTCACTGATGTGGGCAACCCCATTGTTATAAAGAAAGATACCGTGGAGTTCAACGCATCTTCTTTCCGCGTAGGCGCCAATGCCATGCTGAAGGACCTCCTGCAGC
>JAEEGL011383778.1_pt1 | contig 13702 bp, 10 predicted proteins | sample 9134231 | NCBI WGS metagenome assembly JAEEGL01 (sample SAMN16246548, study PRJNA631951) | gut metagenome | biome: gut microbiome; feature: rumen; material: fiber-attached | host: Bos | place: Iran: Karaj | collected 2018-10
ATTTGTCAACCGCGCCATCGCCGGCGGTATCGACATTATCCGTATATTTGACGCGCTGAACGACCCGCGCAATCTGGAAGCTTCCATCAAAGCCTGCAACAAGTACGGCGGCCACGCGCAGGGCACCATCTCTTACACCAAGAGCCCTGTTCACACCAACGAAATGTTCATCAAACTGGCCAAAGAAATCGAACAGATGGGCGCAGACTCCCTGTGCATCAAGGATATGGCAGGGCTTTGCGATCCTTACAATACATACAACCTGATCAAAGCTCTGAAATCCGAGATTTCCATTCCAATCGAGCTTCACACTCACGCCACATCGGGCCTTGGCAGCCTGACATACATGAAGGCCGTGGAAGCAGGCGTGGACATCATCGACACAGCTATCTCACCATTCTCGGGCGGAACATCACAGCCTCCGACAGAGCCGCTGGTAGCAGCCTTCGCAGGCACAGAGTACGACACCGGCCTGAACATGGATCTCCTGAACAAAGTAGCGGAGCACTTCAAGCCGATCCGTGAAAAATACATTGCCGAAGGCCTTATCAGCACCAAGGTTATGGGCGTGGACATCAACACCCTGATCTATCAGGTTCCGGGCGGTATGCTCTCCAATCTGGTAAGCCAGCTGAAAGAGTCCAATGCGCTGGATAAGTTTGACGACGTGCTCAAGGAAGTTCCGCGCGTAAGAGCCGACTTCGGTTATCCGCCTCTGGTTACACCATCCAGCCAGATTGTCGGCACACAGGCAGTTATCAATGTCCTCACAGGCCAAAGATACCGCATGATCCCGACAGAAGCCAAGAACCTGGTACGTGGCAGATACGGTCGGACTTCCGTTCCTATCTCGCAGGAAGTCAGAGACATCGTTATCGCCGGCGAAGAGCCTATCACATGCCGCCCGGCAGACCTTCTGGAGCCTGAGCTTCCAAAGATGCGCGAACAGGCAGCGCCTTATATGCAGCGCGAAGAAGACGTGCTGACCATGGCGCTCTTCCCTAACCAGGCAGAAGCTTTCTTCCAGGCAAGAGCCGAGGGCAAGTGCAAGATCAACACAGATTTCTAGCCGACCGAAATATCATGACGGCCCGGCTCGCCGGATTCTTCAATCGAACTAAAATAGCAGAGAAACACCGAAAATCGGCAATTTCTCTGCTATTTTTCTTTATTATTGCAGCCCCAGCACCGTCAGCAGGAGATACACCGCGCCTGCGAATATCCAGGCGACGACGCACTGCATGATCACAATGCATGTGGCCCACTTTTTGCCAAGCTCCCTGTTCACGGCCGCGATCGCTGCCACGCAAGGCGTATAGAGCAGGCAGAATGTCAAAAGGGACGCGGCCGCCTTCACGGTAAGCGCCGAAGCCAGCCCTGCGTTTCCTCCGAAAAGCACTGCCAGAGTGGATACCACGCTTTCCTTGGCCATAAATCCCGTGATCAGCGCAGTCACTATCCGCCAATCGCCAAATCCGATTGGAGCGAAGACCGGTGAAACCACTCCCGCAATGGCTGCCAGCATACTGTCTTTGGAGTCTGCCACCAACTCAAAGTGGAAATTGAACGATCTCAGCATCCAGATCACGATGGATGCGATGAATATCACGGTAAAAGCGCGAGTGAGAAAATCCTTGGATTTTTGCCACATCGGGCGCAGGATGTTTTCTGCCGTAGGCATGCGATAGTTTGGCAGTTCCATCACAAAAGGCACCGCCTCGCCGCGGAATTTTGTAGCCTTGGCAGCTGTCGCCACTATCAGCCCCGCGAGGATTCCGCCCAGATAGAGCAGTATCATCACAAGAGCCGCATGATCCGGGAAGAACAAAGCCGTGAAAAGCCCGTAAATCGGAAGTTTTGCTGAGCAGCTCATAAAAGGTATCAATATGGTGGTCATCCGCCTGTCACGCTCTGACGGCAGCGTGCGGCAAGCCATGATGCTGGGCACGGAGCATCCGAAGCCCATGAGCATCGGCACAATGCTGCGCCCGGAAAGGCCGATCTTTCGCAGCAGCTTGTCCGTCACGAAGGCGATTCTGGCCATATAGCCCGTGTCTTCGAGGAGCGACAGGAAGAAGAACAGAATGACGATGATTGGCAGGAACGAAAGCACGCTGCCCACGCCTTCCAGCACTCCGTCTACCACCAGGGAATGCACCACTTCGTTGGTGCCCCAGACAGTGAGGAGCAGGTCCGCTTCTTCCGACAAAATCCCGATACCCGTCTCCAGCAGGTCCTGCAGGAATTTGCCCACCACTCCGAAGGTGAGCCAGAACACCAGAGCCATGATGCCGACAAACGCCGGGATGGCCGTGAATTTGCCGGTCAGCACCGAGTCTATCCGGCGGCTGCGTTCCCGTTCCTTGCTTTCGTCAGGTCGGATGATGCAGGCTTCCGCCAGCTTCATGATAAATGAAAAACGCATATCCGCGATGGCGGCAGACCTGTCCAGTCCGCTTTCACGTTCCATCTGTTCTACGATTTTTTCCACAAAATTTATTTCATTTTCGTCAAGCTGCAGCTCTTTTCTGATGAGCTCGTCGCCTTCCGCCAGCTTGGTGGCCGCAAAACGCACCGGAATGCCCGCTTTCTTTGCATGGTCTTCGATCAGGTGCATGATGCCGTGCAGGCAGCGGTGTACCGCACCTCCCCGCTCACTTTCCTCGCAAAAATCGGTGCGTGCAGGCTTTTCCTGGTATTTGGCCACATGCAGAGCGTGACTCACCAGCTCGTCCACGCCTTCGTTTTTGGCAGCTGAAATCGGTACCACAGGGATACCCAGCATCTCTTCCATCTCGTTGATCAGAATGGAGCCGCCGTTGCCGCGAACCTCGTCCATCATGTTGAGTGCCAGCACCATCGGCACTTCCAGCTCCATCAGCTGCATGGTCAGATAGAGATTTCTCTCAAGATTTGTAGCGTCTGCAATATTGATAATGCCCAGAGGCTTGTCTTTCAGGATATATTCGCGGGATACGATTTCCTCGCTGGTGTATGGGGATAAGGAATAAAGCCCCGGCAGGTCCACCACTTCCGTATCCGGATGGTTTCTGATCTGGCCGCTCTTTCTTTCCACCGTAACGCCCGGGAAATTTCCCACTCTCTGGCTCGAGCCGGTGAGCTGGTTGAAAAGCGTAGTCTTACCGCTATTCTGGTTTCCTGCAAGAGCAAAGGTAAGCACTGTACCGGCCGGCAGCGGCTTTTCTCCTTTTTTGTCGTGGTATTTGCCGCCTTCGCCAAGGCCCGGATGTTCTGCGGCAGCCGGCTTTTTCGGAGCTGTCTTTTCCGCTGCTTTTTCCAATGGACGAATTTCAATCTTCTCCGCGTCCGCAAGGCGCAGCGTCAGTTCGTAGCCCTGCAGTCTGTACTCTGCAGGGTCTCCCATAGGCGCATATTTTACCAGCGTGATCTCCGCTCCGGGGATCACACCCATGTCCAGGAAATGCTGTCTCAGCACTCCCTCTCCGCCCACCGCCTCGATGACGGCAGACTTTCCTGTTTCAAGTTCTTTCAGATTCATTTTATCCCAATTTCTTTCTGTTGTACTTTCCCAAACGGGGATATTATACCAAAATTCCCCGTGAAAATCCACTCTGAAAGTGTTAATATGTATTGGGAGGTGACGTGATGAAGAATCCGTCAAAGACACTTATTTCTTGTATTATGGCCGTTATGCTGCTTGCTCTTGCCTGCATCGCAGCAGGCTGCGCGGAAAATCCGAAAGCTCACGCATCCTCTGACAATCCCGCATCCCAAATCGGCCATGCCGCTCCCGAAGATTCTGCCTACGGCGTATTCCTCAGCTACGACGGCGAATTGAGCGAGCTTTCTGCCTACGACTGCATCGTGATCGACGCCCAGTACCATACAGCTGATGAAATCGCGGATTTCAAAGCCGGCGGCCACACCGTTTACAGCTATATCAATATCGGCTCTCTGGAAGATTTCAGAGACTATTACGCAGACTATGCCAATCTGGCTCTCGGAAATTACGAACACTGGGACGAAGAAGTCTGGGTGGATGTTTCAGCCCAAAAATGGCAGGACTTCATCCTGGGGCAGCTCGCCCCGAGTCTGGCATCCAAAGGCATCGACGGATTTTTCGTTGACAATTGCGATGTTTACTACAACTACCCTACCCCGGAAATTCTTGAGGGCGCGTCCAAAATCATGAAAGGCCTCAGAGCGACCGGCCTGAAAGTGATCATCAACGGCGGCGACGCATTCATGACTGCCTACACCTCATCAGGCGGTGCCTGGTCCGATGTCATCACGGGCATCAACCAGGAGACCGTATTTTCAAAGATCAACTGGGACAGTGACACATTCTCAGCCGCAGATGCAGGCGACCGCGAATACTTCAGTGAATATATCGAAAAATACGCAGCCCTCGGCGCCGACATCTACCTGCTGGAATACACAACGGACGAAAAATTAAAAGCCGCTATCCGCGACTATTGCCACGAACACGGCTTTTATTACTATATCTCAGATTCCCTCGAGTTGGGCATCTGACCCGGCACGGCCTCCGTGCCTGTGCGCTTCCTAGCCCACCACCTTCACGCCGTCGTTGTCGGCGGAAAGTGCCAGAACTGTCCAGCCCGGACAGACTGTGTGTATCTTTTCGCGCAGGCGGTCGGCAAACTCAGCCGCATCGCCCTTTACCAGTGCCAATTGCGTGGAGCCTGCACCGCTGATGCAATAGGCGATGGCTCCGAGCTCCAGAGCAAACTTTTCACTCTCCGCATAGCCCGGGATCAGCTTTTTTCTGAAGTCCTGGTGCAGGCGGTCTTTGAGCGACACCTTTATCATATCCTCGTCTCCCAGTTCGAGCGCGCGCAAAAGCAATGCCGCATGTGACAGATTGAATACTGCATCCTTGAAAGGCACTTCCTGAGGCAGCGCGCCCCTGGCCAGTGCCGTGGAAAGCTCAAAGTCGGGAATTACCACCACAGTGTGGATATCTTCGTGCATGCGGTATTTCACGGTGTACGGCTTGCCTTCGTCCAGCATGGAAGCAGTCAGTCCGCCTGCGATGGCGGCCGCTACATTGTCGGGATGACCTTCGATTTCGTTCGCCACCTCCAGGATTTCCATGCGCGAAAGCTTTTTGTCGTGCAGCTCATTGGCCGCCATCGCGCCCGCCACGATCAAAGTGGAAGAGCTGCCCAATCCTCTGCAGACGGGTACATCCGCATCTATTGTGATCTTCAGCCCGTCTTCCGCGCTAAGCCCCATCTTTTTCATGGCCAGCTCGTACCCGCGGTACGCGAGATTTTCCCTGTTTCGGAAAACCTCATCACAGCCTTCGAAAGCAAGCGTACTCCCGCAAAGCTCAAAAGTAATGGTATTGTACAGCGACAGCGCGCATGCAAAGCTGTCAAACCCCGGTCCGATATTGGCCGAAGTGGCAGGCACGCGTACAGTCACTTTTTTCTTTTTCATAAAATCCAGCATTATTTTACCTCTTGGCGCATCTTCCTGCGCCTGTCCTCTTATCTAAATTTCTCTGCTCTTTTGCATCACATAGTTGAAAATCTCACCCGGCTCGATGCAATCCGTGTGCAGCACCTTGCGGCTCTTAAGTCCGGCCAGGTTTTTCGGTATCGCCACGCCTGTTTTTTCGCTGAGCCTTTCCATCATCTCAAACTCATCCTGCGGCAAAGCTTCACCTTTCTCTGCGATGGCGGAAAGCACTGCCTGCGGGAATTTGTAAGGCGATGCCGTGGAAAGCACTGCGATCGGTGCATCAGACCCGGTGGCAGCCCTGTATTGTTCTGTGGCATTCCATGCTACGGCTGTATGTGTATCCATCAGATAGCCTTCCTTTTCGAAGACTTTTTTGATAGTCTCAGCCGCTGTCTCGTCCGACGCATAGGCTGCAAAGAATGTCTCCTTCAGCTTTGAAAGCGTGTCTTCATCCACATCGTAGCATCCTTTTTCCGAAAGGTCCTTCATCCAGCCTGCCACCCTGGCCGCATCGCCGCATGCCAGATAGAGCATTCTTTCCAGATTGCTGGACACCAGGATATCCATGGAAGGCGAAGTGGTCTTGATGAACGGGCGTTTTCTGTCGTAGTGCCCCGTGGTCAGGAAATCGAAGAGCACGTTGTTGGCGTTGGATGCGCAAATGAGTTTCCCCACCGGAAGGCCCAAAGTTTTGGCAAAATATCCTGCCAATATGTCTCCGAAATTTCCGGTCGGCACTGCAAAGTCCAGCTTTTCTCCCGCCTTGATCTCGCCGCGCGCCAAAAGATCCGAATAAGCCTTGAAATAGTACGTCAGCTGAGGTGCCAGGCGCCCGATATTGATGGAATTGGCACTGGAAAGCGCAATTCCCGTTCCTTCAAACACCTTCTCGGCTTCAGCCTTTGCAAATACATTTTTTACGCCTGTCTGGGCGTCGTCAAAGTTTCCGCGGATGGCGCATACCTTCACATTGGCTCCCTCCTGGGTCACCATCTGCAATCTCTGCACCTGGGACACGCCGCCGTCAGGGTAGAAAACTATGATGCCGATGCCCGGGATGTCATGAAATCCCTCCAGCGCGGCCTTTCCCGTATCGCCGGATGTGGCAGTCAGGATCAGCGTCTTTTCGTCTTTTCCAAGCTGCTTTTTGGCAGCACATATCAGCTGCGGCAGCATTGACAGCGCCACATCCTTGAATGCGGATGTAGGCCCCCTGAAAAGCTCTGCTACGCGGTTTTTGCCCGCCTTCACCACGGGAGTCAGGTCTTCCGTTTCAAACTTTCCTTTGTATGCCTTTTGGCAAAGCCCCGGCATGTCTTCAAATTCAGGCAGCAGCGCTCCCATGATCTTTGCTGCCATTTCCACTGTCGGCAGTCCCATAACTTCCTGCCAGTCAAACTTTATCTTACCAAAATCCTTTGGAAGGAACAGCCCTCCGTCCGGGGAAAGCCCCATCAGCACTGCCTCCAAGGAATTCACTACGATATTATCATTTCTGGTGCTCTGATATTCCATACTTCAGTTTCTCCATGTCTTTTACAAAATTGTGCCTCCGCCGTGCATGCCGCGCAGCCGTCTGCACGCGCTGCTACAGCAAAAGTTCCGCAATCTGCACGGCGTTGGTAGCCGCACCTTTTCTGATCTGGTCGCCGCAGCACCAGATATTCAGTCCGCACGGATCCGTCAGGTCAGGACGGATACGACCCACATACACCAGATCCTGGTCGGAAGTGTCCAGCGGCATCGGATAAACATGTGCATCCAGTTCGTCCACCAGTTTGCAGCCCGGAGCTGCTTCGATCACGGCTCTGGCCTGGTTGATGCTGATCGGGTCGGCAGTACGCACCAATACGGAGATGGAGTGGCTGCGGAAAACAGGCACTCTCACGCATGTGCAGCTGACATCCATCTCCGGCAGATGCATGATCTTGCGACCTTCGTTTTGGAGTTTCATCTCTTCCGACGTATATCCGTCTGTGGAGTGGCCTCCGATCTGCGGAATCAGGTTGTATGCTATCTGGTGTGTGAAGACTTTGGCCACCGGCTTTTCGCCTTTTGCAAGTGCCTCCACCTGAGCGGAAAGCTCGATAGGGCCGCCTGCTCCTGCGCCCGAAACTGCCTGGTATGTGCTTGCAATCATGCTCCTGATAGGGCTGATGCTGTTGAGCGCATTCACTGCCACTACTGTGATGATAGTGGAACAGTTCGGGTTTGAAATAATGCCGGAGTGGTTTCTCACATCCGCGCTGTTGACCTCAGGCACGATCAAAGGCACCTTCGGGTCCAGACGGAATGCGGAAGAATTGTCCACAAATACGGCGCCTGCGTCTACGATGGCCGGCGCGAATTTTTCCGCAATATCGTTTTCGGCTGCGCCCAGCACGATATCCACGCCCTTGAAAGCTTCGTTCCTAGCCTCTTCAACAGTGATATCTTCGCCCTTAAACTTCTGCACTGTGCCTGCGGAACGTGAGGAAGCCAGCAGCTTCAGCTCGCCCACAGGAAAGTTTCTTTCTTCGAGTATTTTTTTCATCTCCATTCCGACAGCGCCTGTTGCGCCCAGAATAGCCACTTTGTATGTTTTCATATTTCATTCCTCCTGTAAATTTTCTCTACTAAAAATACATATATCTTATACCGCGCAGCCGGGGTAATGGCCACATTCGCGATATCAGTTTACGAAATTGTCGTACAGCACGCGGATAGCGCGTTCAAAATCCTTGTTATCCACGCCGACGATGATGTTCAGCTCGTCCGGGCCCTGGGAAATCATCCTGATATTGATTCCCTGTTCGCCCAGTGCAGCGAAGATCTTTCCGGAAGTACCGGATTTTTTCGCCATCTTACGGCCTACTACAGCCACCACTGCGATATTCTCGGTGAATGTGATGGAATCAGGCTTGTAGACCTTCTGGATATCCGACACCACCGAATAGATCACCGGCGATGCCTTGGCAGAGTCCACCACATATGAAACGGAATCGATTCCTGACGGAACAAATTCCACGGAAAGGTCGTACTTTTCGAATACGCTGAGCATCTTCATAATAGCGCCCACTTCGCTGGAAAATCCGCTCTTGCAGACATTGACGGAAGTGAAATTCTTGCGCCCTGCGATACCTGTGATGATGTTCTCATCGTCGCCTGATGTCTCTTCGAAGTTTTCCATGATGAGTGTGCCCGGATGGTCCGGCTCGTTGGTATTACGCACATTCAGCGGGATATTCTTCTCCCTGACAGGGAAGATGGTGCCTTCGTGGAGCACCTGAGCTCCCAGATATGAAAGCTCGCGCAGCTCGCTGTATGTGATGCGTGCGATGGTCTTCGGATTGTCCACGATGCGCGGGTCTGCCATCAGAAATCCCGAAACATCCGTCCAGTTTTCGTACACGTCGGCATCCAGCGCCGCTGCTGCCAGAGCGCCTGTGATGTCTGAGCCGCCTCTTGAAAAGACTTTGATCTTACCGTCCGGCAAAATGCCATAAAATCCCGGGATTACCACTTTACGCCCGTCTGCCGCATGGCGCAGAGCTTCGTAGGAAAGTTCCTGATTGATGGAGCCGTCCATATTGAAGTGGAGCCACATGGTGGCATCGAGGAAATCAAAGCCCATATAGTCTGCCATCAGCCTGGCTGCCAGATATTCGCCCCTGGATACCAGCTCATCCTGTGAAATGCCGCTCTCCAGCTTCTCCCAGATAGCGTCCAGGTCTTTTTCTATGTCTGTCGCAAGGCCCAGGTCGCTCTTGATTTCTTTGTATCTCTGGCGGATGATATCAAAGATAGGCTCCGCCGACACACCATACTTTTTGTGTGCATAGCACAGATAAAGAAGGTCCGTGATCTTGTGGTCGTCCGAAAAACGCTTGCCCGCCGCCGAGACCACTATCACCTTGCGCGCCGGGTCCGATTCAATAATTTTCTTTACTTTTTCCAGCTGCTTCGCATCCGCCATGGAGCTGCCGCCGAATTTCAATACCTTTAACATATTTACCCTCCGGATTTAATATTTTCCTACAATTCCTCAACCAGATATACCTGTTGGAAGCCCTCAAGATACTCGGTAAGTTCTTCAAAATCCATATTTCCCGGGCGCTTCACCATCAGTCGGAAGGAAATCCCTCCCGGTACCAGCGCCGGTGTCTTGCTGACGGAGGCTTTCGTCACCTCCACGCCGCCTTTTTCCACATATTCTCTGTATTCCATATACTTCGTGGCATCAGAGAGCTCGATATGATAAAACCCTCTCCTGGAGTTCACGTCCGCTCTTTTTTCGATGTAAGGAAGGAGCTCCAGCGCTATGAAGATCAGGATAGTGGCCATGATGCCCGCTGCATAAAATCCCGTGCCCACAGCCAGACCGATGCATGCGCTCGCCCAAAGGCCCGCTGCCGTGGTCAGTCCGATGACCTGACGCCCCGCCAGGACGATGGTGCCCGCGCCGAGAAAACCGACGCCTGTGATAACCTGCGCTCCAAGTCGCGCCGGATCGGCATTCGGATTGAGATATTCCACGATGAACTGATCTGTCATCATGGCGATACATGCGCCGATGCATACCAGTATATATGTGCGCAGCCCCGCATTCTGCTTGTGGATGTTGCGCTCAAGGCCGATGATTCCGGAAAGGAACGCCGCCACTGAGAGCTTCACCACCACAGATGCAAAGTCGGTACCGCCAAATTTATAAAACATCATATTAAAGAAAAAATCTATGCTGTTCATACACTTCCGCCTTTCAATTTTGAAATCTATGGATTTATCTTAAATCTGCCCATGCGCTGTCCGCTCGCTCCTAGAGTCTGTCGCTGTTGTTGAGAAGATTGCGCAGGTGCCCGCTACGTTTCCTGGTCGCGGGCTTTGCGACTGCACCGGTGCTGCTTTTATCGCTGCCGTTTCCGCTCGCTCCGGGCGCCGAAGCCTGCGGTGCTGTGCCGCGCGCAAATGCGTCGTAATACATCACAGTCGCCAGAGGCTCATCCCCGGATACGTCCAGTAAGGCAAAGCTGCCGCCGCTGCCGTCGCTCGGATAAGTCAGGCTGCCGGGATTGACCAGCAGCACGCCGCCTTCTTCGGAAACCAGAGACACGTGCGTATGCCCGAAAAGCGCTGCGCTGCAGTCCAGCTCCTGCGCCCTGTAGATTAGATTTATCAGGCTCATCTTCACTTTCTGGCCGTGGCCGTGAGTGAGAAGGATCCGCCCCGCCGGAGTGTCCAGCACCTTGAAATCCCCGCTGTAGTCTCCGTCGCAATTGCCCTTCACACTTATGACTTCGCAGCCAAGCTCCTCATAAAGGATTTCCGCGTCCCTGCTGTAATCGCCCAGATGGATGACCCCTTCTATTTCTTTTTCGTAATGTCTCGCCACCCTCAGCGCTCTGTCGATTTCGCCGTGAGTGTCGCTTAAAACCAGATATTTCATTATTATTCCTTAAACGAAACTCCGAAAGGCAGGTTTGCCCATCGGAGTCCCATATTTTTTCTATATTATATAATATTTTTCTGTTTTTGCCAAAGATTTATTTATGCGGAATTTTCTTCAATTTGTCCGCACGATTCGGTTTTCCGTTTACTCCACTGAATCCGGCTCTTCTCTGTCGTTGGTGATGCCGGCCTTGTCCAGTACGAAGAACAGCAGACCCATTACCATACCTACGATTGTGGAGAGGCACATTCCTGTCAGCTGTACGTTGCCGATCTGGATGAATGCTCCGGAAAGACCTGTTACGAATACTACGGAAGTCATGGCGAGGTTACGTGCCTTACCATAATTTACTTTCTTTTCTACAATCAGTCTGATACCGGATGCTCCGATCATACCGTAGAGCAGGAAGCTGATGCCGCCCATTACAGGTGCCGGGATGGAGTTGATCAGTGCGGATGCAGGTGCGAAGAATGCCAGCAGGATGGAGAATACTGCAGCTCCTCCGATTACCCATACGCTGTAAACCTTGGTTACTGCCATTACGCCGATGTTCTCGCCGTATGTGGTGGTCGGTACGGAACCGCAGAAACCGGAGAGCATTGTGGATACACCGTCGGAAAGCAGGGATCTGTGGAGACCCGGGTCCTTCAGGAGGTCCTTGCCAACGATCTGGCTGGTTACTACCTGGTGTCCGATGTGCTCGGAGATTACCGTCAGGGATGCCGGAATGATGATCAGGATTGCCTGCAGGTCAAACTTAGGGAACATGAAGTTCGGAATACCGAAGATGCTGGCTTCAGCCACCGGTGTGAAGTCCACCAGACCCATGAAGACTGATACCACATAACCTGTGATGATTGAGATCAGGATGGCGATAGCGCTTGCAAAGCCTCTGAATACCACCTGGCCTGCGATGGCCATCAGAAGTGTTACGATGAACACGAAGACAAACTTCGGATTGATGGCTGTGTAGGTGTCGGAGAGTATCAGTCCGCCGTTGGATGCTGCGGATTTTGCCAGTTCCAGACCGATGAGCGCTACTACAGGACCCATGGCTGCAGGCGGAAGAACGATGTCGATCCAGCCGGTGCCTGCCACTTTGATGATCATGGCCACTGCAGCGAAGATAGCGCCCGTTACCACGAAACCGCCCAGTGCGTACTGGTAGCCGTAATTCGGGTCAGCCAGAAGTATAAATGTAGGTGAAAGGAATGCGAAGCTGGAACCAAGATAAGCAGGTGCCTTTCCCTGTGTGATCGCGATAAAGATCAGTGTGCCGATACCGTTCATCAGCAGAACGATGGAAGCGTTGATGCCGAAGAGCCAAGGCACCAGAACGGATGCCGAGAACATGGCGAATGTGTGCTGAATGGAAAGCGGAATTCCCTGCGCAAGAGGTACCCTTTCCTGTACTCCGATGATTTTTCTTTCTTTACTCATTGTGTCCTCCTCAAAATTAATCTTCCTCGTAGATGGTTACTCCCGTTTCGCCGTCACATTCTTCGAGCTTCACAGCCACCTTTTCCTTCCTGGATGTAGGAATGTTCTTGCCCACATAATCAGGGCGAATCGGCAACTCTCTGAAGCCGCGGTCGATGAGAACGCAAAGCTGTATGGTGCCTGCCCTCCCAAACTCCGTCACCGCATCCATGGCGGCTCGCACGGTCCTTCCGGTGTAGATCACATCGTCCACAAGGATTACATTTTTGCCGGTAATCGGGAAGTCTATCTCGCTTCCGTGCACTTCCGGCTTTTCTGATTCGGTAATGTCATCTCTATGTCTGGTGATATCCAGCTTTCCCACCGGTACCTCCACGCCTTCGAAAAGAAGAATGTTGGCAGCCAGCCGGTCCGCAAGGGGCACGCCCCGCTTTTTGATACCCACCAGAACTACATTGTCACAGCCCTCATTTTTTTCGGTGATCTGATGTGCCATCCGTTTGAGCGCTCTTTCGATTTCCTCTGCCTGCATCACTTTTGATTTCAGTTTCATGAAAACCTCCATAAAAAAAATCCTGCCTCGCGACAAGATCTACATGCAAAAGCGGCCTCTTTGGAAATCTCCAATCGGCATATGTACTCTTGTCGGCATCTCTGTACCAACTTAAAGATGTGTTTTACCATAGTCTATGTTACAACCTCGGGGCGGCCGTGTCAAGGGGAATCGAAAAAGTGGTGCATAAAAATTCAAAAGAGCCTCGGCCAAAGGCGGCCGAGACCCTTTTATTAATTCTTTTGTGACCGAATAAGTCGCACGTTTTTGCTATTTTGCCACTTCTTCGCAGTAGCGCATGATGATCGTTGCGATTTCGGCGCGGGTTGCGCTGTCCAGAGGGACGATGGCAGTGGCTGTGCGGCCGCTGACCACGCCTGCGGCTACGGCCCAGCTCATGGCTTCCTTAGCCCATGTGCTGACGCTCTTGCCGTCCTTGAACTTTGCAAGGTCTGCGCTCGCGCTCACATCGATGCCCTTAAACTTCGCATAGCGGTAGATGATAGCTACCAGCTGCTCGCGCGTTACAGGGTCGTTCGGTCCGAAGAGTCCTCTTCCATAGCCGTCCATGATGCCCTTTTCGGTCATGTAGGCCACTGCCTTTTCGTACCATGAGCTCTTCTTCACATCGATATATCCGTGATCGAAAATCGTATCAGGTCGATTCTGCATATTGTAGAGGATCTGCGCCATCATGGCTCTGGTGGTGGTACCGCCGGGTGCGAAGATGGTGCCGCCCATGCCCTGCATGATGCCGTGCTCGAGTACATAGTGTACGCCGTCGTGATACCATGCCTTCGGGTTGGCATCCGTGA
>JAEEGL015741908.1_pt1 | contig 13702 bp, 9 predicted proteins | sample 9134231 | NCBI WGS metagenome assembly JAEEGL01 (sample SAMN16246548, study PRJNA631951) | gut metagenome | biome: gut microbiome; feature: rumen; material: fiber-attached | host: Bos | place: Iran: Karaj | collected 2018-10
ACGGTTGACAGGGGCGTGGTCAAGATCAGCAACAACGGCTCTATCGTCAATTACACCTCAGACAATTCTGCGCTCATCTATAACGGCACCATCTGCCTGGCATGTGATTCGCTGCGCGACATTATATATATAGGCACATCAACAGGTGTGAGCGCCTATCACGCCGGAGAAAACCGTTTCTTGACAATAGCGGCACTCGACCAATTGAAAGGGTCGTATGTGTCATCGCTGATGGTATGCCGAAAAAATCTGCTCTGGATAGGTTGCAGAGATGGCCTTTGGGTCTACAACCAGAAAGACGGCTCCATCAAGCATCTGACCACCGAACAGGGTATGTCGCACAACTCCGTCAGGGCTTTGGCCAATATCGGCGACCGTGTATGGGCAAGTACCGACAACGGACTGACCTGCATCACTGTCAAAAATGACGGTAATGGGGCATCATCCTACAACTGTTATCCGTTTCATGACAGTGACGGACTTCACAACATTGTCTTTTCCAATGATGCAGCCAGCATCACACCCAATAACGAGGTGTTATTGGGTTGCTATTCCGGATATGTGAGCATACCCGACGAAGACATCGTCGCTCTCTATCCGAAACTACATGTGGAATTTACAGAATTCAGAGTCAACGGCGTTAATATTCCTGATTTTCTGACCGACCACACCATCAGGCACAATGACCGCCTTGGACTGTCTGTATCGGCCATGGCCCCTGTAATCAGTCAGAAGATTCAATACTTCTACCGTTTCGAGGGTGAAGAGGAATGGATGAGAGCCCCCAATAACATTCTTTATTTCGCTTCGCTCAGCCCAGGGTATCATGTGTTGCAAGTGAAAGCGGTATTGCCTGGTCTGATGGAGAGCGAACCGGCCGAATTGGCTTTCAGGATGCTGCCGCCTTGGTGGTTATCTACGCCAGCCATCATCTTCTACATCCTCGCCCTCCTTGCCGCAGGATATCTCATCACTCGTATTTTAAGATACAGGCAGAAGCGCGAACTGGCCATCAAGCGTTTGGAGATGAACCTGGAGAAATATGAGATGGAAGAAGAGAAAATCAGGTTTTTCACCAATATCAGTCACGATCTGAAAACCCCGTTGACATTGGTGGTCGCTCCGTTGGAGAAAATCCGCGAGACCGACCTGCCCGCTAATGTCCGTACCGAAGTGGATGTGGCATGGCGCAACGCACGTCAGTTGTATGACCTTGTGTTGGAACTGCTCGATTTCCGCCGTCTGGATGTGGGTAAAGAGACGCTGAATATCCGCCATGGCGACATCGTGGGTTTCGTCAGACAGACAGCCCAGGGATTCGCTTTCTTTGCCCCGCCAAAACAAATCAAGATGGCTTTGAAACTGCCATCCTCGCCCATAGAAATCAATTTCGACGAGAATAAGCTGCGGCGTATCATCACCAACCTGCTTTCCAATGCCTACAAATACAATACCGACAAGGGCAGCGTGACACTGTCTCTCGACATTCAAGAGGAAGGCAGCCAACGGCAGGTGGTACTCAGTGTGGCCGACACAGGTATCGGTGTACACGACAAGAACCATATCTTTGACCGTTTCGTGCAAGAGACGCACGGACAGGAACAGGAGGGAAGCGGTATCGGTCTGCACATCGTCAAGCAATACGTTGACATGATGGGCGGCAGCGTCACCGTGAAAGACAACCTTCCCAAAGGCACTGTCTTCACCGTGACCATACCCGTCGTGGAAAAAACCGACGGCGAGATAGCGAATTTGTCCATCGACGATAGCGACACCGCTGTCGAGGCGACCATCAGCGACAATGAAGTGCAGGAAAAACCGCTCATTCTGGTGGTTGACGACAATACGGATGCTCGCGAGTTCCTGCAACGAAGCCTTGCCGACGAGTTTGACGTGCTCACGGCAGCCAACGGCAAAGAGGGATTAGACCAACTGGGGAAGAATGAGAATATTTGCATCGTTGTCAGCGACGTGATGATGCCGGTGATGGACGGTATAGAGTTTTTCAGGCAAGTGAAAAACAACATCAATTACTCTCACATCCCCTTCATTCTGCTCACGGCCAAGAGCAGTGAGGAGAGCATCGTGGCAGGACTGGAAGAAGGTGTGGCAGACTATATAACCAAGCCTTACAGTCTGTCGGTATTACGGCTACGCATCAAGAAAATACTGGAATGGTCGCAAGATGTGCGTCAGAGTGTGGCCACGGGCATTGAGATCAAGCCGAGCGAGATAACGGTGAGTTCACTGGATGAAGAACTCATCAGCAACGTCATCTCACACATCGAGGAAAACATCCAAGACCAGGACTACTCGGTGGTACAACTCAGCAGCGATGTGGGCATGACACGAGGGCATCTTTACAAGAAACTCATGGCTATCACCGGAAAATCACCGCTGGAGTTGATACGGATTATCAAACTGAAACGCGGCAAGAGTCTAATGGAACAAGGAAAGACCAATATTTCCGAGGTAGCAGACATGGTGGGATTTTCTGCGAAGCAATTTGGCCACTACTTCAAAATCATGTACGGTGAAACCCCGTCAGAATATTTGAGAAAGCACAGAAACCAGCAAAAGAGCACTATCATATGAAAAACAACATTCTCAGGACCATCCTGTTGGCGGTAATTTTACCGCTGATGCCCTGCCAAATGACTGCGGGCAAGTACCAACACTTCAAGGTATCAACCTATATCCGAGCCCAAGACGTGGCACGGATGGACGATGAGAAGTTTCTCAAGAGTACTTGGGAGACCGTGAGCAGTCAGGTTGACCTTGACAAGATTTACCTCGAGACGCACCGCGACGCATTTACCGTGCCTGAAAAAACGCTTTTGAAAGTCAAAAAATTTTTTCTCTCCAAAGGATTGGAAGTGGGTGGCGGCATCACCTTCACACGCTCAGAACCGACAGATTTCGAGACTTACAGTTATGCGCGTGAGAACGAGCGGCAACAGGTGAAAGAAATCTCGGAATTCACAGCCAAGCACTTCGATGATTTCATCCTCGATGACTTTTTCTTCATCGACCTGAAAAATGATGACGAGATAGCCACCAAAGGCAATAAGAGTTGGACTGAATACCGTTTGCGCCTCATGGCCGACGCCGGACGCGAACTGGTGGTGAACCCCGCCAAAGCCGTCAATCCCAAGGTAAAGGTTATCATCAAATACCCCAACTGGTATGACCATTTCCACGGACTGGGATTCAATCTGGAGGAAGAGCCAGCCTATTTCGACGGATTATGGACCGGAACGGAGACACGCGACCCCGCATCTGCCCAACACCTGCAAAACTATCTGAGCTATAACATCATCCGCTATTTCGAAAACATCGCTCCGGGACGCAACTATGGCGGCTGGGTCGATGCCGGAGGCATACACATGAGCATGGACCGCTATGCCGAGCAACTCCATCTGACCATGCTTGCCCGCACGCCTGAAATCATCCTGTGGAACTACATGCAACTGGCTGAGGTGAAAATCACGCCCAATATGCGTGCGCCATGGCAAGACAAGGGCGGAAACAGTTTCCGATATGATGACATGACTGCTCCTTTTACCAAAAACGGAAAAACCATCACACCGACCACCATGGCACGTTTCGCCAATGTTACCCTCCACCAGACCGACCAACTGGTGGGCAAATTGGGCAATCCCGTCGGACTGGTTTCATACAAGCCGTATCACTCGTCGGGTGAGGACTTCCTGCAAAACTACTTGGGTATGATTGGCCTGCCGATGGACATGCATCCGCAATGGAAAGAGGGCAAAAAACAGATATTACTCACCGAGCAAGCCGCCAAAGACCCGCAAATCGTGGAGAAAATCAAACGGCAATTGAAAAACGGGGGCGATGTCATCATCACGACAGGACTGCTAAAAGCCATCCGCGAACCGCTGGCCGACGTCTGCGAACTCTATTGTGGCGACCTGAAAGCCATCGTCAACGATTTCGGATGGTTAGGCAAGTCTGAACGTGAGTTTATCATCCCACAAGTGAAATACTTCACAAACGATGCATGGGAGGTTGTCAGTGCCGGCCGGCCGCTTACAGGAGGCGTATCGGGCTATCCTATCTTGTTGCGCGACACCTATTCCAAAGGCATTCTTTTCGTGCTCACCATTCCCGATGATTTCGGCAATCTCTATGACTACCCAGCCGGCGCGCTCAACGTCATACGCAAGGCTATGAGCAAAGACACCGGCGCATACTTCGAAGGTCCCTCAAAAGTGGCTTTATTTCCATATGATAACAAAACGATGGTGATAGAGAATTTCAACGATGAGGCTGTCAATCTGCGTGTGGTCATCAACGACAAGGTAAACGCGCTGCGCAACCTTCTCACCGGCGAGCAACTCAAACCCGTGGAGGTGCAATTCAGCCGCAACCGTTTCATCGGCTATTCCGAAGGACAGACCGTGTTCAACCTGTCGCTGCCCGCTCACAGTTATGTCGGGTTGGGATATTGACCACACCTGGCTTCATCTTTTCACACCACCCTATTACTCTCCACCTACACAAATATGAAATCCTTCAGAATAAGATTATTCACAGCCGTTGCCTTCGTCGCAGTGGCAATAAACGCACAGGCACAGCCCTACACATCGAGGCTGACACAATATGAGCCGGAAATAGAATCTGTCATCAAGCGTATGACGCTCGAAGAGAAAATCGACATGCTACACGGCAAAAACATGTTCTCCTCGGCAGGCATACCACGGTTGGGCATCGCCGACATAGAATATGCCGACGGTCCGTTTGGCATCCGCGAGGAGATGGAACCGCACTCATGGAATTCTATCCATCTGGCGACCGACTCCGCCACTTTCTTCCCCACGGGGTCGGCACTGGCTGCCACATGGAGCACCGAATGGGCATACGCTTACGGCAGAGGCATGAGTCATGAGGCGAGGTTGCGAGGCAAGGACATGATTTTAGGACCAGCCATCAACATACAGCGCATCCCCACCGGCGGACGCACTTACGAATATCTGAGTGAAGACCCGTTGCTCAGTGGCGCACTGGCCGTGGCATACACACGCGGAGCACAGATTGACGGCACTGCGGTGTGTCTGAAGCACTATGCCCTGAATAATCAAGAAGATTACCGTGGATTCGTGGATGTGCGCATATCCGACCGCGCCATGCACGAGATTTATCTGCGTCCCTTTGAGATGGCGATCCGCGAGGCAGACGCATGGGGCGTGATGGCGGCATACAATAAAGTGAACGGGCGGTGGTGCTCGGAAAATGAGCATCTGCTCAATACCATCCTGCGAAAGCAATGGGGATTCCCGGGTATGGTCATCAGCGACTGGGGCGGTGTCCACTCCACTGTCGATGCAGTGACAGCAGGTATGAACGTGGAGATGCCGGGCCAGCGTTATATGGGTCAAGCGCTGCTCGATTCCGTGAAAGCGGGAATCGTGAGCGAGGAGGTCATCAACCAGCGCGTCAGGGAAATACTCCGGGTGAGACTGAACGTCATGCCCATAGCCAAGGAGAAGGCCAACAGCCAACCCGTGGGTAATCCTCATGAAATGCAAATAGCACTGGAAGTGGCACGCCGCTCCATCGTGCTGCTCAAGAACGACGGTTTGCTGCCAATTAATCCCAAGCGCACCCGTACCATCGCCGTTATCGGCGAGAATGCCGTCACAAAGATGGCTTTAGGCGGTGTGGGAGCAGGCGTTAAGACCCGTTGTGAGATAACACCCCTTGAAGGTTTGCAGAAAGCACTGGGCAACAAGGTGAAAATCACTTATGCGCAGGGTTACAAGAGTTTTGACCGCAACAGCCGCAGCAAGCGTGAGAATCCCGTACATGACGCTGACCAACGACTCGTGGACGAGGCGGTGAAGGTAGCCAAGCAAGCCGACTTGGTCATCTATTTCGCAGGCGACAACCGCGAAGTGGAGACCGAGGGCTCAGACCGTAAGAGTATCACATTGCCCTCAGGTCAAGACCAACTGGCCGAGGCTTTGGCAAAAGCGAACTCCAAGATGGTAACGGTCATCGTGTCGGGCGGACCGGTGGATGTTTCTACTGTCAGTCAGGTGTCGGGTGCCTTGTTGGCATCGTGGTTCAACGGATCGATGGGCGGTCAGGCATTGGCAGAGGTGCTGACCGGACAAGTGTCGCCATCGGGAAAACTGCCTATGACATGGCCCAAACGCTTGGAAGACGTGCCCGCATATGCCACACATTCTTATCCGCAGAACATTGAAAACAACAATCAGGGAGACATCTTCGTGGGATTGGTTAATAACCAGAGCAACGAGCGCCGACAGCAACTCATCGCCGAATATGCCGAAGACGGTCTGGTCGGTTATCGGTGGTATGACAGCAAAAATGTGGATGTCGCTTACCCCTTTGGCTATGGACTCTCTTATGCGCAATTTGAATACAGCGACATCCATGTCAAGCCCACAGCAGAGGGGCTCGACGTGACATTCACGCTCACCAACAAATCGCGCGTGGATGCCGAGGAAGTGGCACAGGTATATGTGTCGCGTCCGAAATCACAAATCACGCACTACGTGAAAGAACTGAAAGGTTTTCAACGTGTGACATTGAAAGCCGGCGAGCGCAAAGAGGTCACCATCACCCTTCGTCCCCAAGACCTCAGTTATTGGAACGAGGCCACCCAGTCGTGGGCACAAGAATCCGGCACCTTCCAAGTGCTGGTCGGCGGCTCATCCAATCATTTACCCTTGCAGATTGAAGGGTGCTTACTGGCTCAATAAAAAAAGGTGCAATAAAACAGCTATTATAGACTCATCGGGATGCTGAGCGAAAGATTTGCTTGGCATCCCGATGAATATTTATCCCGTCATTTCCCGGCATACCATTCTTTCAGCACAAAGAAGGCTTTTTTCTTCTCACCGCTGTCGCTTACCAGACCTTTACGGTTGTAGTAATCTTGTATGCCATTGAGGACGCGGCGGGGCGAACGGAAATCCTTCAATATCCATGGGGTGGTGCCGCTGAGCCCGTCTATCTTCTCGAGCATGGCGATATTCTCACGATAGAGGTTTTCCTGAAACTCCTCAGTCCACCGCTGGTTCTTTTCACCATGAATCCCATATTTTGCGCCGCCGCCGAACTCGCTGACGATGACCGGTTTGTCATAAGGTATCTCCCACTCCATCTTAGGAGCGTCGTTCACATCACGATACCAACCGATATACTGATTGAATGAGATGATATCTACCCACTGGTTCATGTTGTCCTGCAGGCGGTTTTTGTAGTTGGAGGCAGATGTCACCTCCATGGCCATCGAGATGAGGCGCGTGTCATCGAGGTCGCGTGCTTTCTGCGCCAAACGGCTCAAGAACCGATCGCGCTCGGCCGAATGCGGTGTTTCGTTGGCTATCGACCAGATAATGACGTTGGCGCGGTTTTGGTCGCGGCGTATCATGTCAGTCAACTGCTGTTCAGCATTGGCGTAAGTGTCAGGATTGGTCCAGTCGATGGTCCAATAGACGGGAATCTCCGACCATACGAGAATACCCATGCGCTCCGCTTCGCGCACAGCAAACTCATTGTGGGGATAGTGAGCCAGGCGTACGAAATTGCAACCCAACTCTTTCGCCCACGTCAGCAGAGTATGCGCATCATCGGTACAGTTGGCCCGTCCGCCGCCGTAGGGTTTCTCCTCATGGATAGAGATGCCTTTCAAGTAAATCGGTTTTCCGTTGAGCAGGATTTGTTTGCCACGGGTCTCAATGGTTCGGAATCCTATGGCATCGCGCAACGTGTCTCCGTCGAGAATCAATTCTACATCATAGCGCTTAGGAGTCTCTGGCGACCACAGTTGCAGTTTTTTCAGTTTGGGGCTTTTGACGTCAATCTCCGCGACCATACCGTCGGCATTGGTGGAGACCGTCTGACGGATTTTAAGTTCGGGTATGTTAAGGGTGATTTGCTTACCCGCCGCAGGTTTGTTGAGTTGTGCAGAGAATCGCAGCGATGCTTTTTTCAAGTCATAGTCTGTGATGCTAACTTTATAGTTCTCAATATATGTCGGAGCCACTTCGACCAACATCACGTCGCGGGTGATGCCACCGTAGTTCCACCAGTCGAAAATCTGCGTCGGCACATCGCTTTTATGTCGTTTGTTGTCTACTTTCACGATGACTGTGTTCTCACCGTCATGCAACAGTTCCGTCACGTCGAAATTGAAGGGCGTGAATCCACCGACATGGTAACCCGCCTCTCTGCCGTTTACCCACACCCGCGCTTCGTAGTTGACGGCACCGAAGTAGAGCAGCGCCCGTTTGCCGGAAGGATGAAATTGGAAACTGCGTTTGAACCACACTGTTCCCTCGTAGAAGAACAGACGGTCGTCTTGCGTGTTCCAGTCGCCCGGTATGCGCATCGTCGGAGCCTTGTCGAAATCATACTCTATCAGGTCCTCGGGCCGTTGCGGTTTGGCATTGCGGAAGAATCCCCAAGGTGTGGGGTTCATGCGATAGTCGTAGTAACCCTCTTCCTGCACATCGACGATATAATTCCATTCACCACAAAGCGACACCGTCTGCCGCCCCAACACATTTGCCACTTGCGACACTTTGCCGCCTTGCGCCATCGTCGGCGCCACCAGCGTCAGCATCACCAATGCCACGACTGTATGAAATATGTATTTTTTCATTTGTTTATTTTATTTCTTGGCAGAATCTACTCGAGGGGATTTCTCGTTAGTAATCTCACAAAATGTGTAATCAAAATGTTCTTTATCGGTTGTTTTTATACCATTCCACTGTATTCTCGCCATATTTTTCACGTGCAGTCGGCATAGCATTGGCAGGAAGATATGGCGCACGGGTGCCATCGCCGACAATGAGGGGGGATGTTTCGATACGCATTTCATCCCATAGGCCGGCATCGAAGAAACTCTGTAGAGTCATGGCGCCACCCTCAACCATGAGCGACTGAATGCCGTTGGCATACATCTGCGACATGAGGTCGGTCAGCGTGGTGGCGCGAGAAAGCACATAACGACGGGGCGACGGACCGCTCCAATGGCGCACGTCGAGACGCGGATGCTCGCGCTCGTCGGTGACACGCCCCACAAGGATGGCATCACTCTCGGCACGCAGTTTGTGAACGAGCATCTGCGTGAATGGCGTGGAAATCTGCGCAGGCTGGAAATGGTCATCGATGAACCCGTCGGCGGTCTGCGCCCACTTCAGCAGGATATACGGACGATGATGCTCGTGATAGGTGAAAAAACGCCTGTTCAGTTCGCGGCACTCTTGTTCCAACACTCCCACAGTCACCTCAACGCCCGCATCGCGAAGCATCTGTATGCCACGGCCCTGTACCCGGGCAAAGGGATCAACACATCCCACCACCACATGGCGCACACCCTTGCGGATAATGAGTTCGGCGCAGGGCGGTGTCTTACCGTAATGGGCACAAGGCTCCAGGCTGACGTACATGGTCGATTGAGGCAGCAACGGTTCATCCTCGGGACGAACAGACGCAAAAGCATTGACCTCGGCATGTCCCTCACCGGCACGGATATGATATCCCTCGCCGATGATACGACCGTCGTGAACGATGACCGCACCCACCATCGGGTTAGGGCGGCAGGTGAGCATCCCACAGCATGCTAACTGAATGCAACGATGCATGTACTTATTGGTGTCTTTGTCCATTATTCAGATTGACAAATTGAAGGCGTTTGAAATGAATACGTGTGCAAAGTTAAGATTTTCTCGGCACACTGACGATAATATCGGTATGAAAACAATTATAAATGTAATATGACAGGCCATGCCATTTTATTCATCCAAGAAGATGTTAACATTTTTTACAACAAATAATCACCAACTAACAAGAAATTATATTACATTTGCAAATTGAAGAAATATTTGCGGAGGGATGCATCCCACACACTAGCGTTTATTAACCTTTTAACACCAGAAGACAATGAAAAGAATATTTTTGACAATGCTTATGATGGTGATTGGCATTACCATCATCAATGCACAGACCTGTAACCGTTGCGGCAACACGGGCCGGATAACAGAAACATGTCAAGTGTGCCATGGCAGCGGCTCGCGCGGTTGCAATTATTGCACCGACGGATATAAAATGTGTACTGCTTGCATGAAAGAAGGGTCATACGAGTGTAGCGCCTGCAATGGCACGGGCAAAGACGACGATGACGAAACTTGTTCCACATGTAGTGGCAGAGGACGCATTACCTGCCAGCGGTGCTCTGGCGATGGTGTCGTGATGTGTGAGAGTTGCCAAGGTTCCAGCAGCAGTTCCTGTTTCAACTGCGGCGGCAGTGGCAAGAAGGAATGGCGCTGTCCAGAATGTATAGCAGCCGGACGTATTTAGACAACGGAAAAGATAATCAGCCATGAAAAGAGTATTATTATCCCTGCTGGCGATGGTATGTGTAGTCGGCGCCACGGCACAAACCAGGAATGATGACGTTTTCATCCGTATCGCTGACGACAATATGTTCTCAAAATGCTTTGTCAGTTGCGACAAGAACGGCGACAACATCGTGACATACTCAGAGGCGGCAGAGGCTACGATTCTGTCGCTCAGTTACGGCGGAAGGCTCAACATTATCGAAGACTACAATTTTCTTAAGCATTTCCCCAATCTGACAGCACTGCATGTAGGCAACACGACCGTCGAAAGCATCGACCTCAGCCACAATCCTAAACTGGAGCACGTGAGCCTGGAGCAGGCGCTTTGGATCAGGGTCATCAGGTTTGCAAACGGTACCATTCCTCAACTGTTCTGCCCTCCCGACGCCAAGGCAATGACCATCCTTGTCGGCGAAGATGACAAAATGCCGGCTGACATGGACAAGTTGAACGTGGAGAAGTATCTGATTTTCTCGCAACCGACGATAGAGGAGGTTAAATAGTATCATCCTCCTCATGAAAACATTATTGACCATTCTGCTTTTTCTATCCACACTTCAGGTATCGACATCGCCCGAAGACATGTACAACATGTATGACAGGGACGGGAAATACCGGGCCTTACAGGAAAAGGTGGATCAAATGAACCAGAAAATCGAGAATGCGGAGCAGGAGAGAAGCGAAAAGAAAACGCTTATTCTTATTGTCTCCCTCCTGATAGCCATTGTTCCGTTAGCGATTATAGGCAAACAGGTAATTTGTGGACGGACATGGAAGACAAACCCGCCGGGAACGGCACAAGCCTTGCTCATCGCTTGCGCCGGAGGCCTCGTTCTCTTTGCGTTCAACTATGGCATCTTCTACCTGAAAATCCTACATTACGAGATTTTTAAATACCTCTTCTCCCTTGCCATCGTCATCGCTCTTATCATTGGGGCAAGCATTATGCTGAGAAAGAAGTAGTAATTTCTAATAAAAACATTGTTTTGCCACAGATTTATTATAATTTTGTGGCAAAATTCTGTTTATGGCATATCAAAGCACCGACACATGGATGTCGCTTTGGCGACGATTGAACCCGCTCTACGACGAGGGCGAGGCCAAAGCTATTGTACGGATGGTCTTGGAAAGCAGATTCGACATGAATACTGCAGACATCTACACAGATGGCATATCGAAGTTGTCAGACGAAGAGAGGTGTGAACTGGAGAAAATCATGCAGCGGCTGGAAAAAACCGAACCCGTGCAATACGTCTTAGGTTATGCCGACTTTTTGGGGCGGCGATTTGCCGTTGGCAAGGGCGTGCTCATACCCCGTCCCGAGACTGCCGAACTGTGTGAGCAGATTATCCGCGACGCGGAAGGCTGTGGCGGCGCCGACATCCTCGACATCGGCACGGGCAGCGGTTGCATTGCCGTGACATTGGCTTATGAGGTGGCTGAGGCGGCCGTGACAGCATGGGACCTCTCACCAGCTGCACTTGCCTGTTGCGAGGAGAATGCCCGACGTGCCGGTGTGATGGTCGATGTGGTACGGCAAGACGCACTCACTCCACCCGACGATCATGACCGCTGGGACATCATCGTGAGCAACCCTCCATATATATGTGAGTGCGAACGTGAATCAATGCACGCCAACGTAACTGGTCATGAGCCCGCTGAGGCACTGTTCGTCAGCGACGATGACCCGCTGCTCTTCTACCGCGCTATCAGCCATTATGCCAGCCATGCCCTCCGACCTGATGGCGCGCTCTATTTTGAAATCAATCCCCTTTATGCCGAGGCGCTCCTGTCGCTGATGCGTGAGACGGGGTTCAACGATGTGACATTAATCGAAGACTCCTTCGGCAAACAACGATACGTCAAAGCGAGGAAGTAAATGTGAAACAAATACGAAATGAAGAGGCAAGACAATATATCTGAGAATGAGGCGCGGATGCGGCTGACATCCCTGTGTGCCCAAGCGGAGCATTGCTCTTTCGAGATGGAGGAGAAATTGCGCAAATGGGGCGTTGACGAGGAGGTGCAGGCGCGTATCATGGCCTATCTTATCGACGAGCGGTATATCGACGATGAGCGCTACTGCCGCGCCTATGTGAAAGACAAAATCAGATATGGCAAATGGGGACGGCGCAAGATAGAGCAAGGCCTATTCCTGAAACACATAGACCGAGCGGTGGTCAAAGAGGTGCTCGACGAGGTGGATGATGAGGAATATCTGCAGGTTCTACGTCCGTTGGTGAAAGCCAAATGGCGTGCCACCAAGGCCGACAGCGACTATGAGCACAGCGCGAAGGTCATCAAATATGCTCTGTCGAAAGGTTATACGTTCGATATTATCCGTCAGTGTATCGACGGTGCCGACGAACACGATTTCAAAGATGGCTACGACGATTAGTTTCTGGCACCGGCTGTTCGACCTCATCTCACCCCGCACCTGTGTCATCTGCGGCGAGCGGTTGAGTATCACCGAAGAGGTGATATGCGGCAAATGCGACCTGCACCTGCCACGCACGAACTATGCCGTCGAGCCATATGAGAATGAGTTGGCCAAACGTTTTTACGGGCGCATCCCTATCGAACGTGCAGCCGCCTTGTTCTTCTACGAGGGAGGTTCAGAGGTGAGCCGCATCATCTTCCAATTAAAATACCACAACCATCCTGAGATAGGTGTCATCATGGGGCGGCGCACAGCGAAAGAATTTGCTCAACAAGGTTTTTTCGAGGGTATTGATGCCATCATACCTGTACCATTGGCAAAAAAACGCGAACGTGAGCGAGGTTACAACCAAAGCATGGAGATAGCACGGGGCGTGAGCGAGGTGACGGGACTGCCAATCCTCAAGCATGTAGTGACACGTAAAAAATTCAGTGACAGTCAGACACACCTCGGCCAGCAAGAGCGTTTAGAGAACGTGGAGAACGCGTTCACTCTAGTCGATGCCGATGCCATCCGTGGCAAACATATCCTCATCATCGATGACATAGTGACCACGGGCGCTACCATCCATGCCTGCGTCAATGCAATGAAGCCGGCAAGTGGCCTACGCGTAAGCGTGCTCTCGCTGGGAATGGCGAAATAGAGATGAGAGGTGAGAGGTTGGAGGTAAGAGGTGAGAGGTGAGAAGTGAGAGAATACTTCGCTAATGGAGGACTATTGTCTCCACTCCTTCACTCCCCCACTCCTCAACTCCTTCTTCAGAACTTCCAAACCTTGCATTATTCAAGAAAAATATATACCTTTGCATCCGATAAAAAACAAAGAACGATTATGAGTAACCAGAAACAAGCATTCGCATCAA
>JAEEGL010165782.1_pt1 | contig 13701 bp, 17 predicted proteins | sample 9134231 | NCBI WGS metagenome assembly JAEEGL01 (sample SAMN16246548, study PRJNA631951) | gut metagenome | biome: gut microbiome; feature: rumen; material: fiber-attached | host: Bos | place: Iran: Karaj | collected 2018-10
TGTCTTAAATTGTCTGTTTTGATATTGTTTGCTGATTTAAGTCTAATTCTTATAAAATGTTGAGAAATTTTCAACAGAAAGAAAGTGGTATAAAGAAAGAGAGGTTCCGTGTGTGATGCGTACGTGTGTAGGGCGCGAGTGTGTAGTGTACATGTGTATACGTATATGCGCCCCATGTAGACTGTATTTGTTCGCTAATTTCAAAAATTATTGAAAAATTAATTGCTAATATTAAATGTCGGAATAAATTTCGGTATTTCATGAAAAATATCAAAAAAATTTCGAAAATTATCGTATTATATCGTAGTTGATTGCTAATTTCGAAAAATATTGAAAAAAAATTAGCTAAACTAAGTGTCGGGCTAAGATCCCAAGAGGTAAGTTTATGAACGAAAAATTATTAACAAAATTACAGATCGGCGGTATTGAAGATCAGATTACATTATTAAGATTTACTAAGACAGATATTGAGGCGTACGTACGCGAAATACTTGATTGGGCCGAAGTAGTTTTTGCCGGTAGTGATTATAAATTGAAACGTATCACCGCCGCGAAAGAAAAATTGAATATCACATATCGTGATCAACGTGCGGGCGTAATCGCAACCGCGTATTGTTTATTAAGTAGTGAAACATTTGGTAGGTTAGAGTTAAATGTAGGTTTTATCAGATCGTATTTAACAACTGAAACATGCGCGGAAATGCAAAATACTATCGTACACGAAATTTGTCACTTTATTGCGGGGGCTGAAAATGGTCACAATCATGTGTGGCGTAACGCGTGTTTTGATTTAAGTAGTAGGTTAAAAAACGAAGGTATTTATTTCGGATCCGATCACTTCAGAGCTAAGACTGAAAATCAAGTGTACGGTTTTATGGTACGCGCGAAATTCCCGATCACCGCAAAAATTGAACTTGGTTTTAGTAGTGTAGATATTAACGCCGGGGTACTAAGTACACAAAATCAAAGTACTGAAGACGAAGATCTTGATGAAAATATTATTTATCACGAAAATTATTATCACGGTTTTGGGTACGAAGAATACAACGAGTTAATTAAGATCGCCGCCGGGTATTATGAAGAAGTTTTGGGGGTAGATATTATGAAATAATAAAATGTAGGTTAAGAGAGTTAAGAAATTAGAGGTAGTTTTTATGGAAAAAATTGAAGAGTTAACTGTAGAGTTAAAAAAATTATTGGCGGCCCGAAGAGAGTTAAATACTGAAATCAAAAAAGTTAGAAATAAAATCAAGGGCCAGTTAGCAAAAGAAACATTTAGTAGGTTAGCTGATCTATTAGATATTGATGAAGAGTTTTTTGAAAACATGTAGGAGTTTAATTATGAGAAACAAAATTATTAAAAACAAAGACGCTTATGAAGTTGATTATTTTGATCCGGTTTTTGAACAATGGGTATATGAAATTTTCGACACAAAAGAGCAAGCAAAAGAGTTTTTGAAAAAAATTAACAAAAACACAAAAAAATACTTAAAAAGTAGGGGTAACGATTATGAAATGTAATATTGAAATTATTAGTAAAAAAGATCTCTTAAGAGTATTAAAAGAAAGATACGGCGCGGTATGTGAAATGATCGGCGAGTTTAATAGTTGGCGCCGCTACAGTATAGCCGAAGAAAAAGTAGTTAAAAAAATTATTGAAAAATTAGAAGTATTAAAAAGTTATTATTTAGAAGAAATGTACGAAATTGAATTAATGTTAAGTTACGAGGTAGAAGAAAATGATTAGAAATAGTTACGCAACAGAATTAACAAAAGAATACTTAGAAAAATTAGGTATTAATTTTGTTTCAAAAGACGGCCGTGAAATTATCTGCGGTAATAATATATTAGAACAAAAATTAGAAAAAAGTACCGGTTACTTATACGTATCTGTATACGATCCCGAATTATACGCCGCGGTATATAAATATACGCGCTGTAGAAACGCCGGTACGGTTAAATTATTAGTTCATAGACTTGTTTATACTTGGTTTACAGGTAAGTGTAAAGCCGGTTTTGTTATTGATCACAAAAACGATATTAAAACTGATAATAATATTGATAATTTACACGAAGTTACACCGGGCGAAAATATTTGGAAAAATCGTGAGTTCGGCGTACGTGAAGTGAAGTGTAATTTGAATAAGCCACTTGAGTATTATAAGAATCTTGTTGATATATACGAAAACGAGTATATTGAAGCTAAGAAAAATCACGATGCAAAACGAGTTCATATAAAGAGATCTTGTATTTCACAGTATAAAGCAAAAATTAGATATTGGTTAAGTCACCACGAATAAAAGCTAAATTATAGTACGGGGGTAAGTTTATGAGTAAAGTATTAAAAACGTATTATGTACGCGAAGATATTTTCAACAAGATACTTGAACGTGAAAAGTATAATTTAAAATTAGTTGATAAATTAGATAAATACTTAACAGGTTACGCCGATAAAGAAACAGTAATTTATGATAAAGAATCGGGCGAACTAATTTGTAAAGAAATTATACTTGATCTTTTCTGTAATAATATTTGTACACCGACTACTTGGAAACAAGTACGACTAATTAAGAGTAACGATATTGAAACAGAAACTGACGAGATCCCGGGCGGTACTTACTGTTGGAACTACATGATGATGCTACTTAAAAAGAAATATAGCCCGGACGAAATTGAAAGTATATTTCAGGCCCATAGAGAGCCGAAAGAGTTCGACGATATACAGTTTCACTACGATTGGCAAAACGAGTCTCAGAATGTTCAAAAAATAAGAAATACTTATAAGTATGATATTAACGGGGCGCACTTAGATGCACTTATATATTTGTTTCCAGAATGTAAAGAAGATCTAATAAAATTGTATAATAAAAGAAAAGAATCGAAAATATACAAAATGTTACCGAATTATTTTGTTGGCATGTTAGTACCACGCGGTTACGAACAGACTTATTGGTATATAGTTCACCGAACAACAAGAATACTTAAAGCCGCGATTAAAAAAGTAGGCGGTAGACTTGTATATAGTAATACTGATAGTTTAGTGATTTCAGATCCGGTTAAGAAATTGAATATTTCAAAAGACTTAGGCGAGTTTAAATTAGAGTTTCAAGGCGATACTTATATATATAATGGCGCCGAAAATTATACGATTTATAAGTTCGGTAATGAGTTAAAAGGTAGTTGCTTATGTACTGTTCGTGATAAGTTCGATTTAGAAAACGGTATAGTAGTACGATACAAAAATAAAGTAGATACAGAGTTGAAGATCCGCCGCGCGGTTGACGTAGAAGTAATTAAAGTAAATGTAGAAGAGGTTTAGTATATGAGAAAAATTCCAGGTTTAAGAAGAACAAGTACGATAAATAAAGCCGGCGAAAGAGTTGATTATTGGTACGGCGGTACAAAAGGTAAAAATATAGTTACGCCCAGTGGTAGAGTTCATAAAGAGTTGATACAACAGATCAAAAATGAAATTTGGTTAAACTCAGTAGATCCCCGTGACGCTACTAATGCTTGTAATAGAATCGACGAAATAGTGAGATCAAGATCGAAAAGTAAACAAGTATTAACAACTAACGGTTTAATGAGTATGTTGAATTATAATGAACGCGATGAAAACGGCAGGTATACAAGTGAATCAAAAATAAAGAAAATGTTTCAAAACGCCGGTTTAACAGTAGACGAAGCGGCAGAGTTAAGCGGTTTAAATGTTAATGATTTATTAAACAGTAGCAATTGGCAAAGCGGTATATTTACAGATCCGATGACAGGCGCTGAATACGAATATATACACGGTTACTCAGGGAATGTTTTAAAAAGAAGATAATTATACATAAAAATACATAAAATAAAAAGGCCCACGAAGGGTCTTTTTTTTTTACTTCTTGATTGTTTCTAATGCTTTATAAAACAGTGTCTGAGTTAATATATCGCGAAATTGAAATGCTCTAACGTCGTTTTGTTCTATAATAGAATCGCGAAGCTCAGGAAGAAAAGTCTCGTCAATATAACGTTTCATAGCAATGGCGGGGCTTTTTTCGTTCTTGTAAAGTCCGACAACGTTATTTTCGTATAAAGTGAACCAGTCGTCAGAAGACTTACTAAACTTGATTACATTAATCGGTCTACCTAGTCTACCTTTATAAAGTAAACTTAAGTCTCTTTCTATTTTATTAGTAAAGTTTCCAGTATTAGTATCTATTTCATTAGCAAGTGCTTTCTTACGTCTTTCATTATAAGCGGCAGTATTTGGAATATAATCAATAACACAGTGTTTTCTTTTTAATTTATATACACCGAATTTAAGGGGCACGAACCCGAACATAGCTAAAACTTCTGGTGAATCTTCAGTCTGGTTCATCATCATAAAGATACGAACGTTTTCACGGCTACTTCTACAGATATTTTCAATATTTATACGTAAATTGTAGCACACTGAAAAGCCCTTACGTTGGTTTTTCTCCCAAGCAATTTCATCAACTATAATATTAACGCCCTTAAACTTTTGAGCATCAAATAATGCAGCACCTTTTACATTATAGGCGGTGCTTAAACCATATACTCTACATAGCAAAGTTCCATCTTTTAAGAATATACTGTCTCCACGAACTTTAATTTCTTCTAAGCCATATTTTCGGACCAAAATTGGTTCGAAACATTTCGCAGCATTATTCATGAGCATAGATTGAACTGCTATATCATTTAAACGCATCCAATAAAATGGAACGTGGTATAATTTTGATTTCGGATTAAAGAAGCTGTTAAGTACAAATTCTTGAACAGCAAAAGTTTTTCCGCGTATTTAGCGCTCGCGCGCGCCGATCATCAAATACCAATTGGCCCATTGATTACCAAGCAACGCGCGAGCTGTATACCACTCCTTAGTTTCGTATCTATCTTTTTTAGCCTGTTTAGTAGCAGCTGTAGCTATCTTACTAACAGTCTCTTTATCTAATTTTTTCATAAGTTCTCCTTAATTAAGTATTTTAGATAATATTTATCTTAATTGCGTATAATTCCGCACCTTCATAAGCGTAATGAGTTCCATCACTTACTTGAATTAAGTAATGATTATCGGCACCTTTTGAAATTCTTAAATTACCAGGTCTTGCTTCCCAAGTTGGATAGCCACTATATACAACTGGAATATCAGCTCTAATTGGTGTTCCATAACTTGTAGCAGTAGTAATTTGTGTGTTGTTGACGTAAGCAATACCTTGAGCATAAGCATATGTAAACATATAAACGCCGTCAGGTAATGTGCTTGCAGCCACATCAATTGAACCAGTAGAATTAAATGTACCGACTAAAATTGGTTGAGCTGGATCTGACTTAGTAGCTATTTGATTAATCTTAATAGAATTACTACCGTCTTTTAACTCGCCAGATAACCATAATTCTTTCCACTTAGAGTTTTGGCTTCCTAAGCTCCAATAATTATTAGTAATTGGTTCAAGTTTTGGTCTACTAATTGTAATACCTGTCTGACCGACTTGTGCTAACTTAAGACCTTGAGATTGAGACTCTGAACCGATATACCAATCACCTTGGTTTCCTTGTTCAGGGTTGTGTAGTGTAATTTTACCAACACCAGCAGTTGAAGCATTGCCTAATTCAATTTCAGAAGCTTCAATTTTGCTTGTTTTAACAGAAGTACCAGTTAATTCAATTTTAACGCCGCCTTCTTGTTGTAAATCGCTTGTCCAACCATTGTTTCTAATTCTTAAACCATAAGATAAACCTTCTGGCTTTTCAGCAATAGTGACATAAGCTGGACTTGGCAAGTGAGATAAGTCAGGATTTGAACCGATTTGAACATATTCTTCATTTTCCCAAATATATTGAGCTAGATTTTCGCCATTTGGAACTAAGTATACTTTCTTTTCTTCACCTGTTTCTGGAAGTTCTTCTACTTGTTCTGTAGCATAAGTAGTCTCTTTAAGGTTTTCAATGTCTTCTTTGTTTTTACCAACTTGTTGTGGTATATTTCTATAAATTTTGTCATTGTAATAAATTGGCATATTATTTATTCTCCTTATCATCTTTTGGAAGATGTTCATTAATATCTTTACCGGCCTCACCGATAGTTTCTATAATATCATTTGCTTCTTCTGGTGTAATTTTACCGTCTTCTTTGGCTTTTCTAATCTTTTGAACGATTTTAATAACCCAAGGTAAGACAACACCAAGTAAGAAACCTGCTACTGTAACTATAATAGAAATTATAGCTTGTAATTCTGTGACTGAGATGCTGGCACCTACTGCACTTAAGCAGGTACCAGCAATTCCCATAATTGTAGTTTCTTTAATCATCATCTTCGTCCTCCTCATATAAGACCGGTCTGTCAGGGAAGACTACTTTCTTGAAACAGATTTTAAATCTTGTTAAGAATGCTTCTGTGACATCAGTATTTAATAATTGCCATAATAAACCATAGGCATCTAATTTACTTCTTTTATAATTAGTTGTGTTTTGGTCATTAATGAAGTCTAATTCTTCTAATGTTCCAGTTCCTGGAGCATCACTTGGGTTAAATGCATGATTGTAAATTGCTTTAGAGCTTTGTAATAAATCATCTTCTGATAATGCTCTAAGCTTTTCTTGAACAGCTAGTTTCTTTTCCCAAGTTGGGCCATATTGGAAGATAACACTATAGACTTTGAACTTAAATTGCTCTTCGTCCATATTCGCGATTGGGTTATTACCGTATCTAGCATATAATAGATAATATAATAAACTTACATTATCTTTTGTTGTTGCTGACTCTGTAGCACTAATAGCGCCCCTGAATGGGCTAGCTTCGAAGTCAGTTTTGAAGCTTTCGGCACTGTTCCAAATATCAGTAAATATTGGTGTGCTATATAAATTGTATCTACTCATTTTCATCTGCCTCCGCTGTTGTTTCTTGTGTATCTACACCAGTGTGTTCACCGGTTGTATCTCTATCATACATTAAACCATCGCCGTTTAAATCAGCTTGTGCAATGTTTTCAGCAGGTTCGCACCAAATTGATGTTCCCCAAATTGAATTGACAATTTGACAGAAACGTTGACGAATGCTTAAGCCGTCTTGCATAATTAAGCCTACTTGACCACCATTTAAATCAGCTTCTGTTTGAAGTTCATGTGCACGTTTTTCGAAGAGACCTCCGTTTTGTAGACCCATAGTAGAGAGTCTGAAATTATCAAGAGATTGCATAGCTAACATATACTCTTCTGATTTAGTGACTTGGCCATTAGTTAAGTCTTGGAATTCAATATTAGCAGTGATTGGAATTAATGGTTTTCCTGTTAATGCACATTCTTCCATAGCATCATTTGCTTTTTGAACTTCTGCATAAGCTTGGTCAGCATCACTAATTCTCATACCACGAACACCGGTTCCTAACATTAAGCTGGTGTGCATAAATGGTATACAGTCAGCCATAGCATCTAATAAGCCATCATTTAATTCTTGTCTTGGTGTGACAGTCTGAGCTAATTGTTTACTATAGTCGTGAATTAAGACACAACATTGAGTCCAGTCTTCTGGTTTAACATCTGTAATTAATTTCTTAGCATAGACACATTTTAATTTCTTATCAGCGAAATATTGTGCTAATGCTTTACCATTTTTGTCATCTGTTCCTGAAGTCATTGGCACTGGGTGAACTGTGTTGTAACGGCCATATCCGTCAATTGTACCATCTAGTGCGTAGGGCATTACATAGAATTTTTCAAGAGTATCATCATAGAAGAAACATAATTGTCCTTTATAATATAATAGTCTTTCTAATTCTTGTGAAGAGATATCTAATGGTAGGTTATACCACACATATCTGTTAATTGCATTTTGTTCATCAACACATCTTAACATATGTTTAATTGAACTCTTAAGTGCTACTTTTTGTCTCTTATCTGTATACTTAAGAGGTAAGCCGGTTTTTGGGTTAATACCTGCTTGATATAATGATTGTAAATCTGGTAATACTGGTTTTCCCATTATTTATTACCCCCTTGTTCTAATTCATTTTGTGTTTTTGGAATATTGATTTTTACTCCGTAATATTGTTCAGCATCTTTAGCTTGACCAATTACGAACTCTTTAAATCTTAATTGTTTTTCATAAACTTTTTGTTCAGCTTTAAGATCAGAAATCATTGACTGTCTTTCTTTTTCTGCAGCTGAGAGATTATAATCTGTAACACCAAATCTTTCTCTCATACCTTGCTTGTTCATAAGACCTCTGCCACCCATAATTTCGCCTTCTTTATTTTTAATAACGCCTTTATCGTCGACAGTCCAACCTTCACGAGCAATTTGTTTCTTGTCAATTGGAAGTCCTTGGTGAACATTAGTATCAATATCTTGTCTTACTTTGTACATTTCACCAATTGTGTCTTCTTGATTTCTAATATCTTGTTGAAGTTCTGGAAGACCTTCTTCATAAAAGTCAATTGTATCAACAATATTTTGTAGTTTTTCTTCGAACTGATACGCTTTACTTTTGCCTTCCATTTTAAATCTTTGTTCTCTTTGTTTAGCGGCTTCTTCTCTTTGTGCAGCAGCTTCTTTATTAGCTTTTGCAGCTTCAGCGCCGTGTTTAGCGTAACCGACAGCTATAGAGCTGCCGATTACTGCTTGATTGATTGTTCCTTGTATTTGTCCCATATTATATATAGACTCCTTTAGTTAATTCTGTATAAATATCTTCTAATTGATGTGTGTCATCAATAATTTCTGTATTTCTGATTAAGTCAGCTTGTACATAAGTACCATTACCGCGGTTAATATACTTATTAAGTGTATCAACTACACCAATAGTATAACCTTCGTATTTGAACTTATTTCTGAGATACTCTTTTTCTTCATCTGTGCAAGTGTAATACTCAATAATTGGGAATACTGCACTATCTATATCGAATGCACTTACTTTTGTAAGAGTATAAGGTATAGCTTGAATATTACCTAATTGCAAGTGGAATTTATCTTGCATAAATGATTTTTGTTCAGTTAATGCTCTTTCCATTAAGGCATTATCTGCAGCATAACCAGCACCAGAAGTACCAGCACCGACAATTGCTCCAGCAAGAGCAGCATAACCGTTTCCGCCAGATAACATAGCACCAGAAGCACCACCTTGAACACCAGAAGCTAAGATATTAATTCCGCCAGACACATATTGCTGTGTTCTTTGTAGATTTTGATTAACATCTAAGTTTTGAATATCTCTGTTAAAGATATTTTGGTAATTCTTGTTTTGTAATTGGTACTCGGTCCATTTATCGTTAACTCTGCCTAATGAGAAATCGCCGTTGAGAACTAAGCCTCTAGCTTCTTTATCATAATTTATACCATACATCCAGTTGAAATCTGGAACAACTCTAATATATGGCGTATATGGTTTATATGTACAGTAAGCTGTAAAACCGCTACAATAACCTAAGTTTTTAGCTAAGTTGAATTCAAAACCACCTTGGTAGTTAGGTGAAACTAATCTATACTTATTACATAAGTTTTCAATTTTAATTTCATCTTTAGCAGCGAGAGCACTACCAACAGGTCTACTGAAACTAGATTTCTTAGGGTAAACAACAATTGATCTATGCTCTGAACCTTCTTCGGTCCACTTGAACCAGAAGACAACTGTAACATCAGCGTGTTCAAATGATTGTGGGTCTTGAACTTGGTTGTATATTTCAAATTTTGATTTACCACCAACAACTGTTTTATGAGTTGAAATACCTGCAACCCAATCTTCAAATGCTTGTTCAGCATGAGGTTCAGTTTCTTGACAATATGCGTCCCAACCCCACTCTACTAAATCAGCGTCATTAACTGTAGATTGGTAAGTAGCTGTTGCTTCATATTCTTGTGGTGCATATTCATTAACAATTGGGTTTACATTAGCTGTATCACGATGTGTTATAGTTCCAGTATAATCAACCCAGTCATAATCTTCAGTTTCAGTAAGATTGGTAATATCAATTATACCAGCACTAGTGATTTCTGGAATTGGGCAATATGGTAATAATTGTAAGTCATATAACTCATAAGTATCAGGCATATTTAATGCAATATCAACAGCTAGTTTTTGTGCATAATCACCAATTCCTTCATAAATATCTGCGCCTTTTTGAATTTTAACATTACTATATGGAAGCGCGAAAATATCAAATGTCTGGTCTAAACAACTCTTTCTTGTTGTAGACATACTGAAGCTAACACCTGGAACTGTTGGGTCATTTGCTACTTCTTCTAAGTAGAAGTTAGATAAAATTTCATTATAATTTAAGAAAACTTTACCGCTAGGTAAGGCACCTAAATAGCAGTAGCAGCATAATTGGTGAACGTCATTAGTCCAAGTTCCGTAATTGCTTGCAAAAGTATTCCATTGACTAATTGTATTACTACAAATTGTACTAAATGGCACATCTGTAGCAGCTGCATGAACATTCCAACCAGTGTTTCCAGGTTCACTTACTGTATTAACTCTGATTTTATAATATTTTCCAGCTTTATAGACTAATGTTTCATTAGAAACTAATTCATTTAATCTATCTAATACATTTCTTGTAAATAATGGTTTACCTGTATATGTTCTCCAATTATTCTTAATAGTTGTTAAATTAGCATTAACATTATTTTTCCAAATTTCAGCAAGTTTTGCATGAACAGTGCTAGTATCACCAGGTGAAATATTTTTAGCATGATAAGTTGGGTTATCAATATCATCTCTACAGAAGCAGTCAGTAGTATTATCGGTCCATACTATACCTTGTGCATAATCAGTAATAGATGCAAAGTTATTTTGTGAAATAGCTCTAAGTTTAATTTCTTTTCTAGATCGATCTACATAGTTCATCCAACCTACAATTTCAATATTATCTTTAACGAAACTTGTTGGGTGTTCAGTGTCATCAGTTAAAGCTTCACTTAAATCAAGAGCAGAAACACCTAATTCTGTAGCTAAGTCTTCAATTGTAATGTGAGGTGCTGAGGCATCATCTACTTGAGCGTGAACTTCTTGACCTGTTTTACCAGCACCTTTTGGCATATAACCAACGATCCAAGCAGAAGTTGTTTTATCTTTAATAAAATCTTGACCAGACTTAATTTGGTTAACTGAAACACCTTCGCTATTTAAAATAAGTGGGCTATCATCATCACAGATGCCTTTTTTAATATAAGCAGGGCAAGTTAATAATGTATTAAAATTGTCTGCAATTGAGTCTCTTTTAAGTTTTAATTTATATTGACCGCCACGAGTTCTATCACATTCTAAGATAAACCATCTTGAAATAATGTTTAAATCTTTATCGTGACAGACTAAGTAATCGGGGCCGGAATTTCCTTCAAAATCAAAAAAACCATCAACCTGACCCTTGCCTAAAATTTGTTCTGTACGAACACCATCACCGGGGTTAAAATTGATGCTATCTATGTATATATATGAAGAACTTGTTGCTTCATAGTCTCTTAATTCATCGTATTTCTTAATAATTCTGTTGAAATAATTATTGAAACCTTTTAAAACTAATAAATTCATAATTACTCCTTTTTCAAAATGTAAGGGCCAGTTTTTAGTCAGACGTGGCCCAGGTCTCGGGAGATAAACTTATGAGACAACCATTAAATTGCTTTAACAGTAATTAATGGGTAGTTCTTTAAGTATTCTAATGTGTTGTGTCCAAATGTGAGGTAGTGGTTCTCAGTTAATGAACGAGGATTGAAGAAGCTTGTACCGACTTCGAATGCACTCATCATTGGAGGAAGTTTAACTAAAACCTTACAAATGACATCAGCACTTTCGGTGTAAGATTTACCAGCTGGAGCTGTATCACCGACTTTGATTAAGTCACCAGCGAAATAGTGGTTAGTACCAATTACTTGTTCACAGATTGAACGAACAGATGAGCCATCGCCTGCTGTAGCAGAAGCATTGACATCACCGAAGTATCTTGCTGGTAAGACTTCTTCTTCGAACTTGTCAACAAGGCCTTCTTTATGGAAGATTGTTGGTAAGTCGACCTTTTTAATTTTGTTAACGAATGCACTGTTCCAAATAACTTTAACAGCTTCGCCTGCATAGCTTCTTAACATACCGTAGTCATTGAATGCACGGCTGTAGTCACTCATCTTAACGATTAAGTCAGCTAAGCATCTTGCAATTTCTGTAGCTTCTAATTGAGCAGCTTCAATACCAGTTGCGGAACCGACAGCGCTGGAAATATCACAGTTAACGCTTTGTTCGTTTTCTGGGTTGGTGATTGTGGTACCACTTTCATCAACGTAGCTACCAGAAGCTTCAGTTGTACCGATGAAGACATTATATAATGTTCCATCATAAACTCTCTTGGTTTCTCTCATCCAGCCTAACATAACACTGTTGAAGCTAGAGAATGCACCTTCAGAAGACCATGCACGTTTAGATAAATAATTATCAACAGTGAGTCTGATTTGTCTGAAGACGTCTAATGTAATGTCTTGAACGATTGGAGCGCTTGGTCTTTCAATAGCAAGTAAGTTGGTTGCTTCAGCATCCATACCCCAAGCGTGGGAAGCTAAGACATCTGTTGCGTAGTATAATTTCTTATCGCCGAATAAAGAGCCATCTACGCGGGCTTTTTCGACTAATGTTTGGTGTTTTCCTAAGTTGTCAGCGAAGACTTCTTGGGAGATAATCATATTTGCTAAAGAAGCAAATATTTCATTTGGGTTAAGTGTAAATGCAGCTTGAATTGGCATATACTAAAATTCTCCTTATTTTCTATTTACTCTGTCATAGATGCTAGTGTTGGTTCTACGTTGAAGTTCTTGAGTAAAGAGCTTGGAATCGCCATCTGCGTAGTCTATACATTCTTGATAGACTTGTGCAACTTTCTCTGCTTTTTCAATATCTTCCGCAGTTGGTGCAATTTGAGCTCCATAAGGCAAGAATGGATCACGTTCACCTTTAGCAATAAGAGTGTTTCTAAGTTCAAGCGCCAATTGAACATATTCAAGGTTGTTGTGTTCGTGATTAAAGAGTTCATCTCTAATTTCGTTAACATCTCTGAATTGTGGTTGGGCTTCAACATCGAGAGTCTGTCCGTTGACAATACTGTCGAGAAGCTTCTTATTCTCCGCTTTCAACTCATCATATTTTGAGCGGTCGACACTCTTTTCTTTTAGCTCTTTAATGGCAGCTACGTAGTCTGGTGTCATGTCATCTACTGTTCCCGATGCGTTTTGTAATTCTTTTTCATCAATCATAAATTTACTCCTTATAATTACAAGCGTGAGTTGTGGGGCTGGTCTTACTAGTGGCATCCTGACTTGAGTCATCAGTCCGCCGCCGTACCTCTTCGGTCCTAATCGGCTCGCCACGGATTATGTCAAATATTAATAAGCAGCGCTCTCACATATTAATTTAGCTAATAAATATTTAGCTAAACTCTAATTTATTATACAGTAATACATAAAATAATTCTTAAATCAGCAAACAATATCAAAACAGACGATTTAAGACACGAAACGATAGTCAGGCAAGTATTTATATTAGTTGATAATAAACGTGTCACAGATTGTCTATTATTAAGCGTTAAACTCGTATTAGCTTTCAGACTAAGCTTCACACACAGCTATACACACACAGCTTTACACACACAGCATGTATTACGTACGTACGGGCACTACACGGGCTAGCACGCTTTACCGTACATGTATTATACGCACAGTAA
>JAEEGL010413751.1_pt1 | contig 13701 bp, 8 predicted proteins | sample 9134231 | NCBI WGS metagenome assembly JAEEGL01 (sample SAMN16246548, study PRJNA631951) | gut metagenome | biome: gut microbiome; feature: rumen; material: fiber-attached | host: Bos | place: Iran: Karaj | collected 2018-10
GACTTCGACCAGATTTTCGGTTTGAAACTCGATGAACCTCGTGAAGAATACGCCAAGAAGGGCGCGAATGACGGCGTGGACGTCGCGAAGATCGAAGCGCTGATTGCCGCCCGTAAGGAAGCCCGTGCCAACAAGAACTGGGCCGAAAGTGACCGCATCCGCGACGAACTCGCCGCGATGAACGTGGTCATCAAGGACTCTAAGGAAGGCACAACTTGGGAAATCAAGGCGTAGGGCGGCAAAGCCACCTGCGATTATTTTGTTTGCAACGGCGAGCTACCGCCCCAAAGGGTTACATACCAAGCCTCAATTTCGCAGGTTTTAGTATGTAAAATTCATTCTTTTTGAAGCCTAAAACGACATGTTTTAGGCTTTTTCTTTTACTTTCACCTCAAAAAGTATCAAAAAGGGAGCAATGGCGACAAATATTACATACCACACCCCCGAAAAAAAAACTTTTAGTATGTAAGCAAGAAAAACAGCAACGGCAGATTACATACTACTTGCACCACAGAGACAATTTAGTATGTAATACAGGCCTTTCCAGCACCAGCCTTTCGCCTTAAAGGAAGGATCCATTAAAAAAAGAGAACATTTCTATATTGTCTTACATGGTTATCAAGCAATTTGTCGTGAATCCCTTCGGCGTGAACTGCTTTATACTGAGTAACGACGCCGGCGATGCGATTCTCATCGACCCGAGCGTTTCGAGCGAGCAGGAAGAGCAAGCCCTCGCCCGCTATATCGAGCAGAACAAGCTTACGGTAAAGCACCTGCTGAATACGCACCTGCACCTGGACCACGTGCTAGGCAATGCGTTTGTCGCCCACAAGTACGGCGTGCAACCCGAGGCTCATGAGGAAGACGCCTTCTTGCTTGACCTGCAGGAAGAACAGAGCCAGATGTTCGGCCTCCCGATGCGGGAACATTCGCCCGGACTCGGCAACTACCTTGCCGAGGGCGATGCCGTCGAGGTGCCCGGTATCAAGTTGCAGGTTTTCCACATCGCAGGGCACTCCCCCGGCGGCATCGCGTTTTACTGCGAAAACCCGGGCGAAGTGAACGGGCAGAAAGATGTCCCTCCCCTGCTGTTCCCCGGCGACATCATGTTTGCGGGTAGCAGAGGCCGGAGCGACCTCTTCGGCGGGGACGACGATGCACTTGTAAGCGGGATTAAGAGCAAACTGCTCACGCTCCCGAAAGAGACGGTCGTGTTCCCCGGACACGGACCGATGACGACGATTGCTGATGAGGTGCGCTGGTATTAAATGAGCGACAAGGCGATGGCAAGAATTGGGTGGATTGACGAGTTCAAGGGATTCGTCCTGCTCCTCGTCTGCCTTTTCCACATGGAGCAGAGTTTCTCGAACGTGGATATGGGAATGCTCCACCTGGGCGCCCTCCGCATGTCAGCATTCTTCTTTATTTCGGGCATGCTATTCAGCACCCGCCGCTTTCCCAACTTCAAGAGTTACCTTGTTCACAAGACGCGGGTACTCCTCCTCCCCTACATTTTTCTCTCGCTGCTTTTTCTCCTGCTTGACCCGGTCCTCTACAACTTTGAGTGGTTCCCGCGGGCGCCCCGCATGACGGTCATGAACATTCATCCGGTCATCACAGGCACCTGGGATTACATCTACTGGAACCTCGCAAAGATTTTCGTGGCAGGCAAGTCCTCCATCGGGTCGGGGCCGCTCTGGTTCGTGTTTACGCTGTATAGCGTGAGCCTGCTGTTCTACGGGGTGCAGAAAATCGCGGGCCGTATAAAGGCTCCGCGGGTCGCGACCGCGCTCATTGCCATCGCAAGTCTCGCTGGCGGCTGGTTCCTGTATGTCAATCACATCCGCCTGCCGCTCGGGATAGAGCGCGACTTGACAGTGTTTTTCTTCTTCGCGAACGGCTGGCTATGCAAGGGCGCGTTGAAAGATCCCCGCCTACGCGAGGATGACGTTCGAGGCAAAAACATCTTGGCTCTCGTCGCAGCCGCCATTCTCGCGTTCATCGTCTATGCCTTCATCGAAATTCCCGACCCGAATTTCAGCATCATGAACAACGACCTCGGGAAATCCTTTCCCGTATTCCTCGCCAGTTCCGTTTTCGGAATCGTAGGTCTTGTCGCCGCATTCATGTTTGCAGACAAACTACCAAACATCGTGCCCATCCGCATCGCAAAGGGAATCCTGCGCAACATCTCCCGCAATGCGCTCATTATCCTAGCCATTCACTGGTACATATTTCTCGTGCTCCGCATCATCTTCAAGACACAAATCGACCGCCCCGGAATCGCCTACCTTTCGGCGTTTACCGTCATCGCAGGTATCATCGGAGCAATTCCGCTTTTCCGTTGCAAACTCTACCGCCTGCTCGGCAAAGAGAAAATCAGTGCCCGCGAGAGTCTAAGTATCAAGGACTAGCGGGCCGCGCATCTAGCAACTCGCAAAACAATTCTTGCTTCCGTAATTATACATCTCCAAATTGCATTAACAAGATGTATGGATTCTCCTTCGGAGAATGACATAACTTTATAGATAACTCTTGCACTGGCGAACGGGCTCGGCCTCTTCGGGCTTCTTTTTCGGCACAAAGATCTTTATCGCATAAACGTTCTGTTCCGTCTCCGCCACAATATCGCCTTCCTGCAAATCCTCGTTCACATCGATTTCCACCTCGACTCCATCGCGGGCAATGCAGCGGATAGAACGCGCAGTCAGTTCCTCGCGCAAGAGCGGGACATCGACGACTTTCTTGTACGTACCGTGGTGTGTTGTTCCGAGAATCCTGTTACAGTGCATGCGGCGCAATATAGAATTTTTAGTTATGAGTTGTCGGCCAGACTTTTTCTATCTTTCGACAAGAATCATGGCACGCGCACGCAAGACAATCACTCCGGACCCGTATGCGAAACCGATAGCGAAACCGCTACCGCCCGAGCAGAGTTTGCCCGGAAAGTTGCAGCAGTTCCAGTCGCCCACGCGCGCAAACTTCGAACTCGTGAGCCCTTACGGTGCGGCGGGCGATCAGCCGAAAGCGATTGAGGAATTGACCGAAGGTTTCAAGCACGGGGAACAGTTCCAGACGCTCCTCGGCGTGACGGGTTCCGGCAAGACTTTCACGATGGCGAACGTCATCAAGAACGTGGGCAAGCCGACGCTGATTCTCACGCACAACAAGACGCTCGCAGCGCAACTCTACCAGGAATTCAAGGCATTCTTCCCGCACAACGCGGTGGAATACTTCGTCAGTTATTACGACTACTTCCAGCCCGAAGCGTACATCCCGCACACGGACACGTTCATCGAGAAAGACGCCAGCATCAACGACGAGATTGACAAGTTGCGTCTCCGCGCCACCGCGAACTTGCTAACCCGCAGGGACGTGATTATCGTCGCTTCCGTCAGCTGCATTTACGGTTTGGGCAGCCCTTCGGAATATTTTGACCTGATGGTTCGCATCAAGAAGGGCGACGTTTACGACCGCGACAAGATTCTGCACGACCTCGTGCGAATTCAATATACGAGAAACGACTTCAGTCTGGAACGCGGTTCTTTCCGCGTGCACGGCGACGTCATCGAGATTCACCCGAGTTACGATGAAGAAGGTCTGCGCATTGAACTTTTCGGCGATGAGGTCGACAGGCTCGTGCGTTTCAACATCATTACCGGCGAAGTCACGCAGGAACTCGACGAGATGACCATCGCTCCGGCGAAGCACTTCGTTACGAAGGAAGAAGGCCGTGCGGGAATCTTGCAGCGCATGCAGGTGGAACTGACCGAACGCCTTGCGGAACTCGACAAGGAAGGCAAGGTGCTGGAATCGGCGCGACTCAGCAGCCGCACCCGTTACGACATGGAAATGATTCGCGAAACGGGACAGTGCAGCGGCATCGAGAACTACTCCCGCATTATCGAGAACCGCGCTCCGGGTACGCGCCCGTTCACGCTCATTGACTACTTCGGAGATGACTGGCTCCTGATGATTGATGAATCTCACGTGAGCATACCGCAGGTGGGCGGCATGGCCGAGGGCGATAAGAGCCGCAAGACGACGCTGGTACAGTACGGGTTCCGCCTCCCCTGCGCACTCGACAACCGCCCGATGAACTTTGCCGAATTTGAGTACATGTACCCGAAGCAGGTTTTGTTCGTGAGCGCAACTCCCGGCGATTACGAACTTACAAAAACGGGTGGCGTGGTTACCGAACAAATTAACAGGCCGACCGGACTTCTGGACCCGAAAATTGAGATGTTCCCCATCAAGGGCCAGATGGACGTGCTCCTGTACCGCATCGAGGAAGTCGTCAAGAACGGCGACCGCGTGCTCGTCACGACGCTCACCAAGAAGATGGCACAGGACCTTACCGACTTCTTCGTGGAAGCGGGAATTCGCGCGCGTTACCTGCACAGCGATATCAAGACCTTGGAACGCCACGAATTGATTCGCGGACTCCGCACCGGAGAATTCGACGTACTCGTAGGCATCAACCTGCTACGTGAAGGCCTAGACCTGCCCGAAGTGAGTATGGTCGCGATTCTCGATGCCGACAAGGAAGGGTTCCTCCGTAACTACCGTAGCTTAATCCAGACGATGGGACGCGCGAGCCGTAACGTAAACGGAACCGTATTGCTTTTTGCCGACAACATGACCGACAGCCTGGAAAAGGCTATTTCCGAAACTGCCCGCCGTCGCAGCGTGCAGGAAGAATTCAACAAGGAACACGGCATTACACCCAAATCCGTAACACGCAAGTTGGAAGACGACCTGAGGATCAACGACCCGCTTGGCGATATCGGCGACGATTCTGTTGATGACGACTGGGAAGACGACAATACCGGAATCCGTCCGATGGAACCGCTGCAGCCCTCCAGCAAGACGAAGAAGAAAGCCTCCCGCTACTCCAAGCGCGCGGAGAACGCCGAACTGAGCGAAACCATTGGCGTCACACCAACAGCTTCGCGAGCGAAGCGCGGCACCCAAGACCCGCAATCCAAGATAGAAGATCTCGAGCGCCAGATGAAGGAAGCCGCAGCGCGCCTCGACTTCGAAGAAGCAGCGCGCCTCCGCGACATCATCCGCGGCATGAAATAAACAGCGTTTGCCCTACAAAAAAATCCCGCGAATTTCTCCGCGGGATTTTTCACATTCGTCATGTTCGCGACAATTACACGTCGACCACTTCAGTCCAGCCGAACGGGTCTTCCGCTTCACCGAACTGGATAGCCGTGTACTTCGTGAAGAGTTCCGTGCAGACAGGGCCCGGATTCTTACCGTCACCGTAGGTGAATTCCTTACCGGCAACCGGATCCACAATCTTCTTGATCGGGGTGATCACGGCGGCGGTACCGCATTCGGCGGTTTCGGAGAATTCAGCGAGTTCTTCGAACGGGACCTGGCGGCGTTCCACGGTGTAGCCGAGGTATTCAGCCAACTGCTGCAAGCTCTTGTTCGTAATCGACGGCAGAATGGATTCGGACTTCGGGGTCACGTAGGTCTTGCCCTTGATGCCGAAGAAGTTTGCCGGACCGCATTCGTCGATGTACTTCTTTTCCTTCGCGTCCAGGTAGATGGTGCTGGAGTAGCCGAGCTTCTTGGCTTCGGCAAGGGAAAGCAAGGAGGCTGCGTAGTTACCGCCCACCTTCACCGTACCCGTACCCTGGGGAGCGGCGCGATCAAAGTTACGGCTGATCATCATGTCCACAGGCTTGAACCCGTCCTTGAAGTAGGGGCCCACCGGAGTCACGAACATCAACAGCAGGCATTCGTCAGAGGGTTTTACGCCCACCTCGGGGCTAGTGCCGATAAGGAGCGGACGGATGTAGAGTGTAGCGCCGTAGCCATAGGGCGGCACAAAGCGTGCGTTCAGCTTAACCACCTTGTGTACCATCTCGCGGAAAAGTTCAACAGGCGGAACAGCCATCAAAACGCGGTTCGCCGTGTTCTGCATACGCTTTGCGTTTTCATCGACACGGAAAATACGGACTTTTCCGTCCTTGCCCGTGTAGGCCTTCAGGCCTTCAAAACCTTCCTGGCCGTAGTGCAAGCAAGTGGCGGCCATGTGGATGCTGATGTCCTTGGAAGAGGATACTTCAATCTGACCCCATTGACCGTTGCGGTAGTAGCAGCGTACGTTGTAGTCAGTATCATAATAACCGAAGGGGAGGGTCTTCCAATCGACAGTTTTCAAATCAACTTGCATAATATTCACCTTTTTTGCAAATGTGCATTTTTAAAGGTATCGTTCGGTACCGCACAGAAAAATACAATTATGGGAGGTTTTTGGGCAAGTGCGCCCCTCAAAAAAGCCTAGAAACAAACTCACTGGACACCGCAGGTTGCGGGCGCGTCAATATCAAACTCCAATGTCGCCCCATTTACAAGGGTTCCTGAAGGCATAGATACCGAAATGTAATCGGACCCATCAATGACAACATTGTTTACAGAACCATTAAGAGCCCCTGAGGGAGAATCTGAACGATCTACATTGCAAAATACGGTACTGTTAGGTGCGTCAATCTTCAATGCAACCATAGTTGAACCTGCAGGGAGCCTTATTGCGCCAGCATTTCCTGTTGCCACAATCTCATACTCTGGGCCCTCCGTCACCTTCACGGCAGCGCAGGTAACATCTATCACTGTATTGTCCGTGTTGCCAACCTTCAATACCGGAGCATACGAAGTTGTAGGAGTATAAAACGATTTGGTGAAAGTTTCACCACCATCAACTCCATCCCAATTATAGGTCAATAGATTGGATGCAGAAGTACAACCAGTCACAGTCCATGTCGCCGGAACTCCCTTCGTATAGTCGACAGAGGTCGCTTCAGTCGTACATTTGCAACCCGTAATCGGATCGCCGTTCACATGGACTGGAGAGCAAGTCAAATTGTAAGTGGAGTCGCGCATGCTAATCACAAGCGAGGCAGTATGATTTCCAGATAATGCATACGCAACCATTTGGTTGAAACCGCCTAATCCTTTTGCAAACGCCGTGCCGGGAGTCGCACCTTCGAAAGTCCACGAAATTTTGGCGCTTGCAAGCGACGTCATTTCTATTTCGGGGCTTTTTGTAAACTTCCACTTTACCGAGCTATCCTTTTCAACAACATCCTTTTCCGGGCCACAGGTGCCAATACCGGAGCCAGGATTCTGTACCCCTATGGAGGGCAGCGATGGTTCCTGTGAAGAACTACTTTTCTCGGACGATGAAGAGCGACTGTCCTCCGATGAGGAGTGGCAATCTGTATCGCCATCACCCGCAGAAGACCCCGCATCGCCACACGCAAAAAGGCAAAAGGCGAAAACTAGAGCCCAAGATACGCCTAACAAATTAACGAATCGCATAGATACCTCTTACAAAAAACAAAATACAATAATGACGGGTGTTTTGGCACCCGCCATACTAAAAAAGAGAGAAAAAAAACTAGCGCTTGATGCACCGCACAGACAAGGCCGCATCGGTCCGGACAATGTAACTCACCTCTACCGCCGCGTCCTTGGGCGATGCGGTAACGAAATTCTGCGCAACATACCCACCCCTAGACGATGCCGTCAACGTCCACAAATAGGCCGAGGCGTCGATTTGCTCAAAATTCCCGTCGCTAGTCCTTCTTCCGGCGGCAATAATCGAGAAACCGAACTGATCCTTACCGCGGAACTCGTATTTTTCGCCACCCTCAAAAGGAGAACCCCATCTAGACCCGGTCGCAATAAGCATAGACGCATTTGTCTTGAATCCGCCAGAATTCGCCGTGTTCATATACAGTTCCATGTATTGAATCATGGTGGGCAGAGCCCAGCCTTCGGGGCAGGCATTCGCCGCATCGGCATGGGTATAGAGCCGTCCATACACATCGCAGTTGGACTCTTCATCATTGTAGCACCAGCTATTGGCTGTCTCGTAATTCAGGTTCTCGGCAAACCATGTGTTCTTCCCAATCTTGACGGTCCGGTACTTCTGACCGTCGCGTGGGTCGGTGACCTCCCCAAACACCACTGTTTCCGACGAAACCTGCCCCCTGGCAAGGGCTGTCCCCTGGTTCACGGCCTCGGCACTTACGGTGGATTCTTCCTCCGAAGCCCCGGCGATGCTTGAGTCGGCGGAGCAGCCTGAAAGGAAAAACAAAGCAGCAGAAACAGCTACAAATGCGGTAGCGGTAAATAACGGTGTTGCGCGATCTTCGGTTTTCATGATGAACTCCTTTTCTAAGGGTTATCCCTGTTTTACACCATTAATATACCCTCAAGGATTCATAATGTCAAATATATTGTTTTTATTGAAATGATATATATTTTTGATGTATTGGCAAAAATGAGCGATTTATGGGAGGGGAAAGCCTTCCCCTCGCTACAGCCTTGCCCTCCCCCAAACGTCACCCTGGAGGAGCGTAGCGACGATAAGGTCCAAGGCAAGTCTTCCGCTTCCCCTTCTAGCGGGGGACACCCCCGCAACACCCCCGATTTTTAAGCTGTCAAGTAATCCTTGACAACACAACTCCTCAATAATTTCGAGGAGTTGTCGCAAAATTTGCGACAACTGGGGAGATTACGTTTTTCCGAACTCCACTCTAAATAATGGCACCCAGGTTTCCTGCCCGTCTTCGGATGTCCAGCGAACAACCTGTGAAAGGATTGCTTTTTGCGGATCTAGGACATTCTTTGCTAGGCTTTTCACAAGGCCTCCAGTAAAATCCTTTGCAAACCAAGCCCAAAAGAGAGAACCTTGTTTTATGCAGTAATTTCCTGTTTTAGCATAAAGTTCGACAGAAAGGGGTGTTCCTAACGATTCTTTTTCTAGCACCTGTTGTAGTTTTTCAACAAAAACATCACTCGAATCGTTCTTCTTTAGATATTGCCCCAAAGCCATATCACTTAGGCCCGTTTCGATGTGCAAAACCTTTGGAATATCAACGTTGTTGATTTTACCCTCCTTGACAAAATGACTTAGCCATTCATGCGGCAGCATTTTTTCAGCACCGATAATGGTTAGCGATTTCTTTGCACGTGTTGCCGCGACATATAGCAGACGATAATTTTCTTGGACCTTTTTCTCATCAGTTTCATTCAACGCCCATGAACCTAGCGCAAGGATTACATTATCCCATTCAAGTCCTTTTGCGCTATGCATTGTTCCTATAGAAACCGCTCCCATATTTTTTGTTGCAAAGTCGCTATACGATACTTCACTTAGATATTGGTTGAAATCACCTAATGTTATTTCATCTTCGCCACAAGCTGTTTCTGTCTCTATAAAATCATTTACTAAGGCATCTAATAATTCAAAAGAACTTTCTGTTTTATGGTTCGATTTGTAATCATCTGCAAGTCGTTTAAATTCTTTTGCACTCCACGGGAATTTACCTACTCGTGGATCCTCTTGGAGAATTTTACTGAATCCTAAAATTTCTCGCGTTTTCTCAATGGGGCATTTGTCCTTATCTCGCCCTTTAAGGAGACGATATGGGACATTTTTCTCTTCTGATTTCGCAGCTGCCAAAAAGGCCTCTGCGTTATCTCGTGTCAGAATACAATAGGATTCTTTTGAATTCGAAGAGAATCGTTTTGCCAAAAGTTCAGCAGCAGCAAAAGCCGCCGTTGCCTTGTCACCTTCTTCATAAAACGCAAGCGACGCTTTATCCTGTTTTAACGCAAATTGTTGTGAGCCTTCCTTTACGCGTTCTGTCATCAAGTCAAGTAATTTGGCATTTGCACGGACAAGTCCCGCAACAGATCGGTAATTCGTTGTTAAGTAGAATTTCTCTGTATTTGGGAATTCATCGGCAAATTTCTGAAAATACTGAGAAGAACTTCCACGGAATGCGAAAATACTTTGGTCATCATCGCCAACAACGATAACGCGAGGGTCTTTTTCTCCTAAATCATAAAGAGCTCGTAATAGGCGATATTCCCCTGCAGATAAATCTTGGAATTCGTCGACAAGAATGACTCCGGGAGCACCCACGCCAACATCTTCTCCAGATTCAAGAAGTTCAGCGGCCTTTGCAACAACATCATCGGCGTTTTCAAGCGCCTTTTTATTCCCCTGTACGCCAAGTATGGAGAAAGCGAGCGAATGGAATGTGGTGATGGTTACTTTTGCTGCTAACGGCCCCGCCAAATCAAACAGGCGTTTTCTGAGCTCTCGGCAAGCCGCGCGCGTGTATGTCAAGCAAAGAATTGAATCGGGTTTCGCTTCTTCAATCCACAAAAGCGACGCAACTTTATGCACTAGCAGGTGCGTTTTTCCTGAACCAGGGCCAGCACCGACAAGGATATGTTTCTTGCGGCTTTTTATGACCTTACGCTGTTCGTCGTTGACTTTTTCAATTTTCCGCTTTAATTCATCGGATACAGAATCCATCTGGGCAACACCCTGCATGTACTTCAAACGAAAATCTGCAATATCCATTACAAAATAATCATCTAGCAGCTGCTGAGCCATTTGCTCATCGGTAAGCATCATCTTAGCATATTCACCAACAACGTGAATCGCTTCTGCTTTATGCTTATAATGTGCATCAAGCATTTCGAAGTCTTTAGTAGTAAAATTGCGTTGTTTTGCATCAGAATTCAACTCCAAGACAAGTCCGGTATAGAAAACGACAAGGCCATGGTCCAACGTAATGGATCCAACTAAGTGCAAGAAGAGAAGCGCATATTCCAGTTGCTTCTGCATTTCAACACGGCGAACAGCTTTCTCGCCGTACATTTTACGCATCAAACTATTTAAGGAAAACCAAACAATATTTCCGTTTTTATGCGCCTGTTCCTTTTGCATGTCCGTTAATACGTCAATGACCTTGTCAAATATTTGCCATTGTTTCTTGAGGTTTTCCTTGACACTTTCCGGAGAAACAAGAAATTCTATCTGATAAACCTGATGCCCAGCCTCCACCAAATGGATTTCAGCGACACTTTCGTGAGCCCAATAGCGCAGGATGCCTCGGAAAATGAACAGATTCCGTCTGGATGTAGATGCTCCAATTGAACCGTCTCTTTGATTTAGCAGGGAATTGAGTTTGGTCATATCCAAGACAAATCGGTCATTAACACCCTTGCCTTCGCACGCCTTCAATAGTTCTTCTTGCAATTCGTAGGCAGCCTTCAGGAGTGAACGCGGGGTGTCATTGCCCTTCCTCTGCAATCGAGCGCTCCAGTCATTCTCTTCGTTCAAAAGATTGAGCGCTCGTAATAGACGCAAACCATCATTCGCTTGCTCGCGAGTCAGGCCCAAATTTACAGTAAGTTCATCAAGAGCGCATTCTGGAGAACGAGTCCACCGTTTACTGATGATATGATGTATTATGCGGTATGCAATATTTTCGACAGAATTTACAATTTCAATCTTATCTGAACCAATTCTTTCTCGGGCTGCTTCTGCAGAATCAACCGAAATAGACGAACCATACATCTGAGTTCTATTTCGTTTGCGCTTCAGGAAACCTTGTTCTTCCAAAACTAGAATGGCAAGCTTAACTTTTGTCGTATTGACGCTGGCGTCAGTTTCTTTTTCAGTCCATCCGCATAAATCAGCAATTTCAAGAGCCGACATGATAATGCGATTCTGGTTGCCAGCCATTTTTTTCAAAACCTTCCAAACAGAAGAAATTTCTTGCGCAGAAAGTTTGGATTGTTGGAGAATTTGAAAATTAGTGTCAAGATCTTTAGGATTGAAAAGCGCAATACAGCTGGCTTGTAATTTTGGATCACGACCCGCACGACCGGCTTCCTGTACATAATTTTCTAGCGTACTCGAAATTTCGTAATGTGCGACCAGTTCTACATTGTCCTTGTCGACGCCCATTCCGAACGCCGTTGTCGCCACCATGGTATCCACTTCTCCATTCTGGAATTGATCCTGAATGGTCATTTTCTTTTCGGATTCCATTTTGCCGTTGTAACAGGCACTGGCGAAACCTCGATTGTACAATTCCTCGGCTAAAGATTCTGTCGTCTTCACCTTGGAGGCATATATGATTTTTGGCCCATTATATTCGCGAAGAACATTTACCAGCTGCTTGCGCCGTTCGCTAGGAGATTCTGAAGATTCAATAACTTTATACGTCAGGTTTGTTCGCTTTGCTGGGCTAATGAATTTTACCAATTCAAGATTTAAGCGTTCTTTGAAATAACCGCAGATATCATCTACAACGGATTGTTTGGCTGTTGCCGTAAAACAGCTCACAGAAATTGGAGATTCAAGATTCTTTTCCCTTTGCAGGTCTTTCAAGAAATCGGCCAAATAAAGGTAATCGACTCTGAAATCGTGACCCCAACCACTAAAACAGTGCGCTTCGTCTACAACGATACGTTCTACACGTCGATGTTTCAATATATTGAACGTTGTGTTTGAACGCAATGATTCTGGAGAAATGTAAAGGATGTTCTTTTCGCCATTATTGACTTTCTCAATAACATCTTTTCGTTCTGCAGGAGAAAGCATGGAGTTTATATAGGCGGCATCCCCTATTTGCCTTCGTTTTTCCAAAACGTCGACCTGGTCCTTCATCAAGGCGACAATCGGGGATATCACGACAGTCAAAGCGCCAACTTGGGTGCCAGCAATCAAGGCTGGCAACTGGAAGGTCATCGATTTCCCGCCACCCGTTGGGAAAACCGCCAATAGGGATTCGCCGCGCATTGCTGATTCGACAACTTGCTGTTGAAGAGGAATCTTTTCCCCATTGAAGGATCGGAAACTATCGAAGCCAAACCATTTTTTTAATTGTTTTGTTGAACTTAATTGTTCGGAACAGTATGGACATTGGGAATCTCCGCAAGGAACAAGGCGTCTGCGATGCAAAATATTTTCAAGATGCGGGTATTGATAGCGAACCCAATAAGGCACATAATCGCTTGGGCCTTCTTCATGAAACAATGTCAGGAGAAAACACCATTCTGCACGGTACGCATTCCATTCATTCTGAAAATCTTGGCGCAAGCAAATGTTTTTTTCGTAATTAGATTTAAACCAACGCTGTATTTCCGATATATTTTGGCGAAGTTTCTGCGAATCAGGAACGCCAACTAATTCAAAAAAAGGAGCGAATCCAGGCTCGTTCTTTAAAAACTGGAAAAGTAGGTATTGGAGTTGCCACGGATAACTCTTCCATTTTTCGATGCAATCTTCTAACAATTTCTTGCAGAGTTTGGCATCTTCCAAGGGATCCGACGGATCATCTTCATTGTGCAGGTATTCCTTGCGCAATTTATGATAAGGCTTGCGTGGGAATAGCAACGATGACAGCATTAAGGTGTCAAGAGCCTTGATATTCGGGAAATCAATGGAGAAATACTGCCGGAGTATCGGAGCATCATGACGTATCACGTTATGACCAACGATAAACTTTGCTTTTGAGGCAGCAGACTCTAATTTAGCAGGGTTCTTGTCGCGAACTTTCTCTTCACCCAATATATAGCCATATTCCCGAACTTTCTGCGTTTCGGGATTATATTCCAAATCAAAAAATAAGAATTTGCTAAAATCGGGCATTCACTTGAAATATATATGAATTTAAGCATAAGAGATATGTTGGTTTTGAAATATTTTAAGAAAAGACTTAAATCAGGTGTTTTTCGTTAGCTTTTGCGTTAGGGATTGTTACCCGCGAGGGCGGAGACTACAGGCTCCGGGAGCGTAGCGAGTAAAGCCCGGCCCGCGCGGTAGCGCGGGAAACGCCATGTAAAATTTTCTTCCCCCTCTTGCCA
>JAEEGL014119855.1_pt1 | contig 13701 bp, 12 predicted proteins | sample 9134231 | NCBI WGS metagenome assembly JAEEGL01 (sample SAMN16246548, study PRJNA631951) | gut metagenome | biome: gut microbiome; feature: rumen; material: fiber-attached | host: Bos | place: Iran: Karaj | collected 2018-10
GGGGAAAGACTGGCAGTCAGTTATGTGAATTTTTATTTTACAAACAAGTCCGTTCTCCTGCCGCAGTTTGGCGGTGAGAATGAAGAGAGTGATAAACGTGCCGTAACGATAATGAAAGAACTGTGCCCGGAGCGCAGGATAGTTCCTGTTCCGGCACGGGACATAATAGTAGGCGGCGGCAACATACATTGCATAACACAGCAGATTCCCGGGAGGTGCAGATGAGTATAGTAAAAGCAGCTGCGGTGCAGATGAGCTGCAGCAGAAACGTTCAGGAGAATATTGATAAAGCTGATAAGCTGGTACGGAAAGCCGCCGCAGAAGGGGCGCAGGTTATACTGCTGCCGGAGCTTTTTGAACGGCAGTATTTCTGCCAGGAACGCAGGTATGATTATTATGACTTTGCAAAGCCTGTTTCAGAAAATGATGCCGTGATACATTTCAGGAAACTGGCTGCGGAGCTTAAGGTCGTACTGCCGGTCAGTTTTTATGAAAAGGATATTAATGTCCTCTATAACAGCTGTGCCGTGATAGATGCGGATGGAGAGATACTGGGAGTATACAGAAAGACTCATATCCCCGATGATCATTATTATCAGGAAAAGTTTTATTTTACGCCCGGGGATACGGGCTTCATGGTTTTTGATACCCGCTATATCCGCCTGGGCATAGGCATATGCTGGGACCAGTGGTTTCCGGAGACTGCAAGGGCTCTGGCGTTAAAAGGAGCTCAGCTTATAATGTATCCGACAGCCATAGGTTCGGAGCCTGTACTTGTTACGGACAGCATGCCCCACTGGCAGCGTACCATGCAGGGACATGCTGCGGCCAATATAGTACCTGTTGTTGCAGCCAACCGTCACGGAAGTGAAAAGGTGGAACCCTCCGCTGAGAACGGAGGGCAGAGTTCGGAACTGGTATTTTACGGTTCCTCCTTTATAACGGATGAGACCGGCGGTATCATAGCGCAGGCTTCGCGGGATAAAGATGAGATCCTGACAGCAGATATCCATACCGATGCAGCGGACAGGGCCCGTCTGGACTGGGGCCTCTTCCGTGACCGCAGGCCGGAGATGTACAGTGACATTGCATAAAAGGGGGCAGCGCCCCCTTTTTTATTACATCCGGTTCATACAGCCTAAGAATACGGGAAGGCCGGTTGCGTTATCGATTATCCCGTAGATGAAGGGGCGGTCAAGTATCACGTAGATGGGCGGAATGTATGGTTCTTCACTGGTACATCCTGTAGTTGCCACTACTGCGGTTACGGCAGCAGCACGGGTGCCTTTACGGTCTACTTCAATATGGGTCTTATGGAGAACCTGGTCGATCCATACCTGATAATCGTCTCCGGATACAGGCTTCATCATGCCGGTCAGATCGGCTTTTTCACGGTCGAAAGCATCAGTCATTCCCATAGCCTGTAAGACATTACTCATTTCTGCATCATAATCATTTTTAAACTCAGGTATCTGTACCACTACATCACCGTATTGTATATTGCGGATAGCGGCAGAGAGATCGGCGCCGCTGTCTCCAAGTTCTTTGATATAATCATTCAGATCGGTTCCTTCCTCCGGCAGCAGGCCCATAAAGGAGTATTCACCGCCTTTATAATCACGAAGGAAGCCGTAAGCTCCGTTAAGCTCAAAGTATTTTGACTCGCCGCTGCAGAGCATGGTTACCTTGGTGGTACTTCCATCCGCATTAGTGAAATCCTGGTCCTCAAGTATCTGTGTATCAATATATTCGTTAAGCCATTCAGCTTCGAAGGCCAGCGCATTTATTATATACATGCGTGCCTGATCGGGGATATTGTTGATTATGCCGGGGATCATCCCGCGGGTCTGGGAATTGACCCATTCGTTTATGTCGGAAACGGTAGTATCATCAAACGGTGCTTTCCAAAGCTGTGCATCATACCAGGATGCGGCTTTGGAGACGAAATCGGGATCGATCTCCCATGAGCCGTCATCTTTGAACCATAAGGAATTGGCGACATTCCAGTTCACATCTTTGGCGTTTTTCATACGGTCGGAGAGGTTATAGAGCAGGGAATTCATATCATCTGCAGAATTGCCGCCGCCTATTACGGCTTCCATCTGGGAGAGGGTATTGCCGTTTGCTCCGCCTTCGACCATTCCAAAGGCCAATGCTACGGAAATGGGTGAAAGCAGTACATTGGCATGCGGATCCTCTGCAGCAACAGTATCGGCAAAAAGTTTAGTCCCGGCTACAGACAGGGCAGAGACCTGTTCACTGCTTATCGCTGTATCCGGCGCTTTAAGGGTTGTGATGTCCTTCGTCAGATCCTGTGAATTTCCGCTTCCCTTATAGGGGATATCCACCTGTTTGTTTACTCCGGGTTCAGGCGCAGCAGTGCCGTTATTTCCGCAGGCTGCAAGTGTCATTGCTGTAAATAATGCTAATGCGATCGTTCTCTTTTTCATAATTTTATCCTCCCTGTCGTTTTGTGTTAACGATATGGGAGATACGAAAGGACAACAGCGGATTTATGGCTTGATAGAAAAAAATAACAGATCATAAAAGAACGGGTCAGAAATCCCTCCGGCTGATAGGCTTTTGATGTTTTGCGCATAATATGGGCCGGCGTGCCGCGGGATCCGAAATAGAATCACGGAGTGCGGCTTCAGTCCTTAGCCATTCGGCGCCGAAAGCGTCTTTATCTTCGCAGTCCATGGGAGCACCGAATACTATCCTGGTAGGAAGATCCGGAGAAACCTGCTCACTGTATACGGGGATGATGCGGGCAGATGTCTTTTTGGCAATATAGCAGACACCTGATGCGACGTCTTCGGGAGTGGTTATGTCTATATCGGCTATGGTCTGCTGTACAAAGACGGTGACTGCACTGTCCTGGGAAGCCTTAAGATGATCTATGCATTTTCTGAGTACATTTATCCCGCTGGCGTTGTCTTTCCTGATAAGGCAGACTATACGGAAAAGCTTGTTGATGAATTCATTAAGATGAGGATTGGATCCCCAGTCACTCTTTGCGACAACCAGCATATTGGGGACTATGGTACCGAAAAGAAGTCCATCGAATTCCGTGACATGATTGGGGGCAAAAATGTATCTTCCATGTTCATAATCGCCCATATTTATAAATTCGATATTAAAGATCCGCCTTGCACCCTCAAAGAAATCTGCGCGGTTTGCGGGATCAAGTCCCATAGAGGCTGTGATCCTGAATATCTGTTCAAGGATGGCAGCGGCCTGGGAAGTGGTGTAGCTGTCTACTCCGCCGTATTCCATGATAAGGGCGTTGAGTTTTGAACGGTCTATATTATAAGTTTCATGCATCGGTTTGGCATCCTTTCAAAATTGCTCTAGAGATTTTACTATGATTTATAACGATATGCAATCACAATAAAAAGACTTGTAATTTTGCATATTTTAAAATAATATATCATGTACACAATGACGGAAATGATGATATTTGGAGAGATATACCTTTTTTGGGGCGTTTCTCTCGAAATATATAAATAGCAACATAAATTTTCATGTAAGGAAAAGGAGGAGAAACAAACATGAAACGTAAGTGGAACAGAATGTTAAGCTGGCTTCTCTCCCTGACCATGCTGTTGGGTTCATTCAGCGGAATGAGCCTGCCGGTACTGGCAGATGGTGGAGAAGAGGTAGTTTCCGGTGCTTCGGTATCGGTTCAGGCTATCAGCGTAAACGGAGCAGCAGCCGAAAAGGGCAGCAGTGCAGAGGATGCACTGAGCGTGAGCGTTAATGAAAAAGAAGCATTAGCTCTCGTTTTCAGTTCGGCAGTACTTAGCGGAAATGAAGTGCAGGCAGATACCGTAAGCTGGAATCTGGTAAAGACCGGCGAGAAGGAACTTGCGGATCTGGGTTTTGCAGGAACCGAAAGCGGCAACGTATTTAACGTAAGTGCAAACGAAGCTGTTTCCGGAAACGGCAGCTTTAAGCTTACAGCTTCTTATGAGGGAGCAGAGCAGGCTCTTTATTTTGACATCGTGGTAAATCCCGCGGAAGCACCTGTTGAGCCTCCCGTTGAGCCCCCTGTAGATCCGGTATCCAAGAACGTTGTTTCTATACTTGGAAACGGCTTTACCGCAGGTAACGGCGGAGAAGGTGATGACGCTTACAGCTTAAGCATAAGTACCGATACAGCTTTCACTGTTTATTTTGAGGCAACTGTAGTAAGCGGTAACGGAGAGCTGCTGACAGATAAGACCGTAAACTGGCAGCCTTTTTCGGAAAATACTCCTGATAGCATCAAGGGAAGTGAAAACGGAAATATCTATACCGTAAGCGGCCAGAGTGCAGTTTCCGGCAATTATGGCTATAAGCTTACAGCTACCAGCGATGATGTAAGTGAAACCGTATTCTTTGTGATCAAGGTCGGCAATGCAACCGATCCTTCACAGCAGGAAGAGGAAGAGATCTTCTGGAGCGATCCTGTATGGGATTGGACAGGTACCACCAGCCGGAATGCTGTTGTCAAGGCAACCTTCACCACCGTGAAAGACGGTCAGGAGATCAAACAGGTAGTAACGATTCCCGAGGAAGATGTCTGGAGAGAGCGTTCCGAAGAGTATACCGATGAAAACGGTATCATCAGAGGTTCGGTAACCTACAAGGCACGGGTCAGAAAACCGCAAGCCCGTGAATGGGAAAAAACGTATTTCAGCCTTTATACGATTGACTATACCGGTGATGAGATAAAGGAAGGCGAAGGCCGTGGAGGCGTGGTTCTTTCGGACGGTATCGAGGTAATTCTTTACCGTTATGATTATGATTACACCGGAGCAGCTATCATCCCCGAATTTGATGTATTTGATAACAGCACCGGAGATGATATGCGTCTGATCAAAGGTGTGGATTATACCGCAAGCTGCCAAAACAACAAGAAGCCCGGCAAAGCTAAGCTTTTCATAAAAGGTAAGGGCAATTACGCAGGAAAGAGCAAAGAGATCGAATTCCAGATAAGTGACCATACAGATAAAAATGCAGACTGGGTTCTGGATCTGAAAGGTGCAAAGATCACTAACAAGTTCGAGACTTTTACCTACAATGGCGAAGAGCAGCGTCCCGCCCAGATCACTATCAGGTTAAAAAACAAGACAGAGCTTAGCTATACCTGGAGCGATGAGCATTGGGGATATGTGGACGCTGATAATAATCTTATCAATGCCTTTGTAAATATCAGCGGCAACAGGAATAAGGGTACCGCTACCATGCTGATCACCGGCAAGAACGGAACTTTCATTAAGAAGGCGTTTAAGATCGCAGCACGTAATATAAACGACGTGAGCATCAACATGGCGGAAGACTTAAGGCAGATGTGGGCAGTAAAGGCGGAGAAGGTATGGTTCGATGCTTATTTCGATGTGGATGAGAATCGTTCATACTGGCTTACGGAAGGCCAGGACTACACTGCAACTTATTCAGCTCCCAAGGCCGATGCTGATGATGAAGACCGGGCCGGTACCATGACTCTTACGGGTAAGGGCAATTTCACGGGTAAGAAGGTGGTCAAGTATCACGTTGATAAGTTTGTTCTTGAGGATGGACGTGTTGTCGTTACAGCTGTAGAAGGCAAAAAGGTAAAAGATGTAAAGGTGCAGATATTTGACTTTAACGGAAATATCGTAAACAAGAATTTCTACAAATACACGCTTAAATCTGCTGACGGCACAACCGAGCTGCAGAAGAAGGACAAGCTTGGTACCGATGATTTCCAGGTGGTAATAACTCTTACCGATAAGGGCAAGGAAGCTATGGAGACCCAGGATGATACTTATGTCGAGTATGTCAAACCCGGTAAGGATCTTTCAAAGGTGAACATCAAACCTGACAAGAAGTATTCCATTACCTATGTAAGCAACGGTGTATGGCCTTCGGATGAGGATTTTGTCAAGGGCAAGATCGACCCCGCAGGACTTACCGTAAATGAGCATTTCTTCGTTTATGCGGTAAGCGGTAACGAAAAGAAGGGAACGATGAAAGTTGTTCTGAGAGGTATAGGTGAGTATACCGGAACCAAGACGATCAAAGTAAAAGTCGTTGCAAAGGATCTGGTTGATGCCAAGAAGTAAAAAGCTTTAGAGTTTTACCGGGGAGCCTGGCTCCCCGGTTTTTTTGTTTAAAAATATTTAGTTTTCCGGTGGTAAACGAAAGGCTGATGTAGTATAATTTAATACGCGCTCGGATATAGAGTGCGTGCTAAATTTTTCTTGAAAAGCGGAGTGTAAAATGTCTGCAACAGACAGGTTTTTGGATTATGTCGCGTTTGATACCGGATCGCGCAGTGATATAGATAAATATCCGTCTACCCAGGGGCAGAGAGACCTTCTGGATCATTTAAGAGACCAACTGGTAATTATGGGCGTGCCTGATGTACGCCAGGATAAGGAATATGGCTGTGTTTATGCGAGCCTTCCTTCAAATTGCCTTGAAAGGACTATCCCGGCAATAGGCTTTATAGCGCATGTTGATACCTCTGAAGCCATGAGCGGCAGGGATATCAGGCCACGGATCATAGAGGATTATGATGGCGGAGATATAATATTGAATGAGGATCTGGGGATAGTAACGAAGATAAGCGACTTTCCCGAGATGGCAGATATGAAAGGGAAGAGTGTTATCGTCACTGACGGTACGACCCTGCTGGGTTCCGATGATAAATCCGGCGTAACAGAGATAATGGAGACCGTGAAGTATTTTGTGGAACATCCGGAGGAGAAGCACGGTACCATATGCATAGCTTTCACAGCCGAAGAAGAAACAGGCAGAGGCGTGGATCATTTTAAAATACAGGATTTCGGCGCGCATTACGCCTATACCGTTGATGGCGGAAGGCTGGGTGATCTTTCCGGAGAGACCTTTAACGCGGCCTCTGCAACGCTTACCGCACATGGGCGCAGCGTTCATCCGGGGGAAGGATACGGACGCCTTATAAATGCACTGCAGCTTCTGATGGATCTGCATGCAAAGCTGCCGGAGAAAGAAAGACCGGAGCACACAAAAGACAGACAGGGGTTCTTTCATCTTACCGATATGAGCGGGGATGTGGAAAGCGCCAAAGCGGAATACATTATCCGGGATCATGATGAGGAACTTTTTGAAAAGAAGAAGGCAGTATTTAAGGCTGCAGTTGATGAGATCAATAAACAGTACGGATATGAGGTGCTGAGCCTCGAGCTTAAGGATCAGTACTACAATATGAAGAGCAGGCTGGACCCTCACCCGAAAGTGATGGAAAAAGCGGTAACGGCTATGAGGAAATGCAAAGTAGAGCCTGCGGTTACGCCTATACGCGGCGGTACGGATGGATCACGGCTTAGTTTTATGGGACTGCCCTGTCCGAATATATGTACCGGTGGCGGCAACTTCCACGGAAAACATGAGTATCTGTGCATTGACGAGATGATGACCACGATAGAGATATTGAAACAGCTCATCAGGGAATGGGCTGTCTGAGGAGGGTTACATGAGCATTTTATTTGCTGATTACAAGAAGGCTGAAGAAGAAGCAAAAGCGAAAACAGAGGCGGAAGCCGAAGCCAAGAAGAAGGCTGAGGAAGAAAGACGCAAAAAAATAGAGGAAGCCAGAAGAAAAGCTGCGGAAGAGGCGAAGAAGAAAGCCGAAGAAGAAGCCAGAAAGAAGGCCGAGGAAGAGGCCCGCAGGAAAGCCGAAGAAGAAGCCAGAAAAAAGGCAGAAGAAGAGGCGCGTAAGAAAGCCGAAGAAGAAGCCAGAAAGAAGGCAGAAGAAGAGGCACGTAAGAAAGCCGAAGAAGAAGCCAGAAGGAAGGCAGAAGAAGAGGCCCGCAGGAAGGCAGAAGAAGAGGCGCGTAAGAAAGCCGAAGAGGAAGCCAGAAAGAAGGCTGAGGAAGAGGCACGCAGGAAAGCCGAAGAAGAAGCCAGAAGGAAGGCGGAAGAAGAGGCCCGCAGGAAGGCTGAGGAAGAGGCACGCAGGAAAGCCGAAGAAGAAGCCCGCAGGAAGGCTGAAGAAGAAGCCAGAAAGAAAGCGGAAGAAGAGGCCCGCAGAAAAGCCGAGAAGGCGGAAATAGAGAAGCTTATGGCAGAAGCCCAGAAACTTGAAGACAGGGGCGAGCCGGAAAAAGCGGTAGAGGCGTATCTGAAGATACTCGAAAGAGCGGATGCCCTGAAGGAGCCGGAGCTTCTGACAAGATCTTACCGCAGGCTGGCAAGGGCAGGCTACAGGCTGAACGTATATTATACCGAAAGATCTGCAGAACTCTATATAGAAGCCATGGAAGCAGCGCATGAGGAAGACCAGGCCAGGGAAGATGAATTGCGCGAGCAGGCAGATGAGTTCTTAAAGAAAGCAAAACAGGCTTTTGCGGCGTCACAGCGTTATGATAAAAAGACACGTCAGGCTAAATAGGCTGTTATTGACACAGGCATAAAGCATGTGCTAAACTCACTAGGATAAAAATGGACATGGGAGGAAAAGATTATGGACGGCAACGGATTTAACCAGGATCCCAATCAGCAGAACGGTCTGCCTACATATAATAACCAGCCGAATAGTTTCCAGCAGGGCGGAGCAGGACAGGATCCTTTTGCGCAGAATAATTACCAGCAGGGATTCAACCAGCAGAACTTCCAACAGCAGCAGATGGGCTATCAGGGGCAGTTTAACGGCGGATACCAGCAGGGATACGACCAGCAGGGGTATAACCAGCAGTATATGCCGCCCCAGCAGGATCCTACTCCGGGTTTCTCTATAGCCGCTCTGGTGACAGGTATACTTGCTTTATTACTGGCATGCTGCCTTAATAAGTGGGATCTGATATTTGCGCTTCCCGCAATTGTTTTTGGTGTTTTAGGTCTTAAGAAAGAGCCTAACGGAAAGGGAATGGCTATCGCAGGTATAGTACTTGGCGCTATAGCACTGATCATCATCATAGTTATCATAATCATTGCTGTTGCAATAGTTAATCAGGCGGCCAGCCTTGGAGCTGCCGGATGGCAGGCGATGATGGAACAGATCATCGAGAATGCTATGGAGAATCAGTGAGAGGCAGTGAACTGAAAAATAAAGAAAGTGATATAAAGGGGCGGCTCATCATTGCCGCCCTTTATTTTATCGCATTCTGTATAGTGGTGGGCTTTCTTGATATAGATCTTCCGGAAAATCTGGTATCGCCATGTATGTTCAGACTGTTTACGGGATTGTACTGCCCCGGCTGCTATGGCACCCGGGCTCTTAGGATGCGGCTTCACGGACGGGGGAGAATCAGCTTCATATACCATCCTGCGCTCCCTTATATGGCTTTTCAGGCATGGGGCTACGGCCTGTCCTTTGCGGTAAGCAGGATCAGCCGGGGAAAGCTGCCATGGATAAAACCAAGACCCTGGCATTTCTATCTTCTGATAGCGCTGATCATCGTAAACTGGATAGTCAAAAACATACTTCTGGCGGGCTTTGGCATTACCCCTGAAATACTGGTGGAAAACATACTGTAATTATTGTATAATTTAAAACCGTAGTGTTAATTCAATAAATGGAGGAGACGACAATGGCAAGTGAGATCAGAGACATTAATCTGGCACCTTCGGGTGAGATGAAGATAGCATGGGTAAAGGATCATTGTGATCTTTTGCGTACCCTTGAAGATGAGTTTTCAAAGACTAAGCCTTTCGAAGGCAAAAAGGTGGCATTGTCCGTACACCTTGAGGCAAAGACGGCATACCTCTGCAAGGTATTAAAAGCAGGCGGTGCGCAGATGTTTGTGACCGGTTCCAATCCTTTATCAACCCAGGATGATGTGGCGGCAGCGCTGGTTAAGGACGGCCTGGAAGTACATGCATGGCATGGCTGTACCGCAGAGGAATATGATGCGCATATAAGGGCAGTGCTTTCGGTCGGACCCAATATCATCATTGATGACGGCGGGGATCTGGTACATATGATGCATACGGAATTTAAAGATCTGATCGCAGATGTTATAGGCGGATGCGAGGAGACCACCACGGGTATCATCAGGCTGGAGGCCATGAACCGCGAAGGCAAGCTTTTATTCCCTATGGTCAAAGTTAATAATGCACAGTGCAAGCATTTCTTTGATAACCGTTATGGTACAGGCCAGTCTGTATGGGACGGCATAAACAGGACCACAAATCTGATCGTGGCAGGAAAGACTGTTGTAGTAGCCGGTTACGGCTGGTGTGGCAAGGGCGTGGCAATGCGTGCCAAGGGTCTGGGAGCCAAGGTCATTGTAACAGAGATCGATCCGGTAAAGGCTATAGAGGCAGTCATGGACGGCTTTGAGGTGATGCCTATGAAGGCGGCAGCAGCTAAGGGCGATTTCTTCGTTACCGTTACCGGCTGTGATAAGGTTATCGATGAGGAAGACTTTAACGAGATGAAGGACGGGGCAATCTTATGCAACGCCGGACATTTTGACTGCGAGATAGATATGGCGGGACTCCGCAAGATGGCTGTAAGCAGCGCAGAGCTGCGTAACAACATCATGGGATATACGCTGCCTAACGGCCGTACACTTGCCGTACTGGGTGAAGGACGTCTGGTAAACCTGGCCTGCGGCGACGGACATCCCGCAGAGATAATGGATATGAGCTTTGCAATTCAGGCGCTTTCTGCTAAATATCTTGTAGAGCACGGCGCAGAGCTTAAGGAAAAACTCATAGATGTACCTGAGACTGTTGACCGTGAGGTGGCTGTCAAGAAGCTGGCCTTCCTGGGCAAGGAGATAGATGTGCTCACTCCGGAGCAGGAGAGATATCTGAACTCATCATCTCTTTAAAGCATCAGGATGCAATAATCTCATCATACCATGAGTTATAACAATAGCTGCAGCAACATAGCCATTGTTATCCTGATAAATAACTGGAGGGGAAAAATGAACATACTTATAAAAGATATCCTGGCAGTCCTGCCGGGCGAACCGGATGCAACAGTAAAAAGAACAGACGTATATGTAGCGGGAACAGAGATCGCTTCCGTCGGCACAGAGCCTGAGGGCTTTGTACCTGATAAGGTCATTGACGGTGACAACCGGCTTCTGATCCCGGGACTCATCAATGCCCATACCCATTCCTATATGGCATTCATGCGCAATGTGGCCGACGACCTGTCCTTCATGGACTGGCTGTTCGGACGCGTTGATCCCATCGAGCAGAAGATGACAGATGAGGACGCATATTGGGGGGCTAATCTGGCAATCCTGGAAATGATGAAGAGCGGTACCACCTGTTTTAATGATATGCAGATGAATATCATGCAGACAACCCGCGCAGTAAAAGAGAGCGGAATGAGAGCCGTGATAAGCCGCGGGCTTGTGGGCAGCGGAAATGATGAAGCCGGTGCCAGCCGCTTGAAGCAGGCTTATGAGGAAAGGGATGCATTTAAGGATTGTGACAGGCTTACATTCCGTTTGGGCCCCCATGCTCCTTATACCTGCGATGAGGCATTCCTGCGCATAGTAGCGGAAGAAGCTAAAAAGAACAAAATGGGCATACATATGCATCTGTCCGAAAGTAAGACCGAGATAGAGAACTGCCGTAAGGATTACGGCTGTAGCCCCATTGAACTGGCAGAGCGCACCGGACTCTTTGAGGTTCCTTTTATAGCGGCGCATTGCGTACAGATCGATGAAAAGGATATGGATATACTGGCTAAGCACAATGTCAGCGTGGTAACGAATCCGGCCAGCAACATGAAACTGGGCAACGGCTTTGCACCCGTTCCGGAGATGATGGCTAAGGGCATCAATATCTGCCTTGGTACCGATGGCGCAGCCAGCAACAATGCACTTAATATGATCCATGAAATGAGCCTGCTTACGCTGATACACAAGGGAACGCATCAGAGCCCCCAGTGCGTGAGCGCACAGGAAGCATTCATGATGGCTACCATAAACGGAGCAAAGGCTTTATCGCTTGAGAATGTCTGTGGTTCGATAGAAGCCGGCAAGAAAGCGGATCTGGTGATCATGGACCTGAAACGGCCTTCCATGTGGCCCAACAATAATCCTATAGCGGCTCTTTCGTATTCGGCAAACGGTACGGAAACAGATACGGTGATAATAGACGGACAGATCACCATGGAGGGCGGAAGAGTGCTCACCATGGACGAGGAGCGGATATATTACGAAACAGAAAAGATCATGGAACGCATAGGAAAGTGAGAGTACTAAAAAAGCCCCACCGTATGGTGGGGCTTTTAAATTATCATTTGGTTTAGCCGACTACCTTTTTAACAGCCTCGATAACACGGTCTGCCTGGAAAGGCTTAACAATGAAATCCTTGGCTCCGGACTGGATAGCTTCGATAACCATCGCCTGCTGGCCCATTGCAGAGCACATGATAACCTTTGCGCCCGCATCGCCTGCTTTGATATCCTTAAGAGCCTGTATGCCGTCTTTTTCGGGCATTGTAATATCCATAAGAACCAGGTCGGGCTTAAGCTCTGAATATTTGGAAACAGCTACGGCACCGTTTTCTGCTTCGCCGGCTACTTCATAACCGTTCTTGGTAAGTATATCTTTGATCATCATTCGCATAAATGCAGCATCATCAACTACAAGTATCTTGGCCATGTCATATACTCCTTAAATAATTGTTTTTGCGCAAAACACTATTGATATAGTACAACATAAAATGGTATTTGGCAAGTGTTTTATTTATGCTATAATGTATTTGACGATAACACATTATATCCTGCAAAGGAGGGGTTACGTATGAAAGAAAAACAGATAATCACAATCGGAAGAGAGCTTGGAAGCGGCGGCAGGGAGATAGGCAGGCGCCTTGCAAAGGAACTGGATATGCCGTATTACGATAAGGAGCTGCTGGTGGAAGCAGCGAAAAAGAGTGGCTACAGCGAGGCCGTATTTGAGATGCATGATGAGAAGCCTACCAGCAGTTTTCTGTATTCGCTGGCTATGGGAGTAAGCAATTACGGGCTCTCTTACCAGAGGCCGCTGGTACTGGATCTTTATCTGGCCCAGTTCGATACCATGCGCAAGCTGGCGGAAGAAGGGGGCGGCGTATTTATAGGCCGCTGTGCGGATCATGTTTTCTCGGATATGCCGAATGTTCTCAATGTTTTCATACATGCGGATATGGATTTCAGGGCAGGGCGTGTTATGGAATGGGAGAACATAAGCCGTGAAAAAGCCGTGGCGATCTGCAAGCGCGGCGATAAGGACCGTTCGGTCTACTATAATTATTATTCGGATCATGACTGGGGCGACAGCCGTTATTATGATATTACGGTCAATACCGGAAAGCTGGGTATAGACAAGGCAGTGGAACTGATCAAAGCCTGCCTGTAAAAAACTAAATTTTTTTGCAATAATATTGCCTCTTTTTACATTATCCCATCAGGAGGATGGAAAGGAAGATGCTGGACAGGGCGCTGAGGCGCGTAGCAAATGGGCATACGGAGGCCCTTGAGACAATTTATACACAAACCTCTTCTGCCGTGTACGCTTATATTCTTTCTATAGTAAAGAATCCCGAAGATGCAGAGGATATACTGCAGGATACATACGTAAAGGTCTGCCTGAACGCTTCGCAGTATTCCAGTCAGGGAAAGCCTATGGCGTGGATACTGACTATAGCCCGCAATCTGTCTCTTATGAAATTGAGAGCAGGGAAAAGGATGAGCGATATCCCGGAATATGAATGGGAGGCCATCGTGGACGAGTCGGCAA
>JAEEGL015200771.1_pt1 | contig 13701 bp, 2 predicted proteins | sample 9134231 | NCBI WGS metagenome assembly JAEEGL01 (sample SAMN16246548, study PRJNA631951) | gut metagenome | biome: gut microbiome; feature: rumen; material: fiber-attached | host: Bos | place: Iran: Karaj | collected 2018-10
CACCGACTCCCCGTTCCGTGAGACCTCCAACATCTACGACGGATCACAGTTCACTGCCGACATGGCCATCCAGAACGTCATCGGCGACGGCTTCCGTGGCGCCACCTGGGTCAGTATCCACAACGGCGGCGGCGTAGGCTGGGGCGAAGTCATCAACGGCGGCTTCGGCATGGTCCTCGACGGCAGCGCCGACGCCGACCGACGCCTCCACTCCATGTTATTCTGGGATGTCAACAACGGCATCGCCCGTCGCAACTGGGCCCGCAACGAAGGCGCCACCTTCGCCATCAAACGCGCCATGGAACGCAAACCCAAACTGAAGGTCACCCTGCCCAACCTCGTCGACGACCAAACCCTCGACGGCCTCTTCTGATATGCGACATCCCCTCCACGGGGATGCTATCTCTGTACCATGGGACGATTATTTGACTGGTCGCATCCCGCAGGGATGGTATATCTGTAAAAAGACTATCTTTGCAGCCGCAAATGGAATCGAAAGGAAACCATATCGTCTTTTCCGGCCTCGCTGGCTCCGCCAAGGCCTTCGCCGTGGAGGATTACTTCCGCCAACATGGCGGACAACACCTCGTCATCTGCGCCACCAAGGAGGACGCCGCCTATTTCTATAATGACCTGGAGAGCCTCTTCAACGAACGGGAGATGGACTATAGTAAGAAACAGATCCTCTTCTACCCCACCTCCTACAAACGTCCCTACGAGCCGGAACGACCCGACAACACCTACATCCTCTCCCGCACCGAGGTACTGCAACGCGTCTCCACCAGCGAACGACGCACCGTCATCGTCAGCTACCCCGAGGCGCTCAGCGAGAAGGTCTTCACAAGAAAACTCCTCGCCAAGAACACCTTCAAGGTGAGACAAGGCGACCGCCTCAACCTGGACTTCCTCACCGACCTGCTCTATGAATACGGATTCGAGAACACCGACTTCGTCGTGGAGCCGGGACAGTTCGCCATCCGCGGCGGCATCATCGACGTGTTCTCCTTCGCCAATGACTACCCCTACCGTATTGAGTTCTTCGGCGACGAGATCGAATCCGTCCGAAGCTTCGACATCGCCAACCAACTGTCACTCGAAAGGTTCAACCAGATCGTCCTGCTCCCTAATATGCAGCAGCAGGCGTTCATCGAGGAAAGGGAGTCCATCCTGGAATACCTGCCCAAGGCCACCACGGTGTGGATTGAGGAGATGGGGGTTTTCGCCGCACAGATCGACAGGGAGTATGATAAGGCCGTGGAGGCGTGGGAGAAGGTCAGCAGCATGGAGACCGATGACGGTGGGCAGATGATGGCGCCAGGGAAGTTGTTCGCTAAGGCGGAGGAGTTGATGGGAGCATTGGGGAATCATCCGACCATCGAGTTTACAAATCTAGCATCCCCTCGCGAGGATGCGGTCCTGTTCCACACTACCCCACAGCCGATCTTTAATAAGAACTTCAACCTCCTCATTGAAAACCTCAACGACTACCGCGACAAGGGGTACCGAATCGTGCTCTATTCGGAAAGCTCCAAGCAACTCGACCGCATCCAGGCCATCCTCAACGACATCCAGCACCACGATGAACTGCATAGCGACTTCGAACGGAAACTCATCGCCATCCACGCCGGCTTCATCGACCATGACCGCAAGGTCTGCTGCTACACCGACCACCAGATCTTCGAACGCTACCACCGATACCACCTCCGCGACAACTTCAGCAGCAAGCAGGCCATCACTCTCAAGGACCTCAACGACCTGAAGCCGGGCGACTATGTGACGCATATCGACCATGGCATCGGCCGCTTCGAGGGACTGGTCACCATCGAATGCAACGGCAAGCCACAGGAGGTGCTACGACTCACCTATAACCATGGCGACACCTTATATATAAGTATACACTCCCTCCACCAGATCGCCAAATACAGTTCCAAGGACGGAGCGGAGCCTGCCCTCTCCACCTTAGGCTCCAACGCCTGGAACCGACTCAAGTCCAAGACCAAGAGCAAGGTCAAGGACATCGCCCGCGAACTCATCAAGCTCTACGCCGAACGCAAACACACCCCCGGATTCCAGTTCGCCCCCGACAGTTACTTGCAGACCGAGCTGGAGGCCTCCTTCCTCTATGAGGACACCCCCGACCAACTCAAGGCCACCAACGACGTCAAACGCGACATGGAGTCGCCCAACCCCATGGACCGGCTCATCTGCGGCGACGTCGGCTTCGGCAAGACCGAGATCGCCATCCGCGCCGCCTTCAAGGCCGCCACCGACAGCAAGCAAGTCGCCGTCCTCGTGCCCACCACCGTTCTGGCCCTGCAACACTACCAGACCTTCAGCGCCCGTCTCGAAGGATTCCCCGTCACCATCGAATATCTCAACCGCTTCAAGAGCGCCAAACAACAGAAAGAGATCCTCAAGCGGCTGGAGGAAGGCCAGATCGACATCATCATCGGTACCCACCGCCTCACCGGCAAGGACGTGAAGTTCAAGGACCTCGGCTTGCTCATCATCGACGAGGAACAGAAGTTCGGCGTCGCGGTGAAAGAGAAACTCAAGGAGATGAAGGCCAACGTCGACACCCTGACCCTCACCGCCACCCCCATACCCCGCACCTTGCAATTCTCCATGATGGGCGCACGCGACCTCAGCGTCATCAACACCCCGCCGCCCAACCGTTATCCCGTGCAGACCGAGTTGCGCACCTTCGACGGCGAGTTGATCCGCGAGGCTATCCTCTTCGAGATGGCCCGCAACGGACAGGTGTTCTTCATCCACAACCGCGTGCAGAACATCATGGATGTGCACGACCTCATCCTCAGTTACGTCCCCGGATGCCGCATCGCCGTAGCCCACGGCCAGATGGAAGGCAACAAGCTGGAGCAGATCATGCTCGACTTCATCGCCGGCGAGTACGACGTGCTGCTGTGCACCACCATCGTCGAGTCCGGACTTGACATCCCCAACGCCAACACCATCATCGTCAACGAGGCCCACCGTTACGGGCTGAGCGACCTGCACCAACTGAGGGGACGCGTCGGACGGTCCAACAAGAAAGCCTTCTGCTACCTGCTCACTCCGCCATTCAACACCCTCACCGAGGAGGCCCAGAAACGACTCCGTGCCCTGGAGGAGTTCTCCGACCTCGGCAGCGGCATCAACATCGCCATGCGCGACCTCGACATCCGAGGCGCCGGCAACCTCCTCGGCGCGGAACAGAGCGGCTTCATCAACGACATCGGCTTCGAGACCTACCACAAGATCCTCGACGAGGCCATCGCCGAACTCAAGGCCAACGAGTTCCAAGACCTCTTCGACAAGGAGAAGGACCTGGTCTATGTCACCGACTGCGTCATCGAGACCGACATGGAAGTGCTGCTCCCCGCCGAATACATCAGCTCCTCCACCGAACGCGTCAGCCTCTACACCGAACTGGACCACATCAAGACCGAGGAACACCTCCGGAAATTCGGCGACGACCTCACCGACCGCTTCGGCCCCATGCCCAAGCCCGTCATCGACCTGCTCAACACCGTCAGGCTCCGCTGGATCGCCAAGGACCTCGGCTTCGAGAAGATCATCCTCAGAGACAACCTGATGGTGGCCCACTTCGTCAGCGACCAAAGCTCCCCCTACTACGACACCAACATCTACCAACAGGTCATGCAGTACATCCTCAGCCATCCCAAGCGATGCTCCGTCAAGGAAGCCCACGAAAAACTCATCTTGACCATCAAAGAAGTCGCCACAATCACCCAAGCACTTACTATTATCAAGGGAATGGCCGAAAAAAATGTGTGATTTTTTTGAAAAAAAAGTTAAAAACTCTTCCATTATCCATTTTTTTGTATATTTGCACGTCCATTGTAGGGTGAAACCTGCATGGCTTAAACTGAACAATTGTTTTAGATTTATAGTTTATTATGACAAAACGCAATGACACATTGAGTCGTCAGCGCCATATGGACAGCGGATCTCCCCGGTTCGCTCCTGTTTTGTTTGTAATAAGCCCCAAAAACCATTTTTTAGGAATACCTTATTATATTAATGCAAGAACCCACGAGCCGAAGAATGTGGATCTGGAAGCTCAAAATGTTAATTCACTAAGAATCAATCTATTAATTAACTAAAATTATTAATCAAATTTATCAACTATGAAAAAAGTTCTATGGATTGCATGTTTGTTATGTATGTTGCCGTTCCTCGGCTACACACAAACACGTGCAGGTCTTGCAATGCAAGACGATGAAGAAGTCTTCGGGCAGGCTCCTGTCTCGAAAGAACTGCCATCGCGCATTCAGTTTAAGAACATTAAGCCAATGACGCGAGGAGTTGAGGACACCATTGTATGGGGACATGCAATGTATGTGCCCTCCGCAGGCGAAAACTTCGGTAGATACTATGAGATCAGGTTCGCCGGCGAAGGCGACATGATGGACATCTACCAAGTTGAGATGTACAACGATTGGTACTTCAGTTCCGCTGAGTACTATTGCGGTCCCTCAACTGGCGGCACTCCTATGTTCGCAACGCAACCCGTTTGGGCCTACGGCGTAGACCAAACCGACGCTGGTTTCATGAATCTTAATTATGAAACAGGCGCTTTGACGAAGTTGACCTATCCTGACCTGAACATGAAAGACCTGGCATGGGATTACAGCTTCAATAATGGCGCTGGCCGTATGCTCGGTACCAAGGAAGGTTATATTTATAGAATCAATTTCGACAAGAACGACATTGAGAACCCAACGAACGGAACCGTCCAATCAACGCTGTATGACTTCAATAACAACGCTAACGGACTGCAGCCTATCACCCTGGCCTGCGACCTCGACGGTACCGTGTTCTTCGTCTCTGCCAGCAAAACTGGTGAGAACTCCGCTCTCTACATGATGAAGCGCAAAGCCAACGGCTCGCTCAATAATCCTGTTAAAGTCGCTGACTTGGATTGGGCTGCCAGAAAGATCCAGACCATGAGCTTCGACCACAAGACCCGCGAGCTCTTCTGGTGGGCCTGCGACGGCGCTGGTAACACCCGCTTGTTCAACGTCCAGTTAAACAGAGGCGCAGACATGACCGTTGCCGCTAATTCAGGCGCTACTTTGGTCCCGATGACCGAAATGATGACGACCGAAATCTCCGGCCTCATCTTCGAATTCGACTACAGACCCTACAATGCCATCTGCATCAACGAGGAAGGCACGCTTCTGCTTGACAACAACCAGACCTCCAACACCTACTATCCGGGACAAACCGTCCACGTGACGTTCACCGCTCCTGAGTGCATGCACCTGGATACCATCGTCGTGATGAACCATGAGACCGAGGAAGTCATCTACACCTTCCCTGCTGATGCCATCACCGGAAACAGCATCTCATTTATTATGCCTGCTTACGATGTGGACATTGACGCCATCTGGGCTGGTAACATGCATGATCTCGAGGTCACTTGGGAACCCACGACATTGACTAATGCCCTTACCACACTTCCCGCAGACTCTGCTGGATGCGGCCAAGAAGTCACCATTACCTATAACCTCTTCACTGGCTATATCCTGACAAGCGTCACGGCCACACCCAATTCAGTGACCCTTGGTACACCGAATAGCAGCACCCACAAGATCAAATTCACCATGCCCGATGCCGACGTCGAAATCCATGGCGTCTACACCCCCATTGAGCTTGACACCGTTCAGGACATCTGCCAATGGACGGCCATCGAGGTCCCGGAATTCACGCCTAATACTGGCATCACGAGCTACGAATACTGGTTCAAGAAGCCTACCGGATCATTCACGAAAATGACGGTTGCTCAATTGCAAAATCCCGACACCTTCAACGAGGCTGGTACTTGGAAATACTATGTGAAACTGAAAAACCAATATGGTACGTTCCAATCCAACACTATCTCATTCGAAGTGATCCCCGCTCCTGAATCAATCGCAATCACAGGCGAACACTACAACTGCCTCGAGGGCACCATCGAACTCACCGTGGAAGGTGAAGGAATCGACACCCTCATCGGAACCTTCGCTTGGACAAAGGACGGCGTTGATTTGGCTACCACTACTACTCCTGTCTATTACAAGGAAAACATCGAAGCAGCTGACGCTGGCTTGTATAACGTAACCTTTACTCCAGATGCCGCCGTCGTCAGTCCTAATGCCGAGCCCGTTTGCGAATTCACCGATGCCACAGGTTTCATCGTTAACATCGTCTCCCTGCCTAATACGCCCAAAATCGGAACCGAAAGCGGTGACGACCTCATTTGCTACAACACATCCGTGGAGTTGCAATGGAAATATGGCGTCATGATTCCTGATGAGTACTTAGTGCAATGGTACACCATCGATAGCATTAACGGCGCTGACACCGTCTGGACTGCTATTGAAGGCGCAGACGACGTGGTGTACACAACGGATTCACTTACTGAAAGCACCACCTACAAACTGGTCATCAACTATAAGGGTGATTATCACTTATGCGAGGCTGAAAGCAAACCTTACACCGTGAATGTCAGACCCAATGATCCTATCGCGATCGAAGGTGACACGGTGACCTGCCAAGGCTTCGTCCCTGCAGTGAATCCTTCACTTGACACAGACTCATTCACCAACATCACTTGGTACTTTGACGATGTGGAAATCGAAGGCCAGACTGAAGAAATGCTGCACTTCGAAGGACTCGAAGTCGACCTCCTGAACGAGGCTGGCGATCACGTCATCGGCGTCTCTGCTGACGATGACTCTGGCTGCACCCGCTATGGCACGATGAACTTCACCATCCTCCCATTGCCGGAAGTCTTGATCGTGAACGACATCACCGATGACACCGCCCGCTACAACGACAACCCGCTCGTCGAAGTCAATGTCTGCGCCGGCTCACCTGTGACCCTCACCGCCGTCAACACCGAAGGCGCTACCATGGAATGGAGCTGGGATACTCCTGACAGCAACACCACGGCTGAAGTCACCCTCCTTCCTACGGAGAGCGTTGTGTATTCCGTCACCGGTACCAACACCGTAACCGGATGCGCCAACACGACATCCATCAGCATCGTAGTCAATGCTCGTCCAGACATCACCTGGATCCACCCCGCTGCTGACACGACCTATAACATGATGACCCTCACCGATCAACTGGTTGCTACTCCTGAAGGCGGTATCTTCACCTACATCGTCAACGGCGATCCTCAAGAGATCAACCACCCGATCGAAGGCGGCGTGTTCCAACCTGCCGTCGTCGGCGTTGGCGAATACAAGTTGGTCTACAGCTACCAAGATCCTGCGACCGGTTGCGAAAGCGAAGAACTGATCAACATCACCATCGAGAAGAAATACTGGTCAGATCCTGACATTTGGGATTCCACCTGGTATGGAAACGCACCAATCCTCAATGGCCGTTATGAGATCCGTACCCCGAACCAATTGGGTTCCTTGGCCGCTTACGTCTATGGCCTGAACGGTGTGAGCGATGACTTCGCTGGCGACACCATCTGGATCATGAACGACATCGACCTGGAAGGCTATTTCTATCGTCCGCTCACCAATTTCCACGGTGTGATCGACGGTGCTGGCCATATCATCAGCAACATGTTTATCCTCGAAGACAACCTCGAGACTGGTGACGACGCCACCGACGTCAGCGGTACGATCCGTAACATCGGCCTCAAGGATGCCAGATTCACCAGCGTCACGACACCTGCCGTGATCAACGTTTTGGACGACGCTATCCTCCACAACAGCTTCGTCACCATGCCAGTGATGGACAACGTCGAATTCGACCCCGTAACACTGGGCGAAATCAGGAACTTCTATTACCTCGATGAAGAGACGTCATACTATATGGACAACCAGGTGGCCGACGCCGACTTCCAACCGGCTTCTTCCGACACGCTGCTGCATATCATCGATGGATTCGAACAATATGAAGGTGTCCTCGAACAATGGGTTTGGTTGCAGAATGACTTCCACTACAGAACCTGGAAGACTGACCTTCCTGAACCGCTGCAACCCATTAACTACCACTATCCAATCTTCGGAACTTCCTTCGTGCATCACCACTACCTCAGCGGCGAAAGCTGCGAATATGGTGATCCTGAAAAGGGATTCGAATTTGACAACATCCACACCCGCGACATCGTTTCTCCTGGTGGCGCTGTCACCACGACCTACGAATATGCCCTCAGCGGTGAGACCATCACCTATCGCTTCATTCCTGAATCCGACTACGTGATCGTCGATTCCGTCCAGGTTACGATGACGAACTTCAACAACCAAGGTGACTCCGTGTTCTATGTCTTGCCAAGCGAAACCAATAGATACGAATTCAACATCACCTTGCCTTACGACAGCCTCTACCTGCCCGCCTATGAAGTCATCGTCGCTCCTGACACTTGCAGAAGAGACTACTGGACCGATGAAGGCAACTACGATCCTGACTGGTACACCACCTGCGAAACCAATGGCGAGTTCATCATTACCAGCAATGAAGAGTTGGCCGCCTTCGCTCATGCAGTGATCTTCGAAGGACATGACTTCGCTGGCCAGACCGTCACCATCCAAGAAGGCGAGACCGACGACATCTTCCTCGACATGACCGGTCACTACTGGCTGCCTGTCACTGGATTTGAAGGCATCCTCGATGGAACCAACACCATCGTCGACAACCTCTTCATCAGAGAAGAATACTCCGCAATGTTCGTCAACACCAACGGTTATATCATCAACTTCGGAATCCAGGATATCGACCTGCCTCATAACGACCAGATCGCCAGCTATGTGTACAACTCCACCAGCGGCTACAACGCTACCGTGTACAACAGCTTCGCCACCACCAACCCGACCGAAGGATTAGTCATCCCGATCGCCGTTGGAGAAGGCATCACCGTTGACAACACCTACACCCTCGACGCCAATGGCAACATGAAGGACTTCAACGGCAACGCCATCAGCTTCGCCGCCCTACAGACCTGGGTCGCCAACAATACCATCACCGGTATGACCTTCTGGGATTGGAAGTTGGACGAAGACCTAGTCAACTACAGCTACCCGATCCACAACATGCCTTACGATGGCGGTTACACGATCACCTACATCCCGCCTTACACCGCCACCGAGAATGGCTATATCAATGGTCCTACCGTTGGACATGAAGGCGATACCATCGTGATCGATGAGCATCCTGACAGCTGCTACGACATGGATTCACTGGTGTACATCACCTCTACTGACACGATTGACATCCTCAACGAAGGCCAATTCATCATGCCTGCTGAGCCTGTGACCGTTTGGGCCCGCTTCGTTCCTAAGAACTGGACGCTCACTGTCCAATACCTGTTGACTCTCAATGGTGAAGAAATCGCTGATGCAGAAGACTTTGAAGGCATGCATTACGAAGATGAAATTCTCATTGATACCTGCGCAGCCGATCTCCTTAAGGATCCTGAATTCCCGTATGAACTTGACACCATCAACAAGGATACGATCATGCCTTGCGGTAACATGACCCTGCCGATCTACTTCGTGGGTAAGATGCACGCTATTTCTAACGAGTGCGACAAGATTGATGAGGGTTATGTTGAGTTAGAATTCACCACCACTCCTGCTGACAGCGCTCGTTATAGAGAAACCGTGACCGTGAATATTACGCCAAGTGAAAGAATGTCTGTTGGCAAAGTCACAGTTAAGATGGGTGATGAAGTAATCGAAACTGTGAAAGTTGACGAATATACCTACACCTTCGAAATGCCTGCTGGCGATGTTACCATCTGTGTCATTGGCACCGAAAAATACTGGGATGACTACGGCATCGCTGATATCTCCTGGTTCTATGAGAACGAAGGCCTGACCGAATACACGCTGACCACCGACAGCATGCTCGGCGGTCTCGCCGCTCTGGTCACGGGTAGAGAATGGTTGGTCGATAGTGGATATTACGATCAGTCCACCTTGAACACGTTCAACTTCGAGGATGTCACCATCAACGTGGTTAGCGAACAAGAAGAAGGTATGATTGACCTCATCGAGCACACGTGGAGACCAATCGGCGCTCAGATCGAGTCAGCCAAACAATTCGAAGGCACCTTCAATGGTAATGGTCACCAGATCATCAACATGAGAACGGTTGACCTCACCAACTACGACGAAGAACGCAACGGCGCTTGCCAAGGCTTCTTCGGAATCGTCGGTGAACAAGGTGTTGTCAATGACGTCTACATCCAAGGTACTGCTGAAGGCCGTTACTTCACCGCTGGTGTCGCCGCCGTCAACTACGGTAAGGTGATCAACTGCGTCGCTAACGTGACGGTCCGCTCCGAGTTCCAGGCTGGTGGTATCGTCTGCAACAACTACCGTGACGCTGAGATCATCAACAGCTACTGCATCGCTGACACGATCGAATGCACCGCCGCTGCTCCCGCCTCGAAGGATGCTCCTACCAACAACTTGTATGTCGGTGGTGTCGCCTCCTTCAACGCCGGTAAGATCCAGAACTGCCACAGCATTGCCTTCCTGCTCAAGGGTAACGGCTTCAACCTGACCAACTACTATGGTGGTGTCGTCGGTACCAACGAAATGGAAGTCAGCAACTGCTACTGGATGGTCAACCCGATCGAACCTGGTTACGGCCAAGCCGTTGGCGAATTCGCCACCTTCAGTGACTGCGCTGTCATCGGCACGAACACCAGTAACCTGATGACCACTACCGCTGAAGCCATCGCTTCAGAATATGGCTGGCTCTACACCTGGAACACAGGCGAAGACGGTTACCCAGTGTTCGGTGAAAAGACCGGCAGAGACTTCATGGACAATGCTGACAACGAACTGAACGTCATCCTCTATCCTAACCCGACCAAGGACAACGTGAAGATCTTCAGCAACAACATCCAAAGAGTGACCGTGTTCAACATGTTCGGTCAAATGGTCCTCGACGCCGAAGTCAACGGCAACGAGACCACCATCGAAATGGACAACCTCACTCCTGGTGTCTACATGGTCAGAATCGCCACTGCTGAAGGCACGGCTACGAGAAACGTCATCGTGGAATAAAATCCACTTCGGAACGTAGATCGTAACGATCTCCTAAAGAGAGGACGGCAAACGCCGCCCTCTCTTTTTTATGCTATAATCGAGATTATTAGGCCGTTTTTTACCCAACGTTTGAAAAACATTTTGTATATTTGCAAAATGATAAATTAGGTTTATTAGGTTAAGTCTTCATCGGATAATAATCAACATCAAACAATATGAAAAAAACCGCACTTTTTATTCTCATGCTCTTCTGCTTCCTTGGCTTTAGCTTCGGACAAAGCAGTGAGAAGACCAGCATCATCATCACCATGGCGGAACAATACGACGCCAATGGACTGGAACAACGCACGCAGTTCATGAACCGAACGGCTCGGGCCGAATTCGTCGTCAACGAACTGAAACAGTTTTCACAAGACAGCCAAGCCGACCTCCTCAAAGCGTTGGCCGCTGCCAAGGATGAAGTGAGCGACATCACCTCCTTCTGGATCTTCAACGGTATCAGCTGCAAAGCCGACCAAGCCATGATCCAAGCCATCAAGCAACGCCCAGACGTCCGCAGCGTGGCACTGGACACCAAGATGCCTACGACTACCGTGACTTACGAACCATGCGAAGAAGACCTCAGAAGCATCCCCTGGAACATCTTACAGATCCAAGCCGACAAGGTGTGGAATCTGGGCTATACCGGCAAGAATATCGTCATCGCCATCCTCGACTCCGGCATCAACTACTACCATGTGGCCCTCCAAGGCCATTTGTGGGACGGCGATGGCCAATATCCACATTATGGCTGGAACTACGTGTTTAACAGCAACAATCCATTTGACGACCCCGATTATGGAACCGGTCAAGGCACCATGGTCGCAGGTGTCATCGTCGGAAAGGAATCCACAAACATTGAGACGGGTATCGCCCCCGACGCCAAAGTCATGGCTATAAAGACCGCATACACCGCCAGCAACACCTCAGAGTATTTGACCTCAGAGGATTTGATATTACAAGGCATCCAATTCGCAACAGAGCATTCAGCGGACATCATCCTCGTCTCCGCCTGCGAAAAGAACATCGCAGGAAGCCAGAACTACCTTGACGCCATGAAGAACCTGCGGACCATCGGTAAAGTGGCCATTACCGCTGCAGGTGACCAAGGTCAAACTAGCAACGCCCCGCTCAGCATCAATTCCCCGGCAAGCTGCCCCTCACCATGGCATAACCCTGACGAGACCATCACGGGTGACCCCAACAACTACACGGCGAACATCTGTGTCGGAGGTACCAACAAGGTGGATGGCAAGGTCTTCAGTTCCAGCATCGGACCTGTGTCGTGGACCGACTATCCATACACCCCGGGAAGCACGACTGCAGTGGGATTGACCAAGCCTGACCTCTCCGCCCCCGGAACCGCCATCCGAACCACGGTCAGCACCAACGCGCCGACCCTCCCCGCCACCACCGTCACCGGTACCGTCACCGCCAAAGGATCTGCTCTCGCCGCCGCTCATGTCGCCGCCACCGTCGCCCTGATGCTCGAAGCCAACCCCGACCTGACCCCAGAACTCATCGACCAATATCTGGAGACCAGCGCCGTCAAGTGCGAAGGACTCGTCAAAAAGAACAACTACTACGGCGCTGGACGCCTTGACGCCCTCGAAGCCGTCAACGCCGTCCTCAGCAACGTCAACGCCCCGACCAACCTCAACGCCAGCGCCAACGCCAACCAAGTGACCCTCACCTGGACCGCCGCCAACAACGCCAGTTCCTACAACGTCTATTGCAACGAGACTTGCATCGCTGAAAATGTCACAGGAACCAATTACCTCCACAACACGACGACGGGAGGACATCATCTCTACTACCTCAAGTCCAATGGCAGCAGCGCCCAATCGGGAAAATCCAACTACGCTTACGTCTTCGTGACCCCCGAAGGCCCTCTCCCAACCAACCTCCGCGATACCGACAACAACCCCTCGGACAACAAAGTGATCCTTGCCTGGGACGCTCCCACAACCCCGACCGAGATGCGCTATGGCCAAGACGAGTCTACGAGTGAAAGGGTCGGCTTCACAGGCAATCCCGCCGTATTCTGGGGCCAACGCTTCAACTCGGACACCTTGATCAAATATGCGGGATGCACCATCGACAGCCTCAGCTTCTATTTTGTCGCCAACGCCAACTACGACATCGCCATCTACAACGGCGACCCCAACGGCACCAAGGAGCAACTCTACCATACCACCTATACCCCCACCGCGCTGGACTGCTGGAGCACCTTTGCCCTGAACACACCTGTGACCATCGATCATACCCAGGATCTGTGGATCGTGGCTAAGGCTCCCGCCAACACCCCAAGCCCCATCGCTTACTGCGAGATCAACCCAAATCTCAGCGGATATGCGAGTATGTTCAAAAAAGGAACTGACGACTGGGAATACTTCAACACTTCCTACGCCTGGATGATCAAAGCCAAACTATCGACGGGCAACTATACCTATAACGTGCTGCGCGATGGCAACGTGATCTCCACCAACCCAGTCAACGCGCTGACCTACACTGACACCAACGTCCCTGCCGGATCTCACGAATACACCATCACCACCAACTATAACAACGGCAACTCCGTTTCCTTCCCCAGTGAGGCTATATCGGTGAACATCGGCACCTACTTCGTCGTCAC
>JAEEGL015254777.1_pt1 | contig 13701 bp, 10 predicted proteins | sample 9134231 | NCBI WGS metagenome assembly JAEEGL01 (sample SAMN16246548, study PRJNA631951) | gut metagenome | biome: gut microbiome; feature: rumen; material: fiber-attached | host: Bos | place: Iran: Karaj | collected 2018-10
AGCGGTGATTCCCCATCATCAAAGATGGTATCCTCGATGATAAGGTCCTTTGATCCGAACAACGCCCGTTCCCCTGTCAGCCGCTGCTGCCTTACTACCTTCATATCTCCTTCTTGTGACATGTTGCTTAAGTTTCCTTTCTTTAATCAGTTTATACTAATTGTTCTGAAGCTTCAAAGTTTTTCGTACTTCGCCCTTAGTTTTAAGTATCTTCACTTTATAAAAAATACATAGGCTCCTTATCCAGTACTTTGAAAGCTGACGCCAGCTCTGTTCCCGGATTTGTACTCTTTTTAATTCCCGCCACTGTGTATGCCTTCTTCACGCACACGTTTGATGTATGTCATACGATCAATGCGTCCAAAATACGATGCTATCTTATTTTAGCCGAAGGAGGTTCTCCAAGGTTGTCAAAAAGAACCGTCCCCAGTGACACCCTCCACGATCAGAACCTGCCCCTTTACCCGAAACCGTACCTGAAATCCCGCAAAGGAAACTCCGTATATCCGGTTTTCGTCTTCCTGATAAGCCGGCCTCGGGTCCTGCGCCAGAATGCCCAGAAGTGCTTCCCGTTTTTCGGCAGGGATCTTTCCCATCAGTTCCTGCGGGATCTCAACCTGCAAACCGACCGACGCAGCGTCAGACATTGTTTGCTTTATGCCTCCTGATCCTGTATTAAGTCCTTCCGTCCACCCGGCCTTGGCGTCGGGATGCGCATCCGCATAAGGCAGATAGGGTTTGATATCCAAAATGGCGGTACCGTCCCGAAGGTCGATACCGGATACATACAGCAGAGGACCTTCCCCTGTGATCTCCACCTGATTGAGCTTCACGCAGGACAGCCCGATGGGATTCGGGCGGAAAGGCGACCTGGTGGCAAACACTCCCATGTGGGTATTGCCTCCCAGCTTCGGTGGCCTGACCGTCGGATGCCAGTTATCCTCACCGCCGTGTTCAAACTGCCACAGCAGCCAGATATGGGAAAAACCTTCGAGCCCCCGGACCGCTTCCGGCTGATCATATCCTTTTTCAAAGGTAATATATCCGGTCAGCTCCGGCACCAGCCCTGCCTGCCTCGGAATCCCGAACTTTTCCGGCAGGTCCGTATGAATGGTAGCGATTTTTGTAAACTCTGTCATTATTTCCTTATCAAAAAACCGTAATTCATTGATGATAACACGGATTGTTCCGTACTTTTGACCCTGTTATCATCATATCGTCACCACAAAACTGATCATCCCGTCTTTATAGGAAACCGTGATCCTGCCCTTAAACTGCCGGACCATCTCAGCTGCCATGGACAGCCCGATCCCATATCCTTTTTTCTCGCTGTTATGGGACTGGTCTTCCCTGTAGAATCTGTCAAAGAAGCGGCTGTAATCCACACCCTCACCTGCGGCATAACTGTTGGACACGGTCAGTGTCATCGTCCTTCCTTTTTTTGCCAGCCGGACTTCTGCCCTTCCGCCATCATCGCAATACTTGGCCGCATTATCCACAAGGATGGAGACCAGTTCATGAAAAGAACGATCCTCTGCCTGCACCATGACCCCTTCCTCGATCTCATGGACAAACTCCTTGCCCTGCTGGCTGAATACCGGCTGAAAAGAGATCACGACATCCTTCGCAATGGCTGAGGCATTCACCTCCGTCAGCTCCGTTTTCCCGTACTCCTGCAGCTTTGCCAGCGTGATCAGCCGCCCGATCAGGCCGTTGAGACGCTCGATCTGATTCCGGATGCTTTTCGTCCACTCACTCTCTCCGGCAGTCATCTCGATCACCTCGGTATTGGCCGAGATAATGGCAAGGGGCGTTTTTAACTCATGACTTGCATTGGTGATAAACTGCTTCTGACTGTCTATGTTGTCAATGATGGGTTTGAGCACCCGCCTGGACAGGACAGATACCATAACAAAAAAGATGCCGATCATGATCAGTCCCACATAAGCGGAAAACCGGATCATGGAAACGGTTGTATTATACATTCTGGTCGTATCAAGCACCACGACAAGCGCAACTTCTGCTCCCGTTTCGCGCACCAGAAAATCATAGCTCCTGCCGCCCACAATGCAGCTTCCGCGCTCGTCCCTTCTTCCCAAAAGGCTCCTTGCAAATTCGGCCGCATCTTCCTGCGAAAACGCCGCTACGTGCTCTAAGTTGACATCCACCACTTCCCCATCTTCAAATCGCACGGCAAAGTAGCGGGTCTCAAACTGCGTCTCCGGCGTCAGCACCACATCCAAGTCTCCCCTTGCGATCTCATTTTTCTGAAAAGAGGGAATATACCCGTCGTTATTCGCAATGTACTGCAGCAGCGCACTGGATTCCTGCCGGTTGCGGATCGAACTGATGGAGTTGATCATGCCTAGTACCAGCAGCATCATAACGCACATGGACAGCGTGGCGATGGCTATGAATTTATTCTGAAGTTTTCTGATCATAGCATTCCCTGATAAAATGGTTTAGCACTTTTTTAGTAATTCACTTTCATGACGTTCTTTAAGCAAAAACTGCCGCCCTCATCTCCGACGATCGCCACATCCGCATAGATGGATCGCAGTTTGGTCCGAAGGTAAGACACATAAACCCAGACTATATCGCTGTTTTGATCCTGCTCGTCCTTCCAGACATGGGCAAAGATCTCGTCCGTGGTAAACTCCTTGTCGGGGTTTCTCATAAACAGTTCCATCAGCCGGGCTTCCTTCGCCGCAAGCCGCACGGCATTTTCTGCCGAAAGTTCTCCTTCGTCCAGTTTCAGTGTGACACTGCCGAAGGTCAACTGCCTTGACATATAATCGCCCCGTCTGCGGGTCATGGATCGGACGCGGGCCAAAAGTTCCTTAATGGCAAAGGGTTTTGTCAGATAGTCATCCGCCCCGGCGTCGAGTCCTTCCACCCGGTCATCCAGTTCCGATTTTGCCGTTAAAAAAATGACCGGCGTAACATCACCGGTGGCGCGTATCTCCCGAAGAGCCGTCATACCGTCCTTCTTCGGCATCATGATATCAAAGATCATGGCATCGTACAGATTTTTCTGCGCCATTTCAACCGCTGCCTGCCCGTCATAGACAGCATCTACTTCATACCCGTTCGCGCTGAGCACGGCTGTCACAGCGCGGGACATTTCCTTTTCATCTTCTGCTAAAAGCAATCGCATGGTTTCTTACCGTATCCCCTTTTCATTATTTATTCTGTCTTCAGATTTTTTACTGTATTTCCACTGACTGTTATCCGATTTTCTTCGCCTCTTCCATATTTGTTTCCGAGACGATATAATGCGGTCTGTGTTTGGTCTCTAAATAGATCTTGGCAATATACTGACCGATGATCCCCAGACAGAACAGCTGCAGTCCGCCGATAAAGATCATCACGCAGATAATGGAAGCCCAGCCGGCAACCGGATCACCGAAGGCCAGGCGCCTGATAATGACAAAGAGAAGCATGACAATGGAAAACAGCGTCATACCGATCCCGAGCCATGAGGAAAAACTTAGGGGAGACTGGGAAAAATTCATAATGCCGTCGATCCCGTATCCCACCAGTTTCCAAAAGCCCCACTTCGTCTTACCCGCAGCCCGCTCACGGTTTTCGTAATCCAGCCAGTAAGTGCGAAAGCCTACCCAGCCGAAGATCCCTTTCGTAAAACGATTGTATTCTGACATGGCCACAACCGCGTCCACCATCTTTCGCTTCATCAAACGAAAATCTCTGGCGCCGCTTTTGATCTCTGCCTCCGTCGCAGACTCCATCAATTTATAAAACCCATTGGAAAAAGCGCTCCGGATACGCCCTTCTCCCTTTCTGCTGATCCGCCGTGCAGCCACGCTGTCATAGGCATCGCTCTCGAGGATGTGCATCATCTCAGGCAGCAAAGCCGGATCGTCCTGCAGATCCGCATCCATGACCGCAACGAAGTCACCTTTTACATTGCAAAACCCTGCGTACATAGCAGATTCTTTACCGAAATTCCGGGAAAACGCCAGGTAACGGACCCGCTCGTCATTTTTGGCAAGCTTCTTCATTTCCGAAAGCGTCCCGTCGGCAGATCCGTCATCGATCAAAAGGATCTCATATTCAGTTTTCATATCTGCCAGTACCTTTGTTACTTCCTCATAAAACAAAGGCAGGGCTTCCTGCTCATTATAGCAGGGTACGATAATTGAGATCATGTCCCATACCCCTGATAGTTTCATGATTGCCGGATCAGGTCCCGGATGGTCTGCATGGACAGATCGCACCCCGCCAGTTCATCGGCGCAGCGCTTAAGTTCCGACTCGATCATAGCCTGATTACGAATATCTTTTTTGTATTTCATCTTATGTTCCAGCGACGCCCAGGAATCCATTGCGATCGTCCGAAGCTGCATCTCCACATAAAAATCCTTGATCTCCATTTCCGCCGCTGTTGCCGGATGAAGCTGCAGGATCATATGGTAACTTCTGTATCCGTTTGGCTTGGCATGCCGGATATAGTCTTTTTCCTCTATGATGTCGACACCGTCAAACTGCCGCACAAGCGAAACCAGATCATAGATATCGTCAATAAAAGAACAGACAACCCTGACGCCGATCGCGTCACGAAGATCACAAAGTGCTGACTTCGTATCCTCCGGCAGTCCTTTCCTCCGGCATTTATCCCTCATGCTCTCATCGGATTTCAGGCGGCTGATGATATGCTCATACAGATGCTCGCCCGTCTCACTCATGCGCTTCTCATTGATCCTGTTAAACCGGTCATTCAGGTCGCTCAGTACCTCCTTCATGACCTCTTCATATTCTCCGTAAATGCTGTCCATTTATTTATCCTGTCTGTTATAAGTTGACTGTTCAGAACACTCCTAAAACTTTAGCATAGCAGCCCATTTGTGTAAAGCGAAAACACCGCTTTTTCACAGTTGCCATGAACAGATCCCCCCAGGGGGAAGCCTTTATCTTATTGACCTATACACACTCTCACATCACCACCGCAGAAGGCCGAGGATGACCAGGTGCAGCGGGTAGAACACATAGAAGATCCATTTGTGGAAAGGATGGCTGCTTCCCTTTTCTCCGTTGTAAAAATGAAACAGCAGCGGGACCAGCAAGACACCCAGGCTGTAGATCCCCCGCAGGTTCAGTCCGGAAAATTCAAAACAGAAAAGAGCGACAATTGCATACCGGATCCACATTTTTTTCGGGTCCTGACGGAACATGTAAAACACCCATGCGAACAAAACCACAAAGCCCGGCCAGTCACCGAACATGGATAAGATAAATATCAGCACGAGAATGCGGGTCCGGCGGACCGGTTCCATGGAGGCATCTGTCCAGACGCGTAAAAACAAAAGCGCCAGAAACAGTGTGTAGATGATCCCGAAACGCCAATAGAAAAGGAGGGCTTTGCCTGTGGAAAAAAGCGGGATCATAACGCAGCTGTACTTGATCGAAAAACCGCCCTCCACGACAGACAGGATTGGCTTGCCGTAATCAAAATATACAAAAGCCGGCCAGGAGATCAGTGCGAAGATCCCCAGCCTTTGCGTATACTTTCGCACATCCCGGGTATGAAGGAACCCCTCTGTCAGAAAGAAGGCCATGCCCGGACCTGTGAGCCTTCCGAAAAAGTGCATCACTTCCCAGGCCGGCGTAGCTTCCTTTACAAATGCCCAAGCAATGTGATCGATCAGCATTGCCAGGATCAGAATATATTTGATCTGATTACGATTCAGACCTTCCACATGAAGGTCCTGACTATTTGTTTCACTCATAGGATCGCTTTACTCTCTGTAATAATTCCGGATGGCGTCCATATCTGCCGCAGTCAATCCGGTTTTTCTGATCACGTAATTCTCCACGGAGCCGTCTGTCCTTTTCATATAATGCAGCGCATTTTTCATCGCTGCTGCATTACATTTCATGGACCATTTCGCAGACAGCATATAATCCCACATGATCGTTTCATCCGGCACGCGCAGAACAGACAGCAGGATCGCCGCCATGATACCGGTTCGGTCTTTTCCCTTACTGCAGTGAAACAGGATTGCTCTCTTCCCTTTATTTCGGATGACAGTCTGGAAAAATGCTCTCATCGCTTTGTCGCTTTCTTTTCTTTTCAAAAGATCCACATAAGCCCGGGGTTTTCTTTCATGTACCCCTTTCATACCTGCATAGACGTTGGTCACACCATGAAGCTGTGGATCTGCTATGACCGATCCACGGCTTTTATTCCTGCGAAGATCGATGATATATCCCAAATGATATGTTTCATGTATTGCGCAGACCTCCTGTGGATCCTGTAACACCGCCGTTCTGATGAGCAGACCTCGTTTTACCGTATATCCATCCGTTGTTGCATAGCCGCCAAGTTCACGTGCATTGCGGATATGGGAGATTCCCGATAGTTTTTGCCTGAAAAAAAAATCTTCGCCGGGAAGAGGTATCCAAACAGGGCTTTTTGCTTTCCCGGCAGAAGCACGACTGCGTTCGTGTATCACTGTATCACAGGTGTATATGGATATTTCCGGAGTGATCAGTCCGGTATGTTCCGCTTTTGTTACGGTGGGGCGGCCGTAGATAAAGACGATAACCAGGAAAAAGCATACCGCTAACAAATACCGTTTATTTTTCATCATATAAAATCCTGTCTCTATGATCCGTATTGGCACAGATTGCCTAAATCCCTATCATTGTATCATAGCAGGAATCTTTTTAATAGTACGCTTTTTTCTCAGACCCACTAAAATTTCAGCCAGGAAAAAAGGGCGCAGCTGCGCCCCTTTCCATAACAAGCCAAGATCCATCCTATTGTCAGTATTTTCCCTTCATCAGTTTCGCGTAATCGGCGCTCTTATTCTTCGGTACCCCGAATTTCAGACGCTTCGCGCATTTCTTAAATGCCTTGCTGCCCACGCTGATCAATCCCTTGGATTTGATGGAAACCGTACGCAGCTTCCGACATTGATAAAAGGCCCTTTTCCCGATCCTCTGTACCTTTCCGTAAAGCGTGATCTTCTTCATCTGTTTGCACCCTTCAAAGGACTGGGCGCCGACCTTGGTCACCCCTTTTCCGCCCTTTACGGTTACCAGGGATTTACACTGATAAAAGGCCTTATCCGGGATTATTGTCAGCTGATCAGGCAGTGTGATCTTGAGCAGCGCTGTATCTCCAGCAAAAGTTCTCGCCCCGATCTTCAGCAAAGCGGTGCCCGGCTCGCGGCTGACAGTCCGAAGCGATGTGCACGCTTCAAAAGCCGACTTTCCGATGGTCAGCACCGTTTTGCCGATGGTCAGGCTGACCAGTGATGTGCAGCCGTAGAATGCCCGTTTTCCGACAGACAGGATACCCTCGCCGAGAACAACGGTTTTCAGGGACTTGCACCCTTCGAACGCGCGGGCTCCGATACTCTGCAATGATTTCGGGAATGTCACCTCTTTTAACTTTTCGCAATGATAAAACGCCCTTTCCCCTATCGTGACAAGCCCTTCGCCAAATGCGATCTTCTCCAGATTTGTGCAGCCCGAAAATGCGCCGTCTCCGATCTTTGTGATCCTGCTGCCCAGGCTGACCTCCTTTAAGATTTTATTATTCAAAAAACACTCTTTATCGATCTCTGTCACGGGATAGGTTTTTCCCGCGATCACGATCTCTCCGGGAATGGTCAGTTTCTCTACCTGTCCGCAGTCAGCAAGTTTGATCGTGATGCTGCCATCCGCATTCTTGAAAAAGGAATACTCCACACCGTCAATCTTCAATGATGCGACGCTCCCCGATTCCAGCGCCTTCAGGATCAGCTGCAGCTGTGCCTCTGACAAACCATAGCTGTCGCCTCCCCTTTGATAGGTGATATTGTGATCGCCGCCGTTTCCTCCTGCGGCGGACTTGTCCTCCTCCCAGACAGCGAACAGGTCCAGCGTTCCGGTCTCGGAAACGATATCCTGAACGCCTGAATATATCTTCCCTGCTGCATCACTCCAGCCTTTGAACAGATAACCTGCCTTCGTCGGAACCGGGAGTGGCTGCGAATCTCCGATCGTATACTTCACGGTATTGATCACGGATCCACCCTTCGGATCAAAGTGCACCGTGACTGTCGTGACCGTCCATACTGCCACAAGCTTCACCGTAGCGGCGTTTTCGCTTGTCATATTCTGCGCGACTGTCACATAGTTGCCCTCACTGTCTTTCCATCCGGCGAATTCATAATCCTCGCGCTGCGGAACCGGCAATGTAAAGGGCATGTCATAGGTACAGACAACGTCCTCAACGCTGCTGCCGCCGCGACTGTCAAAAGAAACCGTATACTTGATCGGTTCCCATCCTGCTGTCAAAGATACGTTCGCTCCCGCCTCTGCTGTCAGATTGGATACTTCCCCTTTTTGATTGATCAGATTTGCACCGTTCCACCCCTTGAACAGATAACCTTCCTTCTTTGTATCCGGCAGCAAAAATGCTTTATCATAGATCGCCGAAACAGGTGAAACATCGTCCCCACCGTCTGTCTGAAACGAAACCGTATAGGTATTCGCTTTCCAGTTTGCCGTAAATGAAGTGTTCTGCTGCGGGACAAACGCAGTTCCTGCTTTTCTGATCGCACCGCTGCCTGACCATCCTTCCAGCACATATCCTGTTTTTGCTGCGCTCGGCAATGTCACGCTGCTCTGCCCGGAGTCTGTCCACTCTGCCGTAAGCACACTCGATGCCTGGTTTTCTCCAAATCCGTACATCTTCTGACCGGCCGTAAACGCTGCGCCATCCGATCTCTTCCAGTTCTTAAACGAAAAACTCCTGGTGCTGGTCAGAGAAGAGACCGCACACTGTCCTCCCGCAGGATTAAAGTTCACCTTGTAGGTTATGGGATTTCTGCTGATCGCAGCAGATACGTTGACCCCATCAAAATATCCGAATACCTGGGATGCCGGTGTGGTCGTCCCGCCGTTTGCCGCATAAGATATGCTGTTCTTCGCAGGCGACAATACAAAATTGAAGCCAGGCGTGGCATTTCCGCCACTGCCAAGAGAACTGTTGCTCCAGAGATTAGCATGCCAGATCATCCTGTAAGAATCCTCTTTTCCAGTGATCCCTGTTCCGGGGACCATCTCTGACAGATTGGAATTGTCATAAGGCGTTCCGACATTCGATGTATAGACATATCCTTTCAGCCCGCTCAGCATAATCGGAATATATACGATATCCTTATGTCCTCCGCTTTTTTGATTCAGTGAGTACGTCCCCGTCTCGGGAACAAAACCGGCTCCGTTATTCCCGGTCACGCTGGACAATGTTACCGTCTTGGTGGTATCTCTTGCTTTCCCGTCACATGTGAACTTCATTTTTACATCGTAAGAAGCTCCGCCTCCGGGAGCACCGCCATAGTAACCTGTAGCCTTCTTCTGATAAGTGATCGTCATATATCCTGTCGTATTCCAGTTGGCCTTTAACAGACCGCTGCCTTGTCCCTGCATCAGATAGTCAAAGTAGCTCATCCTGGTTTCCTGCGGATCCGGCAATGCATTACCATTTTCATCATAGGAGTAGATATAGTTTGTCGTGATCTGTGAAAAATACGGCGTCTGCGCGATCGCTTCACGCTTTGCCCCATCTGCTGCGAGGAGCAGTGCCTGCAGATCCTCATCTGCCGCATAAAATACAACCTCATCTTTCTCCTCGTCCGACATCTGCTCCCAGTCGAGCCTCATCATTTCATCAAAGGTGTAAATGCGGTGCATATCCTCTGCTGTGATATTCGTTGCTGTCGTGTCCTCCGCTGCCATGTCCTCTGCCACCATATCTGCAGCCGCTTCTGTATCCACAGCCGTTACCGTATCTGCTGCTGTCACGTCCGCCGGCAGTACAGCCATCCATAAAAAGACGGTCATCAACAACATACCATATGTTAGTCTTATCTGTGTTTTGATCCTATGATCCGCCCCTGCGGGCTTTGTTCCTTTCACGTATCCTTCACCTTCCTTTCTCATATTCACGTATCAAAACCATTTCCAGGCCTAAATCATCTCATGAAAATCGTGTCGAAACGACAAAGTGAATCTTTCCCACGCCAAAAGACGGGAAAAGGAAAGAACTTTTCCGAAAGCCCGAGATCTGAATGAGATCTGAATGAATAAAAACACAGTAAAAAACGCACCGGATTGCCCTTCCGGTGCGTTACAGTATAGCAACAAAAACCTAAGTTAGTCAATGACAACAATAAAGTTAGCAGATGGCAACATTTTCGTTAGCAGGGGGCAACTATTCTCCAACCATGTATGCAATAAACTGGTTTCCGTTGGCCGCAAAATAATCCGTGGAATCATTGATCCCCATCTTCATGATCTTTCCCGAAGCAGGGTTTAAAAGGATCGTGTTCTGCTCATTATATCCGACCAGCAATACAGCCGATCCGTCCTTCAAAAGCGCCATGACCGGGATGTCTTTTCCCACATAGTAAAGTACGCTGTCCAGACTGCAGCCCTTTAAGTCCATAACCTGTCCGTCCGGCATCTGTTTTTCCAGGATGGAACGGATCGTTTCGCCGGAACGGATCAGCCGGCCGGCATCGATACTGATCCCCTCTTTTTTCAGGATCGCTTCAAGACAGACCGCAACGCTGCCCTTATCTTCTTCCACACCTGCTTCTGCGATACCGGATATCTGATAGGAATGACCTCTTCCGGATTTTTCCCAGATACGCCGTCCCTTTTGATCGATCACACTCCCGTTTGCTTCCTCAGCCCGTCGGATCGCCGATCCCACACTGACAAACAGACCACAAAGACCTTCTCTGTCATAGACGAAATAATATGGCGTCTCCGTTTCCCTTTTTGTCAAAAAGACCTGTCTGTTTCCTTCAAACAGAACCTGCCTGGGTGTCTGCACTTTCATCTTACCGGAAGAAAGCGAAGAGCCCACGGCGATCTGTGTGATCTTTTCCAGATTCTGCGTTGCCACGACTTCGATCGGGTTCTTTCTCTCAACAAGGGCCGCATCATTCATGATATAATCATCTTCGATCTCATGCAGAACACCGTCTCCCGGATCCTGCACCCTCGAAAGCTGGATCCTTTCATCCGTGATGGAAACGCCTGTCACACGGACACCGGGTTTTTCATAGGTTTTTAAAACCGTACCCTCTTCGTCCATGATCTGCACAGCGCGCATGGGAAGATATGGATTGCCGAACTGGTCCGTCCGCATCTCCGATGACTCGGCCAGTCCGATCACCAGATCATTCCCGACAAATCCGAGGGGCTTTAATTTCCCCCCTTCCGCATCCGTCAGGGTCTGCTTTCTGCCGGTCACAAGATTCAAAAGATACACGGTACCGTCCGTGCCGGTGTCATCCTCCGATCCACCGAAGGCGTCCCGTCCGGCTCCGGCCGATGACAGCGTATTGTCCACCGGGTTTGTCCATGCGATCAGATGCCTGTCGGAGCTGACCACATAATTTCCGTAGATCAGGTTCTCTTCGATCGTCTGATAACTCTTATCGAGAAGGTCGATCCTGTGCAGTTTTCCTCCCGCAATGACATACAGCTTGTTGCCGTTTCCGACAAAGGCTGATTCCCCGGCCTCTTTTTTCAGATACTCGGCAGATGTATAGGAAGGGATATAGACCTCTTCTTCCACCGTATTGAGCGTACTGTTATAGTAATAACATGCCAGACCCACGCCGCCTTCGTGAAGCCCGCGGTTCATATAACCGTTGACCAGAAAACGGATATTTCCGATCTCATCCACGGAAAGGATTCGGATCTGCGCACCGTCATAGGTCACTCTGTCGTCAGTGTGCTCCTCATCATAAAAACTGAAAACAACTGCAACACGGCCTGCGCTCGCATCCATGAAATACAGCACGTTTTCCTTCACGAAGGCAAGCATGCTGCCGCCCTCACTCTCATAGACCTGCAGCGTATCCGGATCTGTGATCCCAAGCGAGATCTTATTGTTGGCATAGACGCTGTCCCTTGGTGAAAAGAATGAATTCATGGTGCGCAGAGAATCCAACAGATAGAGTCTCTCCTGACCGAAACGCAGATAATAATATTCTCTGATATTATATTCTTCCTGCCCCTGACCGCCGGAAAGGGAAAGCGGATACGTAAGCGTCACGGTCGCAACGTAAGGATTGATCCGTTCGATCTTGATCTTGGGATCGCTTTTTCTCTCCACCTGCAGATCACCCCAGGTGATCTGTGAAAAACTCGAATGAATATCCACTCTCGCATAGGTTGTATTATCACCCTGCTCATTTGATTCGAGGTAAGTCGTCAGCGTTTTGGCCTGTTCCCTGTCAAAGGTCTTATCCGAAAAATCCAGTGCAAACTCGATCGCCTCATCGGCTTTTTTGATATTCTCACAGATGCGGATCCTGCTGTCAAAATAGATACTGCCCTTCGAGCCGTTTTCTACGGCAAGGCGAAGTACATATTCTTTTTCGGTTTCCAGAAGGTCCTTTAAGACAAGCGAAAAACGCAGCATTGCATCCGTTTTTTCAAGATCATCGATCCGGCCGTTTTCGATCAGTCTCTCACCATAGGTATCCCGCACCTCATAGGAGATCCCGCTGATATTGCACCCGTAGGTATCCATCTCAAAGTCCAGCTGCCTGCCTACGGAATCGACAGGCGTTACGCTGTCACAAACATAGGCCTCGTCCATCTGCAGGATCATGCCCCGCATGCAGTTGATCCGATGGCCGTCCCTTACCACGAAAACAAGCGGAAACGAAGCATCCTCCATTTCCGCTGTCATATCTGCGCTTTCACGATTCATCACGCGGTCAGAAATAAAAACCGCAAGTACAAAAACCAGAATTGCATATATGGTTTTTACGATCACATTCACTACTGGATTTTTCATGTACGCAACCTATCATACATGGTCCATGCCCCGGATCAAAAACCGATCGTTATGATCCGGTGCGCTCTTATCCCGGATGAAACCCTTACCTGACCGCCTCGATCCTGCATGTTGCACGGAGCAGCGCAGTTTCGGCCCTGGCTATATCCGTTGCATCATCCCGTTTTTCCAAACGCTCCTGGGCACGGCTCTTAGCCGCCTCCGCACGCTCAACGTCAATCTCCGCCGGCCACTCGATGATCTCTGCCATGATCGTGACGCCATCCGGCATGATCGTGGCAAAGCCCTCATGCAGCGCGGCTTCTTTTACGTTGTCGGCATCTTCCGTGATGGTCAGAATCCCAGGTTTGATGATCACTGTCAGAGGGATATGATTCTTATAAACACCGATCTCACCCTCCGTGGTATTCATTTCCACCATCTCCACCTTTCCTTCATAAAAAACGCGGTCCGGTGTGATGATCTTTAAATCAAAAGCTTTTTCGTTATCCATATGTACTCCGATAGCAAATTATGCCCGTGCCACAACCTCGTCAATGGTACCTGCTGACAGGAATGCACTCTCAGGGATGTCGTCATGCTTACCGTCTAAGATCTCTTTAAATCCGCGGATCGTTTCAGAGATCGGAACGTATTTACCTTCCATGCCGGTAAACTGCGTCGCAACGAAGAACGGCTGGGACAGGAAACGCTGTACCTTTCTTGCACGGTTAACGACTACCTTATCTTCTTCGGAAAGCTCGTCCATACCGAGGATGGCGATGATATCCTGAAGTTCTTTGTATCTCTGCAGGATCTCCTGTACGCCGCGGGCTACCTGATAGTGTTCTTCACCGAGTACTCTCGGATCCAGGATCCTGGAAGTGG
>JAEEGL015880385.1_pt1 | contig 13701 bp, 14 predicted proteins | sample 9134231 | NCBI WGS metagenome assembly JAEEGL01 (sample SAMN16246548, study PRJNA631951) | gut metagenome | biome: gut microbiome; feature: rumen; material: fiber-attached | host: Bos | place: Iran: Karaj | collected 2018-10
ATTTTTTCTTGAAGAGATTCTAGACTGTCTACTACCATGTAGTCTTCTTCCATCTTTTGTTTCCTCCTTATTTTAAACTATTAAGTAATATCGTAAGTGATGCAGAAAGGTCTTCATTTTTTATTTTTACACCTTCTGGCACTTTAAGGTTTGCTGGTGCAAAATTCCAAATAGCTTTAATTCCTGCTTTTACTAATCTGTCACACATCTCTTGTGCTGCTTGCTTTGGAACAGTTATTACTCCAACATTTATGTTTTGATTTTCTACCAATTCTTCTAGTTTATTAGAATCGAATATTTTTACATTATCAATTTTAGATATATCATTATCTAGAGCTATTATCTTATGAATATCATTTTCAAAACCTGTATAGTTCATTAATGCTTGTCCTAATCTTCCAGCTCCTACTATTAGTAAATTCTTAGTGTCATTTAAGTTGAGAAATTCAGAAATATCTTCAATTAACTTTGGTATGTCAAATCCAACACCTGGTTTGCCATCCTTTTTATAAATTGCTGCTAAATCTTTTCTTACTTGTATTGGATTTAACTTTAGTTCATTTGCTATTACTGTTGAAGATATATTTTCTACACCATCTTTGTTCTTTTGTATCAATATTCTTAAATATTTTGGTAATCTTTGTATTGTTGCTTTTGAAATTTCCATTTTAATCCTCGTTCGATATTTTTTTACCGATAGTATTTTAACACTATCTAATTAATTCTTCAATTACAAATTCTTCTAAATTTGATTTCTCTTCTATTTCTTGTTGTTTTTCTTTTATTGTTTCTGTTATATATTCTTCTGCATTTGGATTTGTCTCAGTTATAAACTTTCCTGTATGAGGTACAAAAGTCGAATATAGAGCATCACACATTATTATAAAAGAAAATACTGTACATGCTATTACTTTATAGTCTTTTCTTATTTTATGTACTCCTCTTTGTAAAAGTGGACCTATAAGATAGATACATAAGCATCCTCCTATTCCAAAGAAGATTGAGTTTTCTAAGCACACTCTTCCATTTAGATTTAAGAATATTCCTGAATATTCCCAATATCTAACTCCTGTTGCTTTTTCCATAACAAAGCTTGTCATATATTCCATAAAAGTACAAACAAGCATTACTAACAAAAATGTTCTAAATGGGTTTGCTTGTAATCTAGATAATCTTTTAAGTTTAGAAAAGATTAATATTACTAAACTACATCCAAAGCCATAAATTGGAAGCCATGGTCCATATAAAGCTCCTCTATTTACTATTACTCCAAATTCTAGAGTAAAGTATAATACTTCCCAAAGCCATCCTATGATTGCAAATATAAAGAAGAAAATAATGTAATCTAACCAGTCATATTTAGAATTAATTTCTTCATATTCTTCTATTACCTTTAATCTTCTTTCTTCTTTATTCTTAGCATCAGAATAAGTAGGTTTATTTTCTAAGTTTTCAAATAAACCAAAATCATTTAGTAATTCATATTTATATTTTTTGTTTTCTATATATTCTTTTCTTAATCTTGAATAATATTCGGCATATACTGAATCATAATATGGATTTACAAATATACCAGCTAAACCAAATGTTAAAACAATTAATATATTCCAACCTAAAAATGATAGATCTATTTTAAAGCTTTCAAATTTATGTCCATTCATCATTTCTCTTGAAATCTTAATTGCATCCTTGGCTTTGATACTTGTATTTTCTGCGCAAATGTAAGTTACCATCTTATAAGAGTAATTTTTGATGATACCTCCTATTATTGTTATATTCCATAATATTTGGCGCACGTTTTTTAAAAGGACTGTTTTTACAGAGTTAGGATATCTTCCTCTTCTAAATGAATGTCCTATTACTCTTAATCTGGTTTTATGATAATTAATACTCTCTAAAAACAACCTGCTTTGGCCTATTAGAAGCGGATTAGTTAATAATATTTTAATTGCCAAACTAAATAAAGCCATTAAAGCAAGTGTAAGTGCAACTGCAAAAGAATTATCACTACTATTTATTATTTTTCCAAAAAATTGAGTTATTTGGATTCTACTAGTAGAAATAATACTAAATACGTCATAAAAAACACCTTTAGTTACATTATTCTTTTTATTATATTCAGTTATAAAACTATCTGTGTCACCAGAAAAAATCTGTGAAACTAAATTACTACTATATTGTGCAATAATGTCATGAGTCGTATTTTTCTTTTCTTCATCATTATCATCTGATTCAACGACTTGTGTCCTAACTCTATGAAAAGCATCGTAAGTTATTTCTAGGTTGTTATAACTTATATTTGTTAAAGTAGTTTCGCCAACAATAAATGTTGTAAGTATTCCGGCAACGATAAGAGTCCATTTGTTCTTTTTAAAGAAACTCTTAGCACTCTTTTTTATACTCTTTATTTGAAACATATCTTTTTCCTATTCCAATACTTCTATTTCTGCTGCTCCTGGAATAACTTCATTCTCATCTTCAGTTTCTGCATTTTTTACTTGATTTGTTGTATTATTTGTTAGATTAAACTTTTCATAAATTTGTTTATTCCTAACATTACTTCTTACTGCATAACCTATTGTAAAACCTGCTAAAAGTGCAATAATAATTACTGCTGCAATAGCCACAACTTTTTTATTCATTGAAAGCTACCTCCTTTAAACTTTAATAAATTAACCTAGAGCAATATCTAGGATCATCATAATTACAAATCCTATAGCAACACCTATGGTTGCTAAATTTGAGTGATTACCATCTTGTGATTCTGGTATTAATTCTTCAACTACTACGTATATCATTGCCCCTGCTGCAAATGATAATAAATATGGAAGAACAGGAACAATTAAATTTGTAAGCAAAATTGTTATAATTGCTGCTATTGGTTCAACAATTCCTGAAAGTGTTCCAAGTACAAAAGCTTTTGTTTTTGAAACTCCTTCTGCTTTTAAAGGCATTGAAATAATAGCTCCTTCTGGAAAGTTTTGAATAGCTATACCAATACTTAATGCAAATGCTCCTGCCATGGTAATGCCAGTATTACCTATCATAGCTCCAGCAAATATAACACCCACTGCCATTCCTTCTGGAATATTATGAAGTGTTACAGCTAAAACCATCATTGTTGTTTTCTCAAGTTTAGTTTTAATTCCTTCAGGCTCATCACTTTTTAAGTGCAAGTGAGGAATTATACAATCTAAAATAAGTAAGAAGAACATTCCAAGTAAAAATCCTATAGCTGCTGGTAGCCACTTTATTATCGATTGTTCTTCTGCCATATCTATAGATGGCAGAAGCAATGACCAAACTGATGCTGCAATCATTACTCCTGATGCAAAGCCTAATAATATCTTTTCTAGTTTAGGATTTATTTTGTCTTTCATTAGAAAAACCATTGCACTACCTAAAGTTGTTCCTAGAAAAGGAATTAATAATCCATAAAAAATATCCATTTGTTTTCCTTTCTAACTAATCTCTCTTTTTAATTGATCTTTTGAAATCTTAATTGTAGTAGGTCTTCCATGAGGACATGTATATGGATGATTTAGATTAAGAAGATTTTGAATTAGAAAATCTACTTCTTCTTTAGTTAAATCCATATGTGCCTTAACAGCTGCTTTACATGCAACTGTTGCAATAAATCTTTCTTCTATGTCTTTTATAGAAGTTCTTTCTTCTGTCATAACTTCATCTAATGTATCCATAAATATTGTATTTGTTTTAGTCTTATACTCTAAATCTGGTATACCGAATATCTTTAAAGAATTTTCTCCAAAGCTTTCAATTTCAAAACCTAAGTTGTTGAATATATCCATATTGTTTTCTACGAATTCCATTTCTTTATGAGTTAAATTTACTACCTCTGGAATTAAAGTCATTTGAGTATTGTTGGTTAAATTGTTCTTATAGTTTTCTTTTATTTGTTCATATAAAATTCTTTCATGTGCCGCATGTTGATCTATTAAATATATTTCTCCATCAATCTCAACTACAATATAAGTTTTAAAAATAATTCCTATATATTTATAATCAATATGTCTTTTTTCTTTTCTTTCAATAAGGTTATAATCTTCTTCTTGTTTTTCTAACTTATTAGTAACGAATTCTAATTCATTTTCTATATATTCTGTATGATCCATCTCATTTTCAGTGTTTCCTAAAAATTGCTCACTTAATATTGCATTTTTTATTGCATGATAAAAAACTTTGAAAATCATATCTTCTTCTTTAAAACGCACTTCCATTTTAGTTGGATGTACATTTATATCATAATATGTTGCAGGCATTTCAAGATTTAAAATATAAAATCCATATTTACCAATTCCAGTAGAGCCTTTAAAAGCTTGATCAGAGCTTGCTGTTAATGTTGCATTTTGAATATTTCTTCCATTTAAGAATAAGATTTGATTCTTTCTTGAGTCTTTAGCAATTCTAGTATTTCCAATATATCCTGTAACTTTAATCTTTTCTTCTTCAAAATCAACTTCAATTAGATTTTCAGCAATCTCTTTGCCATATAAAGTATAAATAATATCTTGAAGACTTCCATTACCACTTGATTGAAATTGTGTTTTTCCATCTATTATTAGTTTGAATGATACATTTGTATTAGCTAATGCTGCTTTTTCTACCCATTCTCTTATATATCTGCTTTCTGTAGAATCTTGTTTTAAAAATTTATATCTTACAGGAGTATTGTAGAAAAGATTTTCAACAGAAATTGTAGTACCTCTACTTCCTCCAACTTCATCTTTAGAAATAATAGTTCCACCTTGAGATACCATTGAAGTTGCTAAATCTTCATCATCTGTTTTAGATGTAATAGTTAATCTAGAAATAGCTGCAATAGATGCTAAAGCCTCACCACGAAATCCCATAGTATATATCTTTTCTAAATCATTTATATTTCTAATTTTACTTGTACTATGTCTTTCAATAGCTATATCTAAATCTTCTCCAGGAATACCTTTACCATTATCAACTATCTTTATTAATTTCTTACCACCATTTTTAACTTCAACAATTATTTTTGTAGCTTCTGCATCAATACTATTTTCAACTAGTTCTTTGACAACATTCATTGGTCTATCAATTACTTCACCAGCCGCTATTTGATTAATTGTTAGTTCGTCTAAAATTGCGATATTTCCCATTTTTTAAAACATCCTTTTTTCTTTAAATATAATTTTAGGTCATTATATCAAATTAATCTTACTTTTTAAATATTTTTTATATAAAAATAAGTCGCATAAAAATAATTTATGCGACTTATTTATAATTACTCATTTCCTTTAAGTGATGAAACCATATCAATCTTTCTAACTTTTCTTGATAAAAGCATATTTATTAGTAATGAAACTATATATGTGCCTATTGCACTTAGTATAAATGTAATAGGTTTTATTGATGCACTAAAGTCGTAAGTATCACCTATTGCATTTTTAAATATGTAATCTGTTAAGATAAAGCCTAGTGGCATTGATATTAATATCGCCACAATAGATATCCATATATTTTGAGTTATAAATATCTTTTTTATTTGTTTATCTTTAAATCCTAATACTTTTAATGTTGCAAATTGATATTCTTTTTCTGAGAATGAAAGTACTCCTAAATTATATATTATTACAAATGCAAGTATCACAGAAACTATAATTAGCATAAAGATCAATGCATACATCATATTCAACATATTATTTACACTATCTTTTAAATTGCCAATAGTTTGTATTGTACTTACTCCTGGTAATTCTTTTACATTGCTTAAATCATAATTTGTATATATTCCATCCGGTCTGTAGGTAATATTTAATGAATCTGTATATTCTTTTGTACAGAATATCTGTTGCGATTGAGGGTCTCTATTTAGTCCTACAATTTCTGATTCATACCAAGTATCGGTATTTATTATTCTCCATGTTATTTTATCTCCTACTTTTAGGTTATAAATCTTTGCCATCTTTTCTGTTATATAAATACCATTTTCTTTCATTTCAAATGGCTTCTTATTATGATCTGTTACTTGTAATAGTCCTTTTGCGTTATTAATTGTAAGTGGTTTTAAAACTATCTGATCATTATGTTTAAATTCTACACCTACGCTTTGAGAAGTATTATTTCCATGTTTTTCTATTAGTTCTTGAAATTCTTCATCAGAATAATCTTCTGAAAGAGTTAATTTGTAATCAAAATTGTTAATTATATCAAATTCCCAATCCATATAAGCTTTTACAGAATCAAACATTCCAAGTGCTACTATTACTAATGCAGTACACCCTGTTATTCCTATCAAGGCCATTAATGTCCTTCCTTTTGACCTTAATATATCTCTTATATTCCATTTTGTTGAAAGTGAAGCATTTTTAAATATTGAAGATGTAGTTATATTTTTTTCTTTTACTTTAACTTTTGGTCTTTCTACTCTTAAAGCTTCTGCTGCTGGTTCTTTTAATATTTTTCTACATGATAGATATGTAATAAGCGTTATTAATATTACAATTCCTATTGCTACATAATATACCTTTGGAATTGTAACTATGCTATAATATGGAATCTCATAAAATTCCATTTCCATTTTTAAGAAGAATTTACCAATTATTTGGTTTCCAAGTATTATTCCTAAAATACTTGCTACGACTGATAATAAAAAGCCGTAATTAACATACATAAATGTTACTTTATGTTTTTTAAAGCCTAACGCTTTTAATGTTCCTATCTGTGATCTTTCTTTTCTTACAAATCTATTCATCGTTGTTACAACAGATAAAATTGCAATAAAAACAAATAGTCCTGAAAAAACTCCGGAATAAGTTTCACCTTCTTCTGCTTCTCTTTGATATCCCGAGTATGAAACATTATCGTCTCTGGTAGAAGCGGTAATTATTCCTGGGATTTTTTCTTTAATTTGGTTAATTGTTTCTTGTACTTTTGATTCATCTTCAACGTCTACATATGCTATAGGCATTATTTTATAAGGACTAGGGAATTCGTTAAGAGACATATAGCAATACCCGTAGTCTGTATGTGTTGGAAATATTGCAGTCTCATCTTTCATTATGTATACATGATCAGGTGTCTCTATTAGTCCCATTACTTTCTCTTTTAAAGTTATACCTTCTAATGAAAATTCAATTTCATCTCCAGTTTTAATATTTAATACATCAGCTAAATAATAATCAAGCCACAAGCCATTTTTGTCATAACTATATTCTTCACCTTCAACTAGATACATTTTTGATATATCATTTTCTTCAATGAAATTACATTCTAATATCAAATCTTTTAATGGCTTATTTGAATTTGGATCTGTATACTTTTCAGGATTTGTTACTGTTCCTTTAAGTTGTAAAATCCTTTCTACATCACCTACGTTTTCTATTTCTTTGATCTTATTTAAATCATCTATTGTAAATCCTTTTGATGTAAGCCAAATATCTTGTAAATTTTGATTTTCATAATACTTTGCAGCACTATGTGTCATTCCATTCATATATGCATTTATACCTGCATAAGCAAATACTGCTAGAAATATCATTATAAAAATCGTAAAGAATTGAGATTTGTTCTTTAGAATGTCACGTATTACTTTTTTTACTAACATTACCAAACAACCTCCTCTATTTTCTTAGGATTATTATTTGGTGTTACAGATTCTATCTTTCCATTCTTCACTCTTACAACTGTATCTGCAATTTCAGCAAATAAGCTATTATGTGTAACTATTATTACAGTGTTTGTACCACCATTTCTATCGCATTGTTTTCTTAAAAGTTTTAAAACTTCTACACCTGTTTTAGAATCTAGTGCTCCTGTTGGTTCATCACATAATAATAGTTTTGGATTCTTAGCAATAGCTCTTGCTATTGAAACTCTTTGTTGTTCACCTCCTGAAAGTTGACTTGGAAATTTATTTTTGTGTTCTTCTAGCCCAACACTTTTTAAAGCATCTAAAGTATCTACTTTATCTTTAACAATTTCTTTTACTAAATCTACATTTTCATATACTGTAAGTGTTGGTAGAATATTATAGAATTGAAAAATAAATCCAACGTTTTCAGCTCTATAATCACTTAGCTTTTTTTCAGAATACTTTGAAATATCCTCTCCATCAATTTTTATTTGTCCTGAGGTTGGTGTATCCATACCTCCAATTAAATTTAGTAGTGTCGATTTTCCAGCACCACTAGGTCCAAGAACTACTATGAGTTCTCCTTTTTTCAGTTCTAAGTCAATGTCATCTAAGGCATTAAACTCTTTTTCACCTATTTTATAGGCTTTTGTCAAATGTTTAATTTCAACTATGTTTTCCATATTTTTCCTCCATTGCTTAAAGTAAACTCTTCTTGGTGAGATTATATAACTTTATCAAAAAAACTACAATATTATATGAAACTATTTTCACATTTGCCAAGTCATATAAAACAGTGTATAATTGACTTACATTGATTTTCAGGAGGAAAATAATGAGAGAAATTTCAGTTAGAGAACCTATACAAAAAAGGTCAATTGATAAGAAAAATAAGATATTAGATCATGGTTTTAAGTTAATTTGTGAAAAGGGTTATCATAACACAAATACTGCTGAAATCGCCAAAGCTGCTGGCGTTTCAACTGGAATAGTTTATAGTTATTTCAAGGATAAACATGATATTTTAATACAAGGATATTTGAAATTTAAAGAAAATTTCTTTCTTCCTTTGTTTGATGAAATTTTTAGAGATTATGGAGTTAAAGACATCGAAATTGCTCTCCATCACGTAGTTCAAGTATTTGTAACAAATTATGAAAAAACAAATATGTGTCGTAAAGAATTAAGCGCTCTAGCTTCTTCAGATGAAGAAATAGCTATGTATTTAGAGGAAGAACAAATAGGTCTTGCAGAAAAAATATATGATTTATTAATAGAAAAAGGATTTGACGGAAATGAATTAAAAGAAACTATTTTTATTTCATTAAATCTTATTTATAATTATTGTGAAACACGAGTTGATCACAATTATACAAATATAGATTATGAAATTGTCGAAAAGAAAATAATAGATTTTATCAAAAATTCTATCCATAAAAAGTAAATAAAGAAGAGCTTATTTTTTAAGCTCTTCTTTATTTATTAAATCACTATATACTTCATCATTCAAAAATTGTTTATTTCCCTCTAGGTCTTTTCTTATTTTACTAGCTCCTATTGGTACATTCTTTCTTTCTAAATCAACCATTCTATGAGGAATATTCATCCATTTTGCAACTTCTTCCCCATACAATTCGCTGCTATAAAAAACATTAGGTTTTACCTCTCCTAATTGTTTTTCTAAATATTCCATTTGAACTTTTACACTATCTTGGTCTAGTCCATATTGCTTAGGGCTATCAAAAGCCTTTATTATTTTGACACCTGGATATCTATCTTTTATCCAATTTATTTTTGTATCAATATCGATATCTAATTTAGGTGTATCATAAACAACAACATATAATTCGTCTACTTCATTTAATGCTGTTCCAATTAAAAATTCATGTCCTTTGTGAAAAGGAGCAAATTTTCCAATTGTAAATCCTGTTTTCATTTATACCTCTTTATTTTATAATTTCTTTTATTGCTTGAGCTTTATCAACTACAGAAATTAATAAAGCTTCTTTTGATTTGGGAATTTTAGTAATTGTTAAAGGCCACATATGAGTTTTAATCATCTCTTGTTCTTCTTTGTTTATACCACATATATTTTTTGCAGTTTCTGCAGCTATTCTAGGATGTCTAAATCCATGTAGTCTATGCCTTTTATCTTTAGTATGCCAATCATATAAGCAAAAATCATGAAGATATGCTGCTTCAACTAACTCGTCATAATTAAATTTCAAATTGTATCTCTTCTCTAATTTTTTTGCTAAAACAAAGCTGCTATATGCTACATTTCTTGCATGTTTATATGTAGTAGTATTTTTATGTTGCATATTTGATTTTAAAACACTCTTAACAAATTTGAATCTTTTTATATTATATATTCTTTTATAGAATTCTTTTTTAGTTAAGTTTAAATCCAATTATATCCCTCTATTTCAATTCTATCATTGCTGATAATACATCTTTAGTTTTATTATATATTTCAATTATATGTTTGTCTTCTTTTCTTGCATATTTACAAATAATTGTATCTCCTAGTTTTATCTCTTTTTTGTAATTAATTCTTATATAATCAAAAACTTCTTTTTCATATACTTCATCTGGTAATACTTCATATGCATAACTTAAATATAATGTATTGTGAAGGTGATTGTTAACATCTATATCTTTTCTTGTAATATTAAACTCTAATGAATTAGTATATTCTTCTGGCAACTCTATTTTTTCTATTCCTTCTTCAAATATATTATGATTCTCTTCACATTCGAATTTAGAAGCAATTTCATCTGTCATTCTTATAATTTTATGAGAATCTATATTAATCATTGCCCATTTTGATGTTCCAATAATACATAAATTGCCTTTGCTATCATATACTTCAAAATCTCTATAAGTCGAAGCTTTTGAAAAATCATGTCCCCAAGTATGAACATCTAATTCTTCACAATAAGTAGGTCTATTTAATACTTTAACTTTCCAATCTAATAAAACCCAGCTCACTTTAGTTTCATCCATATTTAATACGCCGTACCCTGCATAATCTGAATGCATACTTCCTATGTCTTCTAATATTTCTAAAATGCTAGTATTTTTAATTAAATTATACTTACCAACATCTTTTATTCCTTTAACAAATTTCTTCTTAAAAATCATTTTTAACTCCTATTTTCATACCATTTAGCAAATTCTTTCATAGAGTCTTGTGAATTAATTTTTTTACGATTATCTCTTTCTTCATCTGTCATTTGTGCTAATGTCTTTTCATAACCTTCTGGTATAAAAATATACCATAAATCTGACCATTTCTTAGCTGTATCGTTTCCTAGTATTTCTTTAGATAATTTACCTGGGTGAAATCCCATAAACTGTTTTAATTCTTTTCCGTCATAATATGAAAGGCATTCAGTAAACTTACATTCTCTGTTATCTTTTCCTTCCATAAGTTTAAGTATTCCTTCTAAGCCTAATGTATCTAATGAATAATTAACATAAGCTCTAGGGAATCCATTTAATGAATCTATCCAAAATCCAGCATCTAATGATATGCATGGTTTTTTTACTATCTTATATGCTTCTTCTACTTTATACTTAGAAATGTATTTTATATCGTCACTTCTAGGTTCTTCTAATTCATATTCAAATATTTTAAAATTTATATTTTTCATTTGTTTATTTGCAGAATTAATTTTTCCTTTATTATGTGTTACAAATATTACTTCATCCATTGTTTTCTCCCAAATTTTTCAATATATGTTTCATACTAATTGATTATAATACTTTTATAGTTTTTTTACAATAAAAAAAGGCCTTGTTATGAGGCCTTTTTTATATTTAATTTATTGCTGTACCATTTACATATAGTTTGTGACCATTGAAGTTTATATTACTATATGATGTATCACTATCTTCTAAACTTGTTACATAACAATCTCCTGTAAGTGTTAATGTAGAATTACTATCTAAAACAAGTTTAATAGATTTAGCTTGGTTTTCTCCATTGATAGTTCCAGTATAATTACTATTTTTTAAATTCCATACAAGTGTTGAAATAGAATCAACTATTACATTTCCTTTTACTTCTTGGTCTTCCATATCTAAAGTAACATCTCCACCATTAGATCCTGACTTACCCCAAGCTGCAGCTTCAATTCTTAAAAAGTCTCCATCATTATTAATGATTTTATTATTTGTTAAACTAATATGTGCTTTTGTGTTTGTTACATAGATTGTATCACCCTTATTTGTTGTAATAGTAGAATTTTTAGCTGTAAATGAAGCAGTTCCTTCGTCAGCATCTCCTGACATAGATTGATATAAGAATATATTTTTATATGTTGAAGATTGACCATTTAAAGAATTATTTGTATCAGTTAAAGTTACATTTTCTAAAGTAATAGAATTCTTTCCTTCTACAACTGCTCCTTCTGATTTAGTTGCTACTAATGTTGCATTTTTTACTGTAACATCTGCTGTACAATATATTACAGGAGAACCTACACCATTTGCAGTATATGTTCCGCCATCTACAATTTGAGTTCCGCCACCTCTGTCTGATCTTATTGCTGCTGATGAATTTCCTTCTGTTGTTACTGATAGATTTTTAGCATTAATAGTTCCTCCTCCAGTAACCATTATTCCTCCAGAATTGTTTGAAGTTGTGTGTATCGTTGTATCTTCTATGTTAATAGTTGAATTACCATAACTAAATACTGCATTTGCATGTTTACCTGAGGTATTAACTTCTCCTCCATTAATATTTAAAGTAGCTGAATCTGTTGCAATAATAGCAGCATTAGTTCCATAGAAGTCTGAATTTTCATCACTTTCATCTCCAGATTTATTGACTGTAACATTATTTAATGTAGATGTTCCAGACTTAGCTAATATTGCATTTTCTCCGCCTGTAGTACTTTCAAATGTTTCTCCATCAAAAGTGCTATCTTCTGTTATTTCTGTAGCACCTGTATATTCTGCAGAAGAGTTACCATTTGGAGTTCTTTCTTTATTATTTGTTTGTTCAGTTGTAGATATAGTATTAGTTGTAGATACTGTATCTTCTTTTAGAGCAAAATAAACTATTACTCCTAAAATACATATTAAAACAATTATTACTAATATCTTAATTAAAGTATTTTTCATCTTTTTTCCTCCTTACATAGAGCTATTTTTCTCACTAGATGAAGGTTTTTTTTCATCATTTGGTGCTCCAGTTGGCATTTCTTTAGATTTTTCATCTTTGTTTTCATTTGTTTGTGATTTTTGATTTTTGCTATTATCTGATTTTTTTTCTGAATCAATATTAGGTCTTGAATTTTTATTATTTGAATTTTCTGTCCTATCATTGTTTCTAAAATCTTCCTTAGGTGGCATTTCGCCCTTTTCTTTGTTCATATTTCTATCATCTTTGAACTGTTCTTGCCTTGTTGGCTCTTTTATTCTTTCCTTTGCATGTGTTTTATTAAATACTAGAAAGCAAGTTGATGTTACTATTGCTCCTATTAATAATCCTACTATAAAAGGAAATATTGTATTTTTAACTTTATCCATAAATTTCATCCTTTCTTTTTCTTCTAAACGTGCACTTTTAGAAGAATTAGTAGTAGATTTATTATATCTACTTTAAAGATATATTCGCATATTTTTCTTAAAAATAAATTAAAAAAGAAGAGTTTTTTATACTCTTCTTTATTTTTCATAATTATCATGAAAACTTGTTCTCTTATCTTTTTGATAATAAGAAATAATGGTATCTAGATTTACATTCTCTACAGAATTAAAAATATTCATATCTATATTATCATATGTTTTTTTAAGTTCTTTTATTAGTTGTTTCATTTCTTCTCTTTTTGAATTAATACAGCTTTGTTCTTTTTTCTCTGTAACCTTACATGCACATTTTAAGAAATCTAAATTATTGTAATTTGCCCATCTTATAATGTCATCTTCTCTTACTAAGTATAGAGGCCTAATAAGTTCCATTCCTGGATGAGATGTTGATTTAACTTTTGGCATCATTGTTTGTATTTGAGCACCATAAAGCATTCCCATCATGATAGTTTCTATTACATCATTGAAATGATGTCCTA
>JAEEGL016009734.1_pt1 | contig 13701 bp, 6 predicted proteins | sample 9134231 | NCBI WGS metagenome assembly JAEEGL01 (sample SAMN16246548, study PRJNA631951) | gut metagenome | biome: gut microbiome; feature: rumen; material: fiber-attached | host: Bos | place: Iran: Karaj | collected 2018-10
ACGAAACAGAAGGGAATAGCTTCCGGTCCGTACGCTTTGAAAAAAGTGCCCTTCCCGGAAAAGAGCGCGTACGGACCAAAACCTGAAGCCAATTCATTAGTCCGTACGATTTCGGGAAAGCCTGATTTTCAGGCCCCGAAACTCGGAAAAGACCCAGCTTCAAGTCTCCGAACCACCCCGTCCCGGGGTGGTATTTTTATTGTACACGTCGGGTGATAATTTGGAATCAGCCATCACGCAAAACCAATCACGCAAAACCGCAAAATCCGCAAGCATTATGCCGGCAGCATCAAAATCGTTTCGTGGAAAATGCTACTCTTCTATATGGACTATATAAGAAGAATATATTTTGCTTTGCAAGGATTTTTTACATATTGCAAAAAAGAGGAATTTAAGTTTATTCACATAGTGGAAATATAAATCAAAACTATACTATAATATAAACATGAAAAGAACAGGTATGTCAGAAAAGGCAGAACTACAACGAAAGGCTTAGTCGATTCGATGGAGGTGGCAGAGCAATGGATGAAACCAGGAAGAAACATTGGAAAAAATGGGTTATTATTCTAGCCGTAATAATCATTTTATTATCTTTTTTCGGATTGTGTTGGAACAGTTATTTCATCACAAATACGAAGAAAACAGAAGACGATAAGTTTGATACTGCAGAAGATTTCGAAGATGCTTTGCGGAAAGGATACAACTTAAAAAATTCCCAGGCCACTATTCAGGTTAGAAAGCTTAAAGGAGAAACTCGTTTGGGCTATAACATTTGGGCAGGAGAGCATCTGAATATTTATCCCTCGGTAGTACCTGAATCGATAAAGGAAGGCGATTATATGACCATTCAAGTGACCGGAATCAAAAACTTCTTGTTTGGTCATTATAGGGTATTTTGTGAGATTCTTTCCGTGGAAACGAGTGAGGAGTATGCTCTTCGAACAGAGAAGAAAAAAGATAATTCAAAGCCGACAGCAGCCCCTGTAACAACAGAAATGATTACAAATACGCCCACTCTGAAGCCGACAAACACACCGACCGTTATGCCGACGGATACGCCTATTCCCTCGCCATCGAACACACCGTCTCCGAAACCCACACAAGTTATTTCTATTAGGGAGAATGTCGAATTTTCTACAAATGATGCATGGAACATTAATGCCGGGGAAAAAGGAATATACTCTTATGCGTCGCAAGATGACCAAGGGAAGGAAAAGTATTACATTTTCGATTTAGACAAGGGTTGTGCATATGTATTTGATAGAAGAGATGATAATTACACATGTATCGCATTTGTTGAAGGTAATTTGAAAGACGGGGCAGTATTTGAATCGTTTGAAGAGAATGGGCCGCAGACTATTAATGTGAGATTTATAGACGGCAATGCTTATGAAGTCGAAATTGTTTTCCCTGATGGGGGGAAAGAGCATGTCAAAGGGACGGATGTAAAAAGCGCCTTGGTGCGGATGGAGGGAGCTGACGTTGTAGATAGAAGTTCTCCGACGCCGACACCCACCCCCACGCCAACGAATACTCCTACGCCTACTCCGACACCAACAAATACCCCTACCCCCACACCTAAGCCAACGAATACACCGACACCTTCCCCTACGCCAACACCGAATGTGACTCCGATTCCTAGTGATGCTGTTTATTACTCTACAAATAATAAAGAGACGGTAAAAAAAGGAAATGCAGGGAAATATGCATATGAGCTTTCTGGCAGAAACTATTCGCAATATGTCATTATTGATTTTGATGAAAGGGTGGTTTATCTTTTCAACGAAGGAAATGAAGAACGGACATATGATAAGGCTAAATTGGTGGAAGGTGACCTAAACAAGTATATTATTGTTACGTTCTTTGATTCCAGCGGAGATTGGTCTTATGGTATGCATTTTAAGTATGTGAATCAACCAGATACATTAATATTGCAGGATTCATATGGTTATGAATATAAGTACTACACAACAAGCCTAAAGGATGCTCTCAAGCTGATGGAAGGGCGAAAAGAACAAGATTTTACTAAGAGATAATTAGTATTTGTGTCTGCTTGTTATGACATCAAAAACTGGAGGTATCCCATGCTACCAATTAAGACACTGGCTCCCGCCTTCACTCTCCCCGATCAGAACGGAAAGCCACACTCCCTGAGCGATTATCGGGGCAGGAAATTGATTTTGTACTTCTATCCGAAGGACAACACCTCGGGCTGCACGAAGCAGGCCTGTGGGTTCTCGGAGCGGTACCCGCAGTTTCGGGAGCGCGGTGTGGAAGTGGTCGGGATCAGTAAGGACAGCGTTGAGTCGCATAAGAAATTTGAGGAAAAGCACGGCCTTAGATTCACGATTCTGTCTGACCCGGACCGCAAGGTCCTTGAGGCGTACGATGTCTGGAAGGAGAAGACGATGGCCGGTAAGACCTCGATGGGCGTGGTGCGCACGACATATCTGATTGATGAGCAGGGAATTATCATCCGAGCTTCCGACAAAGTCAAGGCGGCCGAAGATCCGGAACGCATGTTGCAGGAAGTATAACGCGGAAAATCGATGAGCTGCCCTGCCATTATCGCCGCCGGATACTTATGTAATAATATGCAAAGAAAAACTTGTTTGCCCAACTCGGGCAAAGAAGATTATGAGGTGATCACATGGACGAGAACAGACTGGAAGAAAGAATTGATGAACTCCAGAAAACGGAATTAATAGACGATGTAGTGGTAAAAAGCCCGCTCTCTCAAAATCTGGTCAGTTCTGCCTACAGTAAAGACGGAGGACTGCATTTATCTGCATACATCAGCACATATATAAACTATGCCCTCCAGCAGAATCATGTCGCAATCATTCCGAAGATTGTCATCCGCAATTCTTCTTTGGAGGACTTGAGCGGTCTAGAATTGAGAATAGAAATGGATGAGGGCTTTATTGAACCGTTTTCTATGGAATTGGATACAATAGCGTCGGAAGCAAGGTGCGAAATATTAAAACCGCGCATTTTGTTATACGGGAGCAAATTAGCGGCGTTGACGGATCAGATGACGTGTGTGCTGTTTGTAAGGATTATCAGGGATGGAGAAGAATTAATCCGCATAACGCGAGAGATTGATGTTTTTCCGTACAACCTTTATCCTGCTCGATGCCCGGAAGATTTGCTGGCAACATTTGTAATGCCGAATCATCCGGTAGTAAAAATGCTTATACAGTTGGCGGCGCAGAAGATGAAGGAATGGACGGGAAGTCCGGCACTGGAAGGGTATCAGTCGGGAGACCCAGAGCGGGTACTTAAAATGGCTGCAGCAGCATATGCGGCTATTCAGAAACAAAATATTGTTTATGCAGAACCTCCTGTCACTGCGCTGAGTTATGCGGACGAAAACACGACTGTTTCACAGGAAGAAGATAGATTAATGGGTCAACTCGTAAGGTTTCCGGACGAGATAATGGAAACTCGTTTGGGAACCTGTATGGATTTGACGCTTCTTTATGCTTCATGTTTGGAAGCAATGGGACTGCACCCTATACTAGTCAAAATCAAAAAACATATTTTTGCCGGCGTTTGGCTTGTAGATGAGATGTTTGCGGAATCCTGGACGGATGATGCAACTCAAATCGGCAAGCGATTTGCTGAAGGCATTAATCAGTTAGCTGTGGTCGAGTGTACTGTTATGTGTGCAGGGCGGAATATTGACTTTGAAATTGCGCGGAAGGCTGCGGAAGAAACCGTTGCTACGACGGAAGAGTTTCGTTCGGGAGTTGATATCCTACGGGCCAGAAAGAGCGGAGTCCTCCCGCTTCCGATACGGAGAAGCGAATCTTTGGCATACACTGTGGAGCATACAGAGAGGGATGACTCTGAATTAACTCAGGCACCGGAGGATAGTGTATCAGCCGTTGATCTTTCAGGATTATCCGCGAAGAAAGAAGTAACCAAGCAGGACCAGTGGGAAAGAAAACTTCTTGACCTGAGTCTGCGAAATACACTGATTAACGCGCGAATCAGAAGCACTGTTCCGCTACTGACATTTGATTTTGCACGGACGGAAGACCTGCTTTCCGAGGGTGATGAGTATGCTTTGATGCCACGCCCTAAGGAGTGGGATTTACACATTATCAGCGCTTGGGGTTTTGATACGGTGAGTAACCTGAGTGTGTACAGTGAACTCATCACAACATTGGCAGAGCGCCGAATTCTGCATTCGATTCTTCCGGATAAAGAATTAAACACACGGCTTACCAGAATGTATCGTTCAGCGAAATCGGCAATGGAGGAGACCGGAGCAAGTACATTGTTCCTAGCTCTTGGACTGCTGCATTGGTATGAGGGAACATCAAAGTCTTCCAGAGATCATTTTGCTCCGATTATATTAATCCCGATAGATATCCTTCGTAAGATAGGAGGTCAGGGTTACGCGATTAAAAAGCGCGACGAAGACGCACAGGTTAATGTGACCCTCTTGGAGTTCTTACGACAGAACTTCAAGTTGGAAATTCCCGGGCTGAATCCCCCGCCGACAGATGAGCACGGGCTCGACATAGATAAAATTTTCGCAATCGTTCGGAAAGCCATAATGGGTCAGAAGCAGTGGAGCGTCGTAGATGCATCCATTATCTCGGTGTTCTCATTCTCACAGTTTTCCATGTGGAATGATATCCATAATCATCCTGACCTTCTGAACAGGAACAAGATTGTTCGTGCCCTGATTTCCGGAAAAGTTGACTGGGACTGCAACATCCCGGAGTCTGTAAACGGTGAAGATGCGTACCTGCCTGTTTCCGTGGATGCGTCTCAGCTTCGCGCCATCAATATGGCTGCGAATAATGTCAGTTTCGTTTTGCACGGCCCGCCCGGGACCGGCAAGTCTCAAACGATTACTGCAATGATTTCCAATGCGCTTACAAAGGGCAAGACAGTTCTTTTTGTGGCGGAGAAAATGGCAGCCCTTGAAGTTGTACAGAAGCGTCTTGCAGGCTTGGGAATCGGTGATTTCTGTCTGGAACTTCACTCGAATAAAGCAGTAAAGAGAGACGTCCTCAATCAACTGAAACGCGGAATGGATATTCGTGTTTGGGGCATGAGTACGGACTATGCGCAGAAAATCTCGGAAATCCACGAAATGCGTATGCAGTTGGATTCTTATGCCAAGGTTTTGCATGAGCGCAGAAAATGCGGCCTCAGCGTGCGTGAGATGATAGACGAATATGAGGCAATACCGGAGCAGAAAACAAAACTCCGCCTGTCGCAGGAATTTGTGCAGTCTATCGTACCGGGAGATTTTGAAAAGCATAAAAGGCTTCTCCAGCGTCTGACGGACGCCGGGAGGCAAGTCGGTCATCCAAAGGATAATGCCCTGTCAGTAATTGGACAGAACGAGTATACCCAGAGCTTTCGCATGCATTTGGAAGAGACTCTCGGGGATTACGAAAACGCCGTTGATGAGTTGGAGAAAGCAGCCGTTGCTTTCGCCGGAGCTATCGGAGAAGAATCACCTGTTTCTCAGGAGCAGTGGCAAGGACTCTTGGGATTGGCGTCCGGTTTTCAGAAGAGTGTTTCTCTGCCGGAATTCCTTTTCAGCGGAGAGCCGCTTGATATTATATTCCAACTTCCGATGCAATACCTTTCAACGAAGAATCTTTGGAAGAGCCAGCAGGAGGCGTTCTTACAAAGATATCAGGAAAGCATTCTGATGGTGAATCTGGCGGATATTGCGGCACAATATGAAGCGGCATCCAAGAAGCTGTTTGGTAAGGCGAAAGCGACAGAAACGGTGACCGCGATATTACAGCAGCATGTGAAGTATCCGGTATCACAGGAGATGCTGCCCGCGATTGCTGCAGAGGTTGAGCAGTATCGTCAACTGACTGCCTCCTGCGAAGCTGCCAAAGCAGCAATTCCGGGATATTGGAATGCATATCTGAAAGAAGATTCAACGGTGGAATCGCTGGTTGAACTTCGCAATAGTTGGGAAAGCCAAATGAATGGAATGGAGCAGTTCCTCATAATTGCTCCGAAATTGAAAGCTGACGGAAAGTATAATGACGTTCAACAGATGGCACGTCAGTTTTCGGAGACTTCGGATAATCTGCAGAAGCAAGAGGTTGTTCTGCAGGAGTTATTGAAGCTAAGAAACATTGAGAAACATCAGGACTGGCTTGGCGGGAAGAAAGAGTTGATTCAGCTTCTTGACAGCAGTTCGAACGGTCTGCGGGACTGGATTTCCTATCGGAGTGTTCAGTCGGAATGCGAATCGAATGGATTGCAGGCGGTTTGCCGTGCATACGAAGGCGGCCTTGCTCATGAAGATGTGATTCCGACATATATGAAGGCTACATACAAGGCTTTAATCTGGGCAGTAATAGAGAACGAACCTGTACTGAATCACTTTACCGGTAACTCATTTAATGAGCGGATTAAAGAGTACAAGGAGATGGAGCAGGAGTTTATCGACCTCACCAAGGAGGAGATGTACTACCATCTGACGCACAATTTACCGACAGGGCATGAAACCAGCGACACAATTAAAGAGATGAACATCCTGCGTAAGGCAATCAGCAGTGGCGGGCGCGGAGTTTCCATACGGGCGTTGTTTGAGCAGATTCCTCACGTTTTGCCGAAGCTTTGTCCCTGCCTTTTGATGAGCCCGATTTCAGTGGCACAATACTTATCTGCAGAAGTTCCGCCTTTTGATGTCGTAATCTTCGATGAGGCTTCCCAGCTGCCGACATGTAAGGCAGTTGGAGTGCTTGCACGCGGAGAGAATGCGGTAATCGTAGGGGATCCGAACCAGATGCCGCCTACGAGTTTCTTCACCGGAAGTATGGTTGATGAGGAAAATCTGGATATCGAGGACCTTGACAGTATTCTGGATGATTGTCTCGCCCTTGGTATGCCGGAAGCACATCTCCAGTGGCATTACCGCAGCCGTCACGAGAGCCTAATCGCTTTTAGCAATCAGGAGTATTATGAGAACTCTATGTTTACCTTCCCTTCCGTAAATGACCTCGAGCGTCGCGTGAAACTTTGCACTGTTAACGGAATGTTTGACCGGAAGAAAGGCCGCATTAATGAGAGAGAGGGGAAGGCGGTAGTCAGGGAAATCCTCCGCCGGTACCACGACGAAGAATTGTCGAAGCTGAGTATCGGTGTCGTTACGTTCAACATTTCACAGCAAGGACTGATTGAGGACTTACTCGCGGAAGAGTATAAAAAAGATCCTGAATTTGATAAGTGGGCGAACGAAAGAGAAGAGGAATTGTTCGTCAAGAACCTTGAAAATGTACAGGGAGATGAACGAGACGTAATCCTGTTCTCGGTGGCGTACGGTCCTGATGAAGAGGGAAGGCTTTCCATGAATTTCGGCCCACTGAATAAAGAAGGAGGGTGGAAGCGCCTGAACGTAGCAGTTTCACGAGCGAGAATGGAAATGATTGTATTCTCCTCCATGACAGCAGATATGATTGATTTGAACCGTACAAAGGCACGCGGTGTAGAAGGTCTCCAAAGATTCTTGGCATTCGCGGAGAAAGGAAAGCTTACCGGAGGAGTACCGGCATCAGCAATTGCAGCGAAGGGTATCACGCAGCAGATTTGCACAGTTCTCGAAGCAGAAGGGTTAAAAACGCAAACGAATATCGGACATTCGGATTTCAAAATCGATATCGCAGTAGTGAATCCTTATAACGAGGATGAATATCTGTTGGGAATTATGTTGGATGGTTTAACATACGGCAGATCCAGAAATACTAAGGACAGAGAATTATCTCAAATCAGTGTGCTTCGCAGTCTTGGATGGAAGATTCACAGAATCTGGACGATGGACTGGTGGGATAATCATGAAAAAGAGCTGGAGACTCTCCGTAAGGTGATAGACGAATTAAAAGAGGCAGCGCGTGCTGCTGCTGAAGATAAGAAGCCTAAGGACGATGAACCAAAGTCCGAACCGATTACTTATACCAAAAAGCCTCCGAAACAGAGAGGGCGTAAACCGAAGGAGTCGGAGGAAGGAAACACGGATTTCAATAAGTTTGACCGCTTCCGTCCGCGTGGCAGTAAAGAGGCAGAGAAAGAGTTAGAGGAATTCCTGAAGGACGAACAGGAAGACTGAATTCCGAGTTGAAAAAGGAGGCATCAAGATGAGCGCATATGTTTTTCCGGACATTAATATGCTGGAGTATCACAACCCGCAGAATAACTTCACAAATCGCGAATATGTTGCTGAAATGGCGAAAGAGGTTGTCAGTACGCTTGAGGCATATAAGGTTAAAGGCACGGTTACCGATGTCCGCATGACCCCGTTTGCAGTATTGTTTGATATTGTTCCGGATCCCGGTGTTACAGTGAAATCCATCCAAAACCTGCGTGTCGAGTTGGAAGTGCATATGGCTTCTCCGGTAGAGATAGTAAGTATCGGAGCGGGAAAATACACCATCGGCTTAGCGGTCAAGAACTGGAACCGCCCGTTAATCGGTCTCCGTGACATTATGGAAACGCAGGAGTTTCGGGAGAATGATTACGCTGTTCCGATTGCTGCCGGAATGAATGTCCTCGGAAAACCGTTTGTTTTTGATCTTGCCGCCACACCGCATCTTCTTGTTGCAGGAACAACAGGCTCCGGTAAGAGCACCTTTCTCAACGATATTGTTCTGAGCATTCTGTATACCAGAACACCGGAAGAGGTTCGCTTCATAATGGTGGATCCTAAAGGCGTTGAACTCCAGGCATATAATAAGATTCCGCATATGCTTTTTCCTGTCATAAAGTCATCCAAGGAAGCCCTTGAGAAGATGAAAATGGCAGAGGCTCTGATGACGGAACGGTATAATATCTTCGCTTCGCACGGAGTAAAGAGTATTGAAGGCTACAATGAAATAATGCCGGAAGGACAGAAAATGCCACGCTTTGTCATCATTGTAGACGAGTATATGGAGATGATGTTCCTTGCCGACAAGGAACTTGAGGGAAGCATAGAGCATCTCTCGCGTTTGGCCAGAGCAGCAGGAATTCATTTGATTCTGGCTACGCAGAGACCGAGTTCGAATGTTATCACAGCTGCTATTAAGGCGAATATTCCCTGCAGAGCATCATTTACCGTTGTTGACTGGAGAGAATCGAAGACAATCATTGACAGAACGGGTGCTGAGCGTCTGCTTGGAAATGGTGACATGCTTTATTCGGCAGCCGACGCTGCTATTCCGATTCATGCACAGGCATCGTTCGTAAGTTATGCCGAGGTGGACCGGGCGATTGATGACGTAGTAAGAAAGAACTCGATTCATTAGGAATAGTAGCCTGTATGCTTTAAAAGAGGCCATGTATATGAATGAAAGAGCACCTAGTTTTGGTGCTCTTTTTGTATTGCGGTAATCTTTGTTGACGATGGAATAGTTGACCATATGCGTTCAAAAGATGTCCCTTGACATATTGAATCAGAAGGGCTGTTTAGGGTTGACTGTCCAAATCCGCGCTGTTATGATGAAGAAAAAGTAAAGCCCAAAACGACACTGAACTGAACAGAAGGAAACTGAGGAAGGAGGACGAACATGGAACAGATAACTACCAATCAAATCCATTTGTTTGAGGAAAGAAACGATGCTATACGGCAACGTGTGGAAAACTCATTGGCATTTTTAAGAGAGGCAGCGGAAGAAAGAATAAGCAGATGTTATTATTCTAAACTCAGTTTTGATGTTGAGCGTTTTCTTCGGGATGTGTATACCGCAATAGCGGACATTCCGAATCAGAGAGAAGCATACGAATTGTTCGGCAATCTGCTATGTCAATTCCTTATAGCTCGCGGGACACTCAGGCAGGAGCTTTCCTTACACGAAGTGACAAGAGACCTCGTGATACGGGATGTTTCCGGTAAACGAAAACAGTTCACGAATTCTGCCGGCTATTATAGAGTGCGAACTTTAAAGCAGGAATTCGGAGAGGCCATTACATCGATACGTGGGAGCTATAAGAGATGGGAAGCTATCCCGGGCCATGTAACCAACCGTGCGGTGATGAATTTAGAGATAAATCAACTGCTTCGGCAGAAAGATTCAGTATCGAATTTCCTAAAAAAACGTCTGAAGATGGGTGCCCGGTATAAGTATTTCTTAGATGAGATGGAAAGACGGATTATTGATTGCAGACATGTTCTTATGATAACGGAGCTGACGGATTGCAGCAGCAAGCGAAAGCGAAAGGCTTTTGATTATCTTTACGAGGCGCTGCAGTACCGAAAGGAACTGAAGAACGCCGTTGCAGTTTTTCACCAGATTTGTAACCAGAAAGCGGTTTAAGGAATCCGGTTAACGAGTCGGAGGAGCATAGGAGTATAAAGCATATGAACAAGGAACAGAAGCGAGAGAGAATTAAGGAACTGAATGCTGAGAAGATAAAGGTGAATGAGCGTGTTGAAACAATCTGTGCCTCCGTAAAACAGGCATTTTCAACCAGAGAAGAGCGGTCATTAAGGGAATTATCTGCAGAAACCGGAATATCTTTGGGTACACTGTCTGAATGGTTCCGGAATACGCAAAACGATGGCAGCCATGATGAGCAGAAAAGAAGAACAGACGGTCCGCGGATGATATATTTGGTTAGCCTCACGAAAGCTCTTAATATCGCATTACCAGGGACGTTGGATTTCGATAAAGTGAATCAGGATTATCCTCTGCCGCCTTTTGCGTCTTCGCCGGATGCATGGAATGTTTTCATTCAAAACATGAAGGCTGTGAGAAATGTTGTGTTATTGAAAGAGAGGGAGACGCTTCGTGAAGTGGGAGGCATTCCGAAATCCTATGAAAAGAAAAGCAAGGATGACAATGAAGAAAACCCCATAGAAATGGGGAAAGAGATCCGCGATGATGCAAAGGCGATTTCAAAGTATTATCGGCGAATTGTAAATCCCAAGTCGAATGAAAAGCAAACGAAGATAAAGAATCTTAAACCGGAAGAACTAACCGGAAATCCATTTTGTGAATTGAAGACCTTGGTTGCAGTTACTAACCGACTGAATCCGGAAGAGAATCTTAGCAAGTGGTTTCAAAGGTGGTGCGAGAGCGATATGGTTTGTTCAGAGTATCGAGAGATTCTTCTCCACGAGATGTATTCCGATGAATTAGAGAAATTGCAACTCCTTGCTCCGTACATTATCGGCGGAACACAAGAATCCATGGCAGCCGTTCGCGTGGGGAGACTTGAAGATATGGAAAGGAATTATCCGCAAACGAAACGAATCATAAAGGAATCAAAAGATGAGAAACGATTCATTCTGGATGTGAAAAAGAAACTGGTCCGGGGAACGAGTGGCGTGAATGGAATACGGACGAACAACTGGGAGACGCTGTATGAGACCGGTTTTGTAAGGGAAGGAGACCTTCTGGTTGCGTGTGAGGTGAAGAAAAAGATATTCGGAAATCCCCAGGTTGTTGTATTTAACATTACACAAACTCCCAAGGAAGAGATCCTGGATTACTTAGAGAAACGTGGAGAACGAAAGGATGCATACAAGAGTATCCGAGTAGCATCTAATCCGAACGGCCGGCAATATAGTATTCTCCCGGATGGGGAAACCATCGAGCAGTTCTATCAAAAGGATTTCCTCTCCCTTTATCATACGTTGGAGAGTGAGGAAAGGAAATACGAAGAAAAGAAATTCCATCTTAATCCGCGTGAGATTTGTGAAGACCGCTGGAACGGAACAGGCTTCGACCATGCAGAGAAAAACGAGGAGTTTACTAAGAACGTGCTTAATAATGTCCGGATGGAAAGCTTGATGATTGAAGAGGAGAGCAATACAGATGAAGTGAAACAGAATCGGGAAGACTATGTAATTGATGGGTTTAAAGTGGAGATTGTAGAAAGAATGGATAATCTTCAGAAAAAAAGAATGCAAAAATACTTTCAAGCGTTTCTTGTAGATTATAGTGTCCGGTTTGGTTATTGTAAGGAAAGCAATGTTTATCTGAGGTATGAGCGGATTTCCGGGGATTCGGTTGAGTTACGTGTAATTATCGATCCGGAAGAAGTTGCCATAGGGGATCAGTCACAACATGCGCCTAAAACGGTTATGGTTGTTTCCTGGAGCATAGAGGATTTGATTGAGAAGTTAGCCGACAAAGCGGAAGAGGTTCTGTGTAAGCACGGATTCGACGCAGAGTCTATAGAGGAATATAAACTACGGATACGAGAGCAAGGGATCAGAGAGCTGATTAAGACAGATAGATTATGGCTGGAAATCCTGTTTCCGAAGGTTGGTGATGGCAGGATTCAGTGGTATTGGCACTTTGATTATTGTAATACGGTTATGGATTAAGGTGATGATATGTTAAGGAAACAGTATATGAATAAGAATAGGTTCTTTTATCGGGGATTGGCAGTACTGGTGGCGGCTGTCATTCTTATGCAGGTTTTCCGTGAAAAGTCCGTGGCAGAGGATAATTCGCTAAAGGAAATAACGATAACGGTAGAGTTTTACCAAACGGAAGCACGAAAAATGCTAGACGTGATTAATGAGTTTCGAACCGGTCCGGATGCATGGGCTTATGTGAACGAAGAAGGGGAGAAGGCATACTATGAGGATTTGAAACCCCTCGTGTATGACTATAATCTTGAGAAGATTGCGATGGAACGAGCCATGGATCTTGCAACGGCGTTCAATCACGAGCGCCCTGATGGCTCAAGTTGGGTGATGACAATTGATGGCACGACAACCTATGGGGAATGCCTGGCGAGAGGCGCAGGAGATATATATTATGCAGTGAAAATGTGGAAAGAGGATAATGAACCTTTTAGTGGACAAGGGCATCGCAGAGCAATGTTGAGCAGCGGATATACAAGCATAGGAATCGGGTTCTGTGAAGCAGAAGGTTTTCCTTTGTATGTGCTGGAGTTTGGTTATGAGAACAGTAATGCTCCGGAGACACCACCGGTCAATGGACCTGTGACACGAACGCAAATGGTGGACACATCTCTATATAATCAGCCCGGAGGATTCATTGACTATGATGGATCGATAACGATGCGTATTGGCGAGTCTATGGATTTACCGGGGACAAAATTCTATCTACTTCATCCTCGGGTGTCTAGAGAATCGAGTTCGACACTTGTTTCATCAGATAAGTATGATCCTATTTGGAGAATCGGAGAATCGAACAAGGCAGTTATCGAAGATGGAAAGATAGTGGCATTACATGCAGGACTAGCACATCTGGAAGTCTCCTTCTTCTTTCATCAAAACGGAATCACCTACCCATCACAGACTATCGTTGAGATTAACATCCTTCAGGATGATATTACGGAAGCGGAGATGCATTGGCGTGAAGTAGATGATTGGGGCTATGTTCATGCGCAAAACTACTATACTTGGAGAGGGCGGGAATTAAAATTCGGGGAAGATTTTGTATATGTTCTTGAGGAAAACAGTTTTGATTCTTGGGACGGTACTGTGAAAGAAACCATAGAGGGTGTTGGAGATTTCTATGGCACAAAACAGTTTTCCTATTCCTACAAGGAGTATGACCCAAGTTTTCGACCGAATAATGAAAGAATTGATATAACCAGTGGCACTGTAGCGCCCATACCCGACCAGCTTTATACCGGGGAAGCAATATGCCCGAAGATTAACTTTACATTTGAGGGAAAGACGCTTGAAGAGGGAAAGGATTTCATCGTTATGTATTCCTATGGCAGAAATGTAGAGATTGGTGAGGCGAC